>OGYZ01001233.1_pt1 | contig 20746 bp, 16 predicted proteins | sample 1576681 | NCBI WGS metagenome assembly OGYZ01 (sample SAMEA3541480, study PRJEB24748) | human gut metagenome | biome: human gut; feature: human-associated habitat; material: faeces | place: China | collected 2012 | reverse complement strand
AGCAATACATTCTTCTGCTCTGCCACACGTACAACTTTTTCCTTCAGCCCTCGGTAAAGGTATCGCCAATCTTAAAGTTACCCGTATCGTGCAAACCGACAATATCTCCCGGATAAGCCTCATCGATCACCGACTTTTTCTCAGCCATAAAGGCGGTAGGTGCCGCAAATTTTATTCCCTTCCCTGACGGTACATGCAAATAGGTCTTATTCCGCTCGAACACTCCTGAGCAGATTTTCAGGAAGGCAATACGGTCCCGATGGTTGGGGTCCATGTTGGCGTGAATCTTGAAGATGAAGCCGGTCATTTTCGGCTCATCGGGCATAATATCCCGCTGTTCGGTGTGACTCGGACGAGGTGACGGCGCAATCCGAATAAAGCAGTCAAGCAGTTCGCGTACTCCGAAATTGTTCAACGCACTGCCGAAAAATACCGGAGCCACCTCTCCTTTCAAATAGCTCTCCAAATCGAATTCGGGATAAACCCCTTCTACCAGTTCCAAGTCATCACGCAAATGCTGGGTAAATGGAGCTATATACTGATCAATAGCCGGATCATTCAACTTGACATCTACAACCGTACCCTCAGCCCGTTGTTTATCTTCGGCAAAGAAGAGCGACAGGCGATCCGCATAAAGGTCATACACCCCTTTAAATGTAGGTCCCGTGCTGATCGGCCAGGCCAACGGACGCACTTTGATCTTCAGTTCAGCCTCAATCTCATCGAGCAGATCAAATGGATCTTTACATGGACGGTCAAGTTTGTTAATGAAGACCATCACCGGCGTTTTACGCATGCGACACACCTCCATCAATTTGCGGGTCTGGGTCTCGACACCTTTGGCACCGTCAATCACGATAATCACACTATCGACAGCTGTCAAGGTACGGTACGTATCTTCGGCAAAATCTTCGTGACCGGGAGTGTCGAGAATATTGATCTTACAATCTTTGTACTCGAAACCCATCACCGAAGTGGCTACCGAAATTCCACGTTGACGCTCAATCTCCATGAAGTCGGAAGTGGCCCCTTTCTTGATCTTGTTCGATTTGACAGCCCCCGCCACATGAATCGCACCTCCAAAAAGCAACAGCTTTTCAGTCAGAGTGGTTTTACCGGCATCCGGGTGACTAATGATGGCGAACGTCCGTCGCCGAGCAATCTCTTGTTGTAAATCCATATTTGTAAACGTGCATTCGGAGCCGTATATGGCGGCTCCGAACTCATATTGTATGTACTATTTATTCTCCTGTTGCTGGTTCGCAGGCGGATAATCGATCGAATAGTGCAAGCCTACACTCTGATGCAAAGCCTCGGCATGTTTGATGATCAGATACCCTACTGCGATCATATTACGCAATTCGCACAGATGCTGACTCAATGTCGATTTGAGGTAAAGCTCTTCGGTCTCCTTGTAGATGATCTCCAGACGCCGTTTGGCCCGTTCCAAACGCAGATTCGAACGGACAATGCCCACATAATTGCTCATAATCTGCTGCATCTCCTTATAGTTCTGCGTAATGAGAGCCATCTCTTCTGGAGCGGCCGTTCCCTCATCATCCCAATCGGGAATATCATGCTGCAATTCGATTCCATCGATCAAACCGATCGAGTGGCGAGCCGCTGCATCGGCATAAACGGCGGCCTCCATCAACGAGTTCGAAGCCAAACGGTTGCCACCATGCAGACCGGTCGATGACGTCTCACCCAGTGCATAGAGCCGACGGATAGAGGATTGACCATTGAGATCAACCTTTACACCTCCGCAGCAATAGTGAGCTGCCGGAACCACCGGAATCATATCCTTGGTCAGATCGATACCCACCGACAGACACTTCTTGTAGATATTGGGGAAGTGGTCGATCACATCACGGGGATTTTTGTGGGTAATATCGAGGTAAACGAACTCTTCACCCGAGATTTTCAGTTCATGGTCAATGCCGCGAGCGACGACATCACGCGGAGCAAGCGATCCCATCGGATGATACTTATGCATGAACTCTTTACCGTTCTGCAAACGCAGAATAGCACCAAATCCACGCATAGCCTCGCTGATCAGGAACGAGGGGCGCTCTCCGGGATTGTACAGCGAGGTGGGATGGAACTGGATGAACTCCATGTTCTCGATCTTACCTTTGGCCCGGTGCACCATAGCAATACCGTCACCCGTCGCAACAGCCGGGTTGGTCGTAGTGTGATAGATATTTCCCACACCGCCGGTTGCCAAAACAGTAATTTTGGACAGGACGGTATAGATTTCATGTTTTTTCAGGTTGAGCACATAAGCACCGAAACAGGTAATATCAGGCGTACTCTTTTTAACCAGCTTGCCCAAATGGTGCTGCGTGAGAATGTCCACCGCAAAATGGTGCTCAAGAATCTCAATATTACGGTGACGTTTCACCTTGCGGATCAACGCCCGTTCGATCTCATGTCCAGTAATATCCTTGTGGTGCAGGATACGGTGTTCGCTGTGGCCTCCTTCGCGAGCCAACTCATAACGTCCCGAACCCTCCTTGTCAAACTTGACACCATAAGCGATCAACTCCTTGATCACTGACGGTGCATGGGTAACCACCTGCTCTACGGCTGCACGGTCACAAATTCCCGCTCCGCAAACCAGCGTATCCTGAATGTGTTTTTCAAAGGTGTCGGGCTCGTACATCACCGAGGCGATACCTCCCTGGGCATAATCTGTATTGCATTCATTCATCTCACCTTTGGTGACGATGATCACTTTGCCCACCTCGGCAGCTTTCAGGGCATAGTTCAGACCCGCGATGCCACTACCGATGACCAAAAAATCGGTTTCGATGTTCATTATAATATCAACTTTTTAAACTCTTCAGCGCTTCCTGCAAAAACATTGCGATCCACATCTCCCGAAATGCCGGGGATGCGATGGGAGTCGGTATGCTGCCACAGCTGCCATTTCAACGGCGGACAAGAGCGGTAATCGGCAATCCACAATACATATTCGTCTTCGGGGAAGGTTTCCGCCAAATATTTTTCGTAAAAATTGGTCGAACAATAAATAATCGGATTTACTCCGTAATAACGTTTGATCTCGCGGCAAAAGTTTTTCGCCTCACGGGCCGAACGCTTGGGATCCTTCATAAACCGGTGCCACTCAATATCGAGTACCGGAATCAAATTTCCGTGTTTGAGTTTTGCGGTCTTAATGAAATTACGGGCCTGCTCCTTGCCGGAAGTACGGTGTCCAAAAAAGTGGTACGCTCCCCACAACACCCCGGTATTTTCTAACTCGGCACGGTGTTTTTCATATGTAGGGTCCACAATCAGCGTCCCTTCGGTCGCTTTGATGAAAACGAAATTGGGCTGTTCATGCTCTAAAACCTTTTCCCAATTCACCTCTTTCTGGTGGCGAGAAACATCGAGTCCCCACACCTCAAAATCATCCGCAGTGCGTTCACAAGAGACCATCAACAACGACGCAACCCCTAAACACAGCATCCGCAACCACGAACAACCCGAAATATTCATAATGATTCTACTCTCCTACATTTTACCTGCGCGATACCCCTCATCACTTAAATAAATTGCGACTATGTTTACCACGCCTATTTTTATTGTCAAATCTTACGCGCACTGGTTAGTCACATCCTCTTTTGTAATCCAAGTATTCCCAACAGAAAACCGGCGAATCGATCAGCGTATCCCAAACCAGGACGTACAAAAAAATTAAACCTAACTTAACACACCAAATTTAGACCTCGATACGATGTTATTTACCAACCTTATCCACCCTAACTATCAAAAAATCGTCACCAGGAGATTTTCACTATTTAAACTGATAATCAACAAATAGCGACGTCATCCGCATAACAATATACGTCTAACAAATGCTACAAGCAGTAAATCTACACAACAATATGCAGCTATTTGCGTTATTATAGGTTCATAAGGAGCCTAAACTGCGGTTTCATCCAGCCCCGCAAAGTTACAAAAGTGTTCCATTTTTTGAGTGATACGCCCTTAAATTCCACAAAAAAAGTTAGCTTTGCACCCTCACCACCTCAAAGTGCTATTATCATATTTTACCCTAATTTAAAAGAGCAATGAAGAGAGTCGTCCTTTGCATTTTGACACTGGCTCCAACTTTCGGACAAGGCATATGTGCCACGGAAGAGCTACCCGCTACTCCACCCCATGACACCCTCTCCGTCAACATGGAAGATGTGGTCATCACAGCGACTCGAACTCCATTACCACTCAAAAAGACACCTGTCATTACCCGTGTGATTACAGCCCGCGATCTCGAAAGTCGCGGAGTAGCCACCATCCAGGAGGCACTCGAAAATGAATTGGCTGGTGTTGAATTTCACCAAGCAGGCTACGGAACCTCACTTTCCTTCCAGGGTCTCGATGCCCGTTATGTACTGTTTTTGGTCAATGGTGAGCGCATGGCCGGTGAGACGTATGGCAACATCGATTATGCACGTATTCCGGTATCCAATATCGAACGCATTGAGATTGTCCGTGGGGCCTCTTCCGTATTGTACGGATCCAATGCGATGGGGGCAGTCGTGAACATCATTACCAAAATGCCTCAAAAACAGGTTGAGGTGAATGCCTCCTTGCGTTATGGCACTCCATACCAGGACAACCGCAGCGAGACTCTCGGAGGCTCCAACACCGAATCCGACATCAAGACCTATCGCAATAAGCTCGATCTGCCTAACCTCAGAGGAGATGTTTCGGTAGGGTTCAACACCGGCAAACTTCAATCACTCACCACATTATCCTACCGTACAGTCGATGCATACAAATTGGTTGGCACCGAAGATGAAGTACGCCACTATGCAGCCGGTGAATTGAAAAAAATGGGGCCGAAAATGGTTTCTGTAATCGGGCCTGGAGGCAATGTAGTCGGCATGCGTCCGGAAATGGATCCGACTACCGGAATGCCGGTGTTTGAAGTAAAAAGCACGAATCTCAACGACACGACCGTGATCGTATCGCCTGATTCACGCGGACTGAGTGTCAGTGGATGGCGTGACATCAATGTCGGACAACGTTTCGACTACACCTTGTCAAAAAAATTCCGATTCGAACTTTCGGGCAACTATTTCAACAAACAACGTTACGATTTCAACGGCAGCATTTTGGACGACAACCCCATGTCGAACAACAGCAAGCCTTGGACCTACGAAACATACGAAGGATACAATATCAAAGCGTTGATGGAACACTCTCCCAATGAGAACAACAAGGTATATTTGTCATTCATCCGGGATGAGTATTTCCGTAATTTGGACAGCCTGAGCGGAGTATCCACTCCCAAACAGAACCATATTTTCAACACACCTCGATTATTATGGACATTAAAAGCCGGTGAAAGCCATCGTCTGACCACAGGTCTGGAACTGGTCAACGAGCAGTTGCACTTCGACATGAATCCGTTAGGTTATGATGATCTGAAGAGCATGAATACCGGATCGCTTTATGTGCAAGACGAGATCCGTTCCCAAAAAGCGTTGAGTTTCACAGCAGGTGTACGTGCCGATTGGAATAACCGTTTCGGATGGCACGTGACTCCGAAAGTATCCGTCAAATACAGTGTAGGCAAATTCACGATCCGGGGTAATTATGCCAACGGCTACCGCAACCCGACTCTTAAAGAGTTGTTCATGGAATTTAAAGTTCCTACGCAGGGAGAGACCTATATCATGGGTAACGATGCGCTCAAACCTGAAACGAACCACTATTTATCTTTGGCAGGAGAATTTACCACACAAGACTTCAACATCTCGGCGACCCTCTATAACAGCTATTTCCGCAACAAGATCGATGTACGAGGCCACATGGAGGGTCTCAAGACTATGTTGCAATATGAAAACATTCGACGCAGTCAAATGGGAGGCATTGAGTTGATCGCCCGTTGGAGAATTTGTCGAGGGCTGTTCCTGCGTGGCAACTACAACTATTTGTTCCAGATTGACGATGCGTCGCAAGAGTCCACCCAATACATCTACCCCAGCCCTCACACGGCTACACTGCAAGCCGATTACGGTTTTTCAGCCGGCAATAATTGCTACATCAATTTCAATGCAACGCTGCGGTATGTTGGGGCCAAAACCTATGAAGATTTTATGCCGATCATTGATCTGAGCGGAATGAGTAGCGTATCAATGGCTGATCTGAAATATTGGACAGGATCATACTCGGCACGACAGGAAGGATACGTAATCTGTGACGCTGCCATCAACTTCGATTTCAAAGAGATGGTAGGTATTTCTGTAGGAGTTGACAATATCGGAAACTACCGCCCCAAGATTGTCAACTTCAACTCGGCAACCACTCCACGCCGAAACATGTTTATTCGTGTCAGCTACGCATTTGCCACTAAAAAGTAATTATTGAACACCCAACCACAGAATAGCCAGCGGCGAAGTTTTTAATTGAAAACTTCGCCGCTGTTCTTTATCCATCGAAACATCGGGATCTTTTTATTGAATCTTCTCACAACAAAACTGAGCCTCAACCCTCCCTTAACGAATCGAAAATCGGATCAAAAAACTCTCAAAATTTCGATGTAAATTCAAATAGATTGCCTAAATTACTAACCATAGCAGGCATGTTTTTTGCTTTTCCATCCTCCAAACCCATAAATAACTCAGTATGAATCTTAAGACAGCCTCGGGACAAAACTGTTCCACTTCACCACAACCACAAAGTTGCAAACGGGGATCCGCTTCCGCTGCCACTTCCCAGGGACAACAAGAACTGCGCACATTCAAACACCCACGCCTGATGTTTGGCATCCGCAATGTTTTAAACACCTTGGTACTGTTGGGCAGTTTACTGATCATTGCTGCATTGTCTTTCGAAACCTTCTACGATACACAAGGAGAATACTTCCACCTCTATCTCAAGATTCAACTATGGGTTTGCATTATTTTTATGGCCGATTTCCTCTATCGGTTTTATCTGAGCGAACGCAAACGACGCTTTTTATGGAGAAACTTTATCTTTCTGTTGGTATCGATTCCCTTCCTCAACATCGCCAAATACAGTCCAGCCACAATTCCTGACGACATTTATTATCTGATCAGGTTGATGCCACTGGTGCGGGGTGGATATGGCTTAGCCATCATGGTAGGTTGGCTCACTAGGAACCGAATCACCAACCTGATGGTTTCGTATGTGGTCTCTTTGCTGGCGTTGATCTACTTCTCCACTTTGATCTTTTTCCAACTGGAACGGGGCGTCAATCCGGACGTAACCAATTACACAACAGCCATCTGGTGGGCATTTATGAATGTAACGACTGTTGGAGCCAATGTATTTGCCGTTACCTCTTTAGGGAAAATTTTGACCGTTGTATTGGCCTCGGCAGGCATGATGGTTTTCCCAATCTTTACGGTATTCATTACCAATAAATTCCAATCTCATTTCATGGCGCAAACACAACACCATGAACGTATGGGAAATGAAGGTTCTCCGGACCTCTCCGATTCGAATAATCTGAACGATCCTAACAATTAGCATCGTACACCCGGAAACTTTCCATCACCCGTCAAACGGCAGACGACAATTTACTTTGAAAACAACCAATGGAAAGGCAACAACGAGATTCGCTTCCACTGGGTTATTTTCTACTGTACTTGAGCTAAATCACGCATTATCTCTTCTTTCACATTCCTACTAAAGAGAATCAAACATAGATCTTCGAGTCTTAACTCCTAACAATCAGACCATTTATCTATCAGAAAATCAAAAACAGGAGAGCTGTCGGGCTCTCCTGTTTGATTTTTTCTTCAATTTGATTTAACCACGCTCACTACCACCGGGAGGCTTTCTGCTTAATGCATCACCCCAAGCAGCTGAACCAACAACAAACCGGTCACAACGGCAGCAATCGTAGCTATCAGTCCTGGAACCATAAACGAATGGTTCAACACATATTTACCGATTCGGGTTGTGCCGGTTCGGTCGAAATTGATTGCCGCCACCACCGTCGGGTAGTTAGGGATAAAGAAATAGCCATTCACAGCCGGCAGCATGGCTATCAACAGCCACGGTGAAATACCCAATCCGATTCCTAGCGGCATCAATGCACGTACCGTTGCGGCTTGACTATACAACAGAATGGACATCACGAACAGTGCGATTCCGAACAGCCAAGGCATAGCGGTCACCACCCCTTCGATTGACTCCCGAAGTTGAGCCATATTGCCATGCAGGAAGGTATCCCCCATCCAGGCGATACCGAAAATGGCCACAACAGCCTGCATCCCTGCCGAAAAGACCGAACCTTGAGCCGCTTTAATACCGTCCGTTCGGGTGATCAGCAAAATCAGAGCTGCTGCCGAAAGCATCAGAATTTCAATAACCACCGGCATATTCAGCATTGTATCGCCACATTTGCGCATACTGTCCACTGATCCGAACAGCACGATCAGCACTGTTGCCAGAATGAAAATGCCGACTGAGACTGCAGCTTTCCACGAATGGCTCGCAGTCTGAACCGAAGAGGTCGAAGTGGTAAATTCTCCCGCCTCCAAACGACGCAGGTATTCGGGATCGGACTCAAGCTCTTTTCCCATTTTCAACGAATAGAGAGCGCCAAGCACCACTCCCACCAAAGTGGATGGAATACAGATAATCAAAATATCCAGCAGGGTGATCTGATAATCTGCCAAAAGGCTTAACAGAGCGACCACAGCGGCCGATATAGGGCTGGCTGTGATGGCCTGTTGCGAGGCAATCACCGCAATTGACAATGGACGTTCCGGACGGATTTTTGTCTCACGGGCCACTTCGGCAATCACCGGCAACACAGAGTAGGCTACGTGGCCGGTTCCAGCTACAAAAGTGAAGAGATAGGTTACTAGCGGACTCAATAAAGTGATCCGTGAGGGGTGCTTACGCAACAGCCGTTCAGCTTGACGTACCATCAAATCCAGACCACCTGCCGCCTGCATACAGCCCGCTGCCGCAATGACAGCAACGATCATCAACATGACATCGACAGGGGGTGAGGTGGGTTCGAGTCCAAAAATGAATACCAGAATGGAGAGTCCGATGCCACCCATTACCCCAAGGCCAATACCTCCCATACGGGCTCCGACCAGAATGGCGACAAGGACAAAAAGAAATTGTAACAACATATTTTCGACAGAAAACTCAATCGCTGCGGGACGATTCGCACGGCACACCGCCGCTAACCCGCGCACTGTTTACAAAGGTACGCATTTGCGACCTAAAGCTCCAAAATATTCACGCAACCTTTCCGAAAAACGCACATACATTGTACCCTCTCTACACCCATTTTTAATACGGTCAACCATTCCACCTCCCCCATTATTGCTTTACACTTTATGCAATCTACAATCCTTTACAAGTCGGCAATTATGCGGTTCGACGTGATCATGAAGAGCAAATTCCTATCCTATAACGATCAATGTGTTTTCAGATAATTCGAGCAGAGCGTATGGATCAAACCATCGATAATACCGATTGTGGGAACAAAGATCGAGTCGGCGCCAATACGATCCGCAATGGTCAAAAAGATCTCTGCAGCCGGCACAATCACATCGGCCCGGTCCGGGTTGAGTTTGAACCGTTCCATCCGTTGCTCCGGATCGAGGGGACGCAGCAAATCGTACCAATGTCGCAACTCCGAAACTGCGAGACGTGCATTATCTCTTTTTCCAGCCAAACTGTACAGCTTATTGATATTCCCGCCCGATCCGATAATCTGAATGCCAGTATACTCATTTTTCAACTGATCCATATCGTCACGCAACATCTCCCATGTACGTTCCTTGACTTTTCCGCTAAGCATACGGACCGTTCCCACATCATACGACCGGGAGCTGATCAACGCACCGTCATGAATCAAGCTCACCTCCGTACTACCACCGCCCACATCGACATAGATGTAACTGCCCTGACTCTCCAGCAGATCCCCGATGTGGCTGTCATAAACAATACGGGCCTCCTCAACACCATCGATCACCTCGATCCGAATACCGGTCTTGGCATAGATCCGATCAGCGATTCGTCCACCATTGACCGCATCACGCATCGCTGAAGTTGCACAGGCCCGGTAACTCACCACGTTAAAGACTTTCATCAGCAACCGAAAAGCTCGAATCGTTCGCATCAGCTGTTTCTGTTTTTCGGCCGAAATACGACCATCGCTAAAAGAGTCTTCGCCCAACCGCAACGGAATGCGCAACATGACACATTTGGTCAATTCATTCACGGTTTCACCGGGTCGTATTCCCTTGATCAGCAGCCGCACTGCATTCGATCCAATATCGATTGCGGCGAAATTGAGTTTGCTCTCCAACATAAGTTACTGTTTTGTTTCGTTTTGAGACAAGCCGGTATAATATTCGTAAAGCTCTTTTTGGGAGCGGAACGGGGTTTCACCATTCTGATAAATTCGGTTCGAATCCGTTCCGTCGATCACACGAGCCGCCATATTATCCCTAAGACCATATTCAACCACACGACGCAACTCCGCCCGGATCGTCCGGTCATGCACCGGTACATACACCTCGACACGACGATTGAAGTTACGTGTCATCCAGTCTGCCGAACCGAGATAATAACGTTCGTGTCCTCCATTGCAGAAGATGATGATTCGCGAGTGCTCCAGAAGCGATCGATGATTCCCCGCAATTCGATATTTTCACTCTGACCAGCCACACCCGGAATGACCGAACAGTTACCCCGCACCAACATACGGATCTCAACACCCGCTTCGGAGGCTTCGTACAGCTTGCGGACAATACGTTCATCGGTAATATGGTTGATTTTCCCCAGGATATAGGCTTTGCGGCCGGCCCGGGCATTGGCAATTTCGGTATCGATCCGGGTAAACAGCTGTTGCAACATGTTGTGCGGCGAGACCAACAGCTGTTCAAAGTGCACCTGTTTTTCGGGATGGCGGATGAAATCGAAGACCGCATCAACCTCGCGGGTAATCCGGCAATCGGCGGTCAACAGGGTCACATCGGTGTACAGTTTAGCATTCCCTTCGTGGAAGTTTCCGGTGCTCACACAGACCACATCCCCTTTAGGTGAACCGATATGGGTCAACTTACCATGCACCTTCAGTCCCTCAACGCCAAAGAGCACGTGAATACCCGCATCCTGCATCTTTTTCGACCAGTTGATGTTCGACGACTCGTCGAAACGAGCCAATAGCTCGACCACCACCGTCACCTCTTTGCCATGACGGGCTGCGCAGATCAGCGCTTTGACCACCTTGGAATCTTTAGCTAAACGATAGACGGTCGTTTTGATACTCTTCACATCCCGGCTTAACGCAGCCTCCCGCAACAAGCGGATATAGTTCGAAAAGTTCTGGTAGGGATAGTGCAGGAAACGATCCTGTTTGCGTACCGCCTCCAATGCGCTGCCATACGTCTCAAACGGAGAGGTCATTACAGCCAGTTGCGAGGGGAATTTCAAATCGGAACGACCCACCGAAGGGAAGTTCATCAGATCCTTCATATTGTGGTACCGCGATCCGGCATCACTGGTATCGTATCGGTCGATATGGAGTTTGGTGCGGATATGGCGTAACAGATCGCGTGGCATTTGCTTGTCATAGACCAGACGTACCGGCTCCCCTTTTTTGCGATTCTTCACCCCGCGGGCGATTTTCTCGACCAGATCCTCGCCCAGCCCACTGTCGAGTTCGATTTCGGCATCCCGTGTAAACTTGAAGGTGTAAGCCTCGAACGAATCATAATGGAGTCCGGAGAAAATAAATGGAAGACAAAACCGCACCACATCATCCAAAAACATAATACAGGTACGCCCCTCTTCCGGCGGCAAGACAATGAAACGCCCGAACTCTCGTGTCGGCAGCTCGATCAGAGCAAAGTCCCGAATCGGACGCCCACTACGGACACCTTTTCGCATCAGTTTGACCGCCAAATAGATTCCCGAATCCTTCAGATCACTCAACCAGGGTCCCTGCGTCGAAATAAGCGGATAGGTCGAACTATTCAGATCTGTCCGATAGACCATCTTGATGTAACGGATCTGCGACGGAGTGAGTTGCGTCTCATCAATCAGATAGATATTCTCCTTTTTGAGATCGTCTTTGATCTGCTCGAATGTGGCCTCAAACTCCTGCAGGTAGGTTTTGGTCAGCTTTTCGATCAGACGCAATTCTCGCAAAGCCATGGCACGGGTCTGCTCGCCATGAGGTCTCTCCTCATATTCTACTACCCGTTTGAGGGTCGAAACCCGAACCCGATAAAATTCATCGAGATTGTTGGAATAGATACCCAGAAAGGTGAGCCGCTCGAGCAACGGCACATTTTCACGCTGGGCCTCCTGCAAAATGCGCCGGTTGAAATACATCCAACTCACATCGCGGTCCAACATCTTTACCACCTTTTTCTTTTCCATATCCTGCCTTTCAAATAACATTCGCTCACTCTGATTGAAACCTCATTCAGTTTCTCCTCCACCTGCAACATCACAAAATCATTTTGATCCTCGCTGCCTTTGCGTACCAACTCTGCCACATGCCTGGAAAGCCCTTACCACAGGGCCCTCACACCTGCAAAAATGGACCGAAAACCCGAATAAGTATAAAGACGTATTTTACACTGGTTCATGGTCTTTCTCCGCGCAATCGGGGCGAAACCCCAAAATTTGTGCTAAATTTGTTCTGCTTTAAAACGTCAAAACGAATTCATTTGTACTAAGATAATGAAAAATTTCAGCGCTACGAAGTACACGCTTCAAAATGTCACTACAGGCCGCACATTCGAAGATACAGGCTGGCTACTGGACGATCCTCAAGGTGGAGAACCATCTTTGATCCGGGCCAACTATGCCAAACGTCAGATCGAGGTCGGAACAGAAGATATGGGTATTTATCGTTTCGCAGACTGGCTGCCCGTAGGTCGCATGTTGAAGGGATCGTGCGCTCCTATCACGTATAAAAGCAAAAAACTGGCCGAAGTCCTCGGTCTGAAAAACCTTTATATCACCTTCAACGGCTACAATCCAAAGATCGGCGCCAATATGCGCACCTGCTCGTTTAAAGAGACCGAAGCCTATTCGGTTTGTGCACGTCTGCGGGCCAATCAGGAGGATAAAGTATTGGTCGTAGCCTCTGCAGGAAATACAGCACGTGCCTTTGCGCGTGTCTGCTCTGACAACAATATTCCCCTGTTGTTGAGTGTACCCGAAGACAACCTCGATGCACTCTGGTTCGACACTCCGCTCAACGACTGCGTCAAACTGATCGCAGCCCGCAAAGGCGGTGACTATTTCGACGCCATTCACCTGAGCAATTTGGTTCTCAAATCAGATAAATTCCTGGCCGAAGGCGGTGCCAAAAACATTGCCCGCCGTGATGGTATGGCAACCACCGTATTGTCGGCAACCACCTTTATCGGCCGTATTCCTGACTACTATTTCCAAGCAATCGGTAGCGGTACCGGTGCCATTGCAGCCTGGGAGGCCAACCTCCGTCTGATCGAAGATGGCCGTTTCGGTTCCCACAAGATGAAATTGATGGTATCGCAAAATCTGCCGTTCGTGCCGATGTACAAGGCATGGAAAGCCAAGTCTCGTGCACTGCTGCCGTATGATGATGATCAGGCCCGTATCGATGCCGAATCGATCGATGCCAAAGTGCTGTCCAACCGTAAACCACCCTATCCAATCGGAGGTGGCCTGTACGACGCTCTGATTGATACCGACGGTGACATTTTGGCTGCAACCAACGAAGAGGCACGTGCCGCGAAAAAACTGTTTGAAGAGACCGAAGGTGTGGATATCTACTCTGCCCCGGGTATTGCACTTGCCTCGCTGATCAACGCCATCAAAGCCGGCGAAGTAGATCCCGAAAAAATTGTGATGCTGAACGTCACCGGTGGCGGTGAGAAACATTGCCAACAGGGCAAAAAACAGCACAATTTGAAACCCTCGCTGGTATTTGATCTCAATCCGGATGCAAACGAAGTGATCGACAAAGTATCCGCTCTATTTTAAAGATTCTGCTTAACAACCATTGAGAATCGTCGAGCACTGTCTATTGAGGTTGCGCGTCTATTTTCAGCAGATGCGTAACACATGGACAATCACAATACGGAGGTCATGTCAAGCTTATCTTACAGCCATCAAAAATCCACAATTTGATTGTCAATCAAAATCTCGTTGATTCAGCTATAATAAAAACTCTAACCTACATAACATGCGAGCCCCGGAGTTTGTACTCCGGGGCTCGCGCTTATTGAACCGTTGTTAACTTCCGTGCGACTCAACAACAAGTAAACGACGGTATATTATCACTTTTATCAAGCATCTTGCTATAAAGCACCCAATTTAAGCCATTCAACCAATACAAACACTAACGCACCGGCCAAATAGCCCGCAATAGCCATCAGCGTGATATGTTTCATATACCAGGCGAAATTGATCTTTTCGAGTCCCATTACTACGACACCGGCAGCCGAACCAATTATCAGCAAACTTCCACCGACACCTGCGCAATACGCCAAGAATAACCAGAAAGGACCATCCTGTACAAAATGCTGCATGTAGGCAGGATCGGCCAAAGAGCTCACGGTTGCAGGATCAACAATCGGATACATACCCATAGCACCAGCTACCAACGGCACATTATCGACAATCGATGACATGAAACCGATGATCACGTTGATCAGATAAATGTTGTGCAATTTTTCATTGAGGAATTGCGCTGCAGAGTTCAGGATACCGGTCGATTGGAGGGCTGCCACAGACAAAAGAATACCGAGGAAGAACAGGATCGTCGGAATATCGATATGGCGGATTACTTTGGTCACACGGTGTTTATCACGCTCGGCAATATCGACCTTTTTGCGGTACAGCAGTTCAGTATAGACCCACATAATACCCAGTGCAAGCATGATACCCATAAAGGGAGGGAGACTGGTCAACGATTTGAACACCGGCACAAACAACAGACAGGCAATACCCAAGATCAGCATGGTCATACGTTCACCGCGAGTCAATACCTGCTCCACATTTGACAAGGCTTTATCTTCAGAACCATCCGAAGTAATTGTCCCGTGCATCATACGGGAAGCGATCAGCACCGGAACCAATGTAGAGACCAGACTCGGCAGCAACAAAGACTCTACCAATGGCAGTGAGGTTACATTTCCCTTAACCCACAGCATGATGGTTGTCACATCACCGATCGGAGACCACGCACCGCCACTGTTTGCCGCAATGATAATGATACTGGCAAACAGCCATCTATCTTTCTGAGCGGGAATAATCCGACGAATCAACATCACCATTACGATTGCAGTCGTCATATTATCCAACACGGCTGACATAAAGAAGGTCAACAAGGCGATCAACCACAACAGAGACCGTTTATTACGGGTTGAAATCCGGTTGGTGATAATTGAAAATCCCCCGTGGACATCGATCAACTCGACAATGGTCATAGCCCCAATCAGGAAGAAGAGTGTTTCAGAGATTTCTCCCAGATGATCCACGATCTGTACTCCGGAGATAAAACGCACACACTGTTCGATCAATGGAAGTCCTGCAATACTGGGGTTATTGGCCAGAAATTCATTAAACGCCTCACCGTCGATTTGGGGAACGACCAGTGGCGAGGTAACGATGTACAAAGCCCAAAGAATACCACCGGTCAACAACGCCGTTGCAGCTTTGTTCACCTCCAATTTGTGTTCCATGGCGATACAGAAGTATCCGACCAAAAACACCGCAACCATTACGCCTAACATATTGTTGTTTATTTAAATTTATTTTCGAGCGAACAAAAATAACAAAAAACACATATTGGTGATATCGAACAAATCTTATACCATCAACATTTTCTGCAAATATTTGGTTTATTTCAACAAATACTCTAACTTAATAGGGCCTAACTTATTACCTTACCTTTATGGACAAAATCTCCTGGATATTGCTTGCAGGAGTATTATTGGGATATTCCTGTTCCCAACGTGTCCGGATGCACATTAGCCAGCCGGTTGCACAATCAGGGCCTATTGCAACCTCCTCAGTACATGTGCTATCGCTCAACGACAGTGTACCGAATGAAGCCGTATGGATCGGATCACTAAAAGTCGGGGACAACGGTTTTTCCAAAACCGGCAATTTGGATACTACCCTGCGATTGGCTCGTGAAGAGGCTGCCAAAGCTGGCGGAAATCTGATCAAAATCACCAATCACAAGACACCGAGCACATTCGGCAGCAATTGTCACCGAATCGAAGCCGATATCTATCGGATCGACACCACTGTAGCAATTGCTTCATCGTTACTGTTCGACAGCGCTCATTATCATAAAGGAGAGTGTGTACTGCATCTTTTCCGCAAAGAGGCAGGAGGGACAGCCCTCCATTACGATATCACCATCAACGACTCGCTCCTAACCCGATCCAATAACAACTGGATCGAAACAATTACTCACCCGGCTACAGGCGTAACAACACTCTCGGCGAAGACAGAAAGCACCTCCAGCATCACCCTGAATCTACAACCGGGATACCACTATTACATCCGTTGTGGGGTCAACCTTGGCGTTTTGGTCGGAAGACCAACTCTGGAGGTCGTTGAACCGACGGTCGCCAAAGCCGAAATCGACGCAATACAGCAAAATGCACTGGAAGCTGAATCTGCAAATTAATCAGGCTACAACAATGTAGGTTATGGCCAGCCTGAATTTATAAAAAGCTTTTACATCTATCAATCATGAAAAAGGCACTATTTCTCATACTTGCATTGGGGTTATTCTCCAATTGTCTTGCCCAAGACTTACTGATAACGGCCAAAGGGAAATTGATACGATGTAAAATTTTGGCTCAGACCGATCAACTCATTTTCATTTCCAAAGTTCAGCCTGACGGAAGTAGCATCAGTTCATATGTCTCTAAAGATACGATCCGTCTCATCACTCCCAGTTACTCTCAAGAGATGGGTACATTAGCCAACAAAACGGCCATACCTCAAATAAACGACCCAATCCTGGAAACGGAGTACCCTTAAAACGATGCAACAGTCTGAGAAATTGGGCTGTTGCATTTTTTATGTTGGGACGAGGTAACGAAAAGGCAACGGTTCTCTTTTCCGTTGCTTGCATTAGTAATCACAACCTCAAATAACTGCTGTAAAGGTAGTTAAAAAAACGACAGAAACAATCGACAAGATCCTTTTCTTGCGTTGACCATCTTATTTTTGACGTTCATATAAACCAGCCCATCTCTTTCTCATCTGCACACTATCCCATTCCATCCGGTAGCGACTAGCCCATGGGATCGGAGGGACAAGCTGCAAGGCCGACCCGTGAGGGACGCTTTGTATAGCCTTGCAGCATATCCCCTCGATCCATACCTTTGCGTTCGGGTGGAATGGGGATTTTGTTCCCGGCCTCCCGTTATAGCTTTGGACCTTTAGACTTTTTGGGGGACGACACGATCCTTCCCTGTTTTGTATCGTGTCGGGGCACTCGGGGTTTGCGAGGATCGTCCCAACTTTCTTGATACGTTTCGTCCGAAGGATTCTCTTGCCAGAGATAGGGCCTTGCGGTTTGCCCGTGTCCTCCCCACCATTGAACGAGGGCACGGACGACAAAACCGCCCTTTATCAAGTCCCTGTCCATGCGCCGCATGGTGTATTTGCCGTATTCGACCCACTCGCGTGGATCGTGTCTGATGTAGGCTCGTCCTCGCGTCAGATTGTCATCCATGACCAGATAACCGTCGAATGTTTTCCCTTGATGCTGCATCCCTTCGAGATAAACCGGTTGCCCGTCCTTTATTTGTTCTACCTGTTCATCTGTAAGCCGTACATCAAATATGATCGGGTTTCGTTTTATCTTCTCTTGTGATAACAGTTCCTCGGTGAGTATATCCCGTCCAAGAATACTGTTTACCCGGAATAGGGACGTATTGCGGTATCCGTTCTCCTCGTACCTGCACGTCAACCCCTGCGGCGAGTATAACCGTTTTTGTTGTTCGGTAGTGAGTTTCATACCCCGTATTTCGGTTATAGATTCCGGCACGGGTGTCTGCGCGGACTGCTTCTGTCGCTGGGTTTGCTCAGTTTCCTGTCTTTCCCGTTCTGCTCGGTTCACTTCGATGGCTTTACAGAGGTTAGCATAACTGAATTTCCGATCTACCTGCGAGGCCTTGAGTGCCTGCCCTTGCTTAGTAAAGGTCATACCCTGTACCTCTTTTTGCGGATCGCCGCCCCGATGGGCGAAGGTTGCCGTTATGCCTTCCCTATTCAACTGTTCGACCAGTTCCGTAAAAGAGGCACAATCCTTCAACGCTGTTTTAACCGCCTCGTAAATTCTGTATTTCACTTTGTCGGGATCATGTAGCCGTTCAATCTTTACACTCTCTTTTCCCTCGGAGAAGGTAAGGCCGTATTTCTGTTTCATGGCCTTGCAGACCGCTACGCTCCGGATCCTTTCGTTATGGCTCCGCACCAGCTTCGTATCGTACTTTACCCGGTTGTAAAGGATATGCAGGTGGGGATGCTCCGTGTCGGTATGCCGTACTACGATGTACTGCGTATCGGTGATTCCCATACGCTGCATATATTCGCGTGCAAGACCTGCCATAAATCCGTCCGTGAGCCTCGGCGTGTCGTCTTTGTGGAACGAAAGGGATATATGACCCACGACCTCGACTTTCTCCGGCCGGGCCTTGCGCTGGAAATTGAAACTGCCGATTAGGGAACGGATGTCGGACAACTCCACACCATCGCTGTCTACCATACGGGCATGACCGCTTTTTTCGAGGAGGTAGCGCACGGCTCCGCCGAACGACTTACCAGTTACGATCTTTGCTATCATAGAAATATCCCTTTATATGGCGTGCCAACCGTTCGTAAAACTCGATCAGTCCGATAAGACGTATAACAATGCCTTCCATTCCCTTTTGTGTGTTGGCAATCCGTGCCAACTGGTTCAGGTTATTCCCCTGTCGGGCCAGTTCGGCTACGGCGGCAAGTATCGCGGGCGGAATATGCCGTGGGGATTGCCCCGTAAGTACCTTTTTCCGGCAGTAGGTGGCAAGATCCGTTCCGGCGATGATCGCTTCGTTTTGCAGCCTTCGTTTCACGTCGGGCGTAACATGGAATTTGACCTCTGCGGTACGTTTTTCGGCAGAGGCTTTGGGCGGTCTCCCGCTCTTATTCTTACCTGTCGTCATACCTGTGCGCTTTAGGATTTAACAGGTAGTGACAGCATACCGCACCGGCCGGGCGACCGGGAGGGAGCCGGTTGGCGGCATCGCAGATGTCGAGGGTCCCGAATCCCCTGCGACCGACGGGAGCGGGAGATGTTTCGGTGTGCGACCACAGGGAGTCCGCCGAACGGGACTGCCCCGCAGGGCAAGGTTGCCGGAGTCTCCGAGAAAACTCCAAGGGGAGGTTTTGAGGGCCTCCGGATACAACCTTGCTCCTTAAGGCTTCTGAAAAGACCAAAGCCGGATCATCAGATCCGAACGCGGCACGCCGGACCTCTTCTTGAATCCCCGTCGCACGGAATCGGCAGGGGAGAAGAGCGATAAATACGGGAAGACCGCTTCTGATACACACGCCAGAATATTGGCGAAAGGCTCGTGAAGTTCAGTTGTCGGGCAGGGATGGATAAGCCGTAACAGTTGCCCGAACGGATCGGGTTGTAACGCTCCAGACTACGGACGTTACAAGATTGCAACGCTGCAGCGTTGCAGTTCAGTGGGGATGGTATCCGACATTCGGATGTGCTGCAAAATGGATGTTCATGGCTGTGCGATTTACGTCTGTTTACTCAAACAACGCTGCCTGCTGCGGGTTGTTGCGTCCATGTCGGATCTTGCGTTCCGTTGCTATCTGTTACCGCCCACGTAGAAATCATGCAAAATATCGGAGCCAACCGCTGCCATGGCGAAGCCAACCGCTGCCACCTCCGTACAATTGTACAACTTGCCGTATATCGTAGGCGTTAAGAGTAGGCAAACCGTCCTGCAACGGCAGCTGAAACACACAAAAACGCACTACAATGAAAAACCGGGCGCACCGAATCCGCGATGAGTGAAAACTATCCGATCGCACACACAGACAAACCGATTTGTTAAACCGAAAAACCATGAAACGATGGAAAAGATAATATGCATCGGGGAGAAGACATGAACGCATCTTCTCGACCAGCTGAAAGAGTTATCCGCCCTTGCCTTGCAGGTACGCCGCCGGTTCGATCCGCAGACCGCGGACGGTTACATGGACAGTGCAGATGTCTGTCGGGTATTGAACATCACCAAACGTACCCTGCAAAGCTATCGGGATAAAGGCATCTTGCCCTATACCCGTATCGGCGGCAAGTTCTTTTACCGGGAGCGTGACCTGGCCGACTATCTCGAACGTAGAACCGTCAAAAAACAATAGTCATGCTCGACTACCTGAACAGCGAGAGCAAGGAGGTGAAAACCGCGCTCGCACAACTATCCGAGGCGAAACAGGCGTTGCAACAGGCCAGGGACAACTATCGTCCCTCGATACGGGATGAACGTTACCTTACGGGCAAGGAAGTCTACCATTATCTGCACATCTCGCCGCGCACACTCCAAACCCTGCGTGACACACGGCAAATCCCATTTACCGTTATCAGCGGGCAGGGGATCCTCTATCCCGAAACGAATTTCCAGAATGCCTGACACCTGCATAGGCAACCCATTGAAAATCTTTCCTAAACTTGCGGACAAGTCCATACATGCAGTCGGGG
>OGYZ01001214.1_pt1 | contig 20946 bp, 17 predicted proteins | sample 1576681 | NCBI WGS metagenome assembly OGYZ01 (sample SAMEA3541480, study PRJEB24748) | human gut metagenome | biome: human gut; feature: human-associated habitat; material: faeces | place: China | collected 2012 | reverse complement strand
GCCCAGATGGATAATGGTGAGGAAGAAGGCCAGCACTGCAATGACTACAAGAGGAGACATGGTTTCCATGCCGAAGAGGGCCACGAAATGATTAGCCAGCCAGATGGCAGCCCCCGATTTCAGAAGAGCCGTGCCCAGACTGATGCCTACGCCGAAAAGGGTAACGGTGCCCCAGTTGATATGGGGGACTGCCTGTTTCCAGGTCATAAATCCCACTTTCGGAAGCATCATGAGCATAATGCCGGTAATGGTGACGGTGGTAGTATCAAAGGGATGAAGTTTCTTCTCCGTTACCCAGAAGAAAAGGAGCAGCACCGAAATCAAAAGCAGTTTCTTTTCATCCCGGGAAACAGGCCCCAGGTCCTTCAGCATTTTTTCCAATGCTTCCCTGCCGCCAGGCATTTCCTTCACTTCAGGAGGCATGACATGGATGAGAAGGAAATAAAGCACCACCGACATAATGGCTGCATAGGGAGCAGCAGCGATAAACCATTCCAGCCAGCTGATATCCTTGCCCAGTACCTGCTGGATAAATCCGATGGCCACCATGTTCTGGGCAGCTGCGGTCTTGATACCGATATTCCAGAGGGAATCGGCCTGAGCCACTGCCATCATGAGCACAGCAGCAAAGGTGGAGCCCTTCTCTAGCCCAAAGGCCCGGATAATGCCTACCACGATAGGCACCATGCAGGATACACGGGCCGTAGTAGAGGGAACGAAGAAGGAAAGCAGGAATCCCACGAAAATGACGCCAATCACCAGATGGCTGGATTTCACGCCGATGTGGGACATGACCACCAAGGCGATACGCTTATCCAGACCCGTAATCATCATGCCTGCCGACAGGAACATGGCACCTGCCACCAGAGCCCAGGCGGAAGTGGAGAATCCGGAAAGCCCCATCTGCAGGGCTTTCCCAGTGCCAAGAAGAGTCTCCGGTTTGGCGGGATTAGGCGCCATGCCCAGAGAAAATGCCATAAACACCACAATAACAAACGCACTGACCGGATAGGAAACTCCTTCGGTCATCCAGATAATGACTGCAAACACAAGGATACCGATGAGCCGGTGTCCCTGGGTAGGCAGATCTACAGGAGTCGGGAAGAGGTACACCAGTGCCATGGCAGCCAATGCCAGGAACAGGCCATATTTCTTTCCAAATCCTTCTGACTGATTCATAAGCCACCCCCAAATATAAAAAATGAAGCACCATTCATGCGGAAACAACGGGCATCGTCTCCATTCATGAAAGAGGCACTTCCCCTAAGCAAAAAAGCTCCTGTTATCCCCTGGGGGAAAACAAGAGCTTCGTTGCACTTTATGAATATATTTCAGTATATCCATGAAAGGTTGACTTGTCAATGGGAAACAAAAAAAGCCCCCGCCTGAGCGGGGACCTTTGACGGTCATCAGTCAGCGCTGAAAGGAAGCAGAGCAATAGCTCTTGCTCTCTTAATAGCGAGATTGATTTTGCGCTGATGCTTTGCGCATGTTCCGGTTACACGACGGGGCAGAATCTTGCCTCTTTCGGAAACGAAACGACGCAGTGCAGCAACGTTCTTATAATCAATGGTGTCTACGTGATCTACGCAGCACTGGCAGACCTTTCTTCTCGGTCTTCTTACTCTATCTCTTCTAATCATGCTTTTCTATATCCTCCAAAATCAATGCATATCAGAACGGAATATCTTCATCTTTGGACGACGTACCGAACTGTCCAAAATTTCCTCCCGGCTGGCCTCCCTGTCCGGCTGGATTGTTGTTATAACCGCCATTTCCGCCGTTATAACCGTTTCCACCGAAACCGCCATTATTTCCACCGAAGCCGCCGCCAAAGGAACCTCCCTGCTGCGGACCGTAGGAAGAATTGCGCGGAGTGCCGATTGGAATGGCAATGGTATTGGCCACAACTTCTGTTACATATCTCTTTGTGCCATCCTGAGCATCATAGGAACGACTGGAAATCCGTCCTTCCACAAATACACGGGTGCCTTTTTTCAGCTGATTTCCAACAGCTTCTGCCAGGGGACCCCAGGCAACAACATTAATCCAGTCTGTAAGCTCCCGCTGTTCACCCTGGGGGGTTGTATAGGTACGGCTTACTGCTACAGAAAACGATGCTACGGAACGGCCGGTCTTCGTTGCACGAATCACCGGATCCCGTCCAAGATTTCCCAAGATTTGAACTGAATTCATTGTGCTACCTCTTAGTCATCCTGTTTTACAATGATATGACGGATAATTTCTTCATGAATCTTGATAACGCGGTCAAGTTCTTTAATCTGCGCCGGGTCAGCCTGGAAATCAACTACTACGTAGTATCCTTCACTCTGATGCTTGACTTCGTACGCAAGATGACGTTTGCCCCATTCATCAGTATTGTCAATGGTACCACCGATTCTGGTAATGGTGTCCTGTACCAGTTTGACAGCAGCCTTGATAACTTCATCATTAGCTGCATTCACAATGAACATAACTTCATACTTTTTCACGAAATTCGCCTCCTTTTCGGACCTATGTCCCGCACTCGCTGCGGGCCAGGAAGTTACTTGTAAAATAACAAGCTTATTTATTATACAAGAACGGATGGGGAAAAGCAAATGTTTTTTGAAAGTTTCCTGTCCGGCTTGACGCTTTGGTGTTTCTTACCGACAGGAAACTGCTTGCGAAAGGTTTCCCATCCGGCATGACACGAATGCAACTCATACCGACAGGATACTATTTCTTCTTCTTGCTTACCATGAATCCCGTAGCCTGCTGGTTAGCCATGATGACCACATCGCTGATCTGTACCCGTTTGGGCTGGTCTGCCACGAAGGCAATGATATTGGCAATATCTTCTGCCTGCAGCGCATCTACGCCTTCATATACCCGGGCTGCCCTTTCCTTATCGCCATGGAAACGGACTTCGCTGAAAGGAGTCTCCACAATGCCCGGCTGGATGGTAGTCACCTTGATATCACTGTCTATGACATCGATGCGGACACCGTCGCTGAACGTTTTCACTGCTGCCTTGGTAGCGCAGTACACCGCTGCCCCTGCATAGGCATAGAGGCCGGCGGTGGAGCCCAGGTTGATGATATGGCCCTCATTCTTTTCCAGCATGGCCGGAAGGAAGGCACGGGTCATCAGAAAGAGACCTTTGATATTGGTATCAATCATCTGAAGAATATCTTCTTCCTTTGTCTCCCCGTAAGGTTCCAGTCCCCTGGCCAAGCCGGCATCATTCAGAAGAATTTCGGGCGCTCCCAGTTCGCTAAGGCAGCGGGAGGATACTTTCCGGATGGCATCGGTATCCCTCACATCCAGCTCAAAGCAGGCAACCGGCACAGCCATGGCCCCCTCGATTTCTTTTTTTACCTCTTCCAGCTTTTCTTTATTTCTGGCAGCCAGAGCCAGTCCATACCCCTTGGCGGCCAGCGCTTTGGCACTGGCAAGACCGATACCACTGGTGGCCCCTGTAATGAATGCGTAGGAACTCATGATAATCCTCCTTCTATTTCTGCTATAATAATAGGAACCGACGGGAAATTCCCCCGGTCTTATACATTCATTATACCGGGTTCCTACCCATTTTCCATATATAATCAATAAAGGAGTGTCTATGAAATCCATCATTCTGGCCGCCCTTATGGTGACAGCTGCCCTTTCTGCTGGCGGATGCGGCACGCCAAAGGCTCCCTCTCCCTCTTCCGCCGCTTCTTCTGCTGCCGTCCCTGCGGTCCACCAGATTAACGAAGAATCGCAGCAGATTTACCAGAAAGCAGTTACTGCCTACGGAAAAGGAGATCATCTCCATGCCCTGGAACTTGCCAATCAGGCTCTGGAGAAAGACGATAAAAATTACAAAGCCCTTTCTCTGAAAGGCATTATCCAAGCCTTTGATATATCACCGGAAGAAGGCATTGGGACCATACAAAAATCCCTCTCCATCAATCCGGACTACGTACAGGCTTATTTCGATATGGCTATGGCCCAGAAACTGGGGAAGCACTACGATGAATCCATCCGCTTCTTCCAGAAGGTGCTGGATAAGGATCCCCATAACACCTGGTCCTACTACGGCATTGCCACCAACTACGCTGATAAAAAGGACAAGGCAAAGGCTTTGGAATATCTGAAAAAAGCGGTGGACCTGGATCCGAAGAACGTAAAGCCCCAGGCTGCCGCCCAGGACCACTTCCAGTGGCTCCATGGCGATGCCGATTTCCAGAAACTTGTAAAATAAAGGAGTTCCCATGAAATACGCTTTTATCCTATCCATCCTATCCCTGGTCCTCTACCATGACAATGTCCTGTCTGCCGCCGGAGCGGCCGGGTACCTTTCAGCCATTTTCTTTCTCGTCACGTACCGGGAAAAGCCCGCCATGCTGGCCATTGCCTGCATAGCGGCTGCCATCATTACCATCATGTACTTTTCCTGGGACTTCTCCCTTGCAGGCTACATGCACATAGGCATTGCCTGGTCCATGACCATTACCGCCTTTACCGCCATCCTTACCCTGGTAAGCCTTGTATATAAGATAAAGAATCGCTGATTCATGGCAATAAAAAGCATCATTGATGAGAACATCAACGATGCTTTTTTATTGCCTGTCAGTCCGCGTTTTTAGAGGATTTAAACTTCAGGAAAAAGCCCATAATGAGGAGCATGCATACCAGACCTGTCAGGTCCCCGAGAATACCGTTTCCTGTAATGCCGTCCACCAGATAGCCGGCCACGCAGCTCACAGCCACCACGAGAACATAGGGAATCTGGGTAGACACATGGTCTATGTGATGGCACTGGGCCCCCGCCGAGGCCAGAATGGTGGTATCGGAAATAGGCGATACATGGTCGCCGCCTACAGAACCGGCCAGCACGGCAGCCACCGTCATAATCATAAGATGGGTATCATTGGACACGATAGCCAGTACGATAGGAATGAGGATACCGAAGGTGCCCCAGGAAGTACCGGTAGCAAAAGCAAGGCCAATGGCCACCAGGAAAAACAGGGCCGGCAGCAGAATGGCAATGGTGGCGTTATCAGCAACCACACTTCCTACATAGCCGCCGATATTCAGGTAATCCTTACCTACAATGCCAGACAAGGTCCAGGCCAGGGACAGGATCATGATGGCAGAAGTCATCTGTTTGAAACCTTCTACAAAGCAGCTGCAGAAAGTGCTGAAGTCTAAAACCTTTCTGGGAATGTACAATACAAAGGTAAATACCAGAGCAATGAAGGAACCGATAACGAGGCCTCTGGCAGATTCGCAGTTCGCAAAGGCTTCTGCCACGCCCTTTCCTTCCAGAATGCCGCCGGTATAAAGCATGCCGAACACGCAGCCGCCGATAAGGACCACCAGCGGAAGGATGAGATCGATGATTTTCCCATTTCCCACAGGCGCACTGCCTTCATCATCGGCATATTCCGCAGGAATCACCAGGGTGCCGCCGCTCTGCTTTTCATACCTGGCCATACGGGAAAAATCACGGCCTGAAGCGATGAGGATAATCATAAAAATCAGGGTGAGCCAAGCGTAAAGGTTCAAAGGAATGGTTTCCAGAAAAAGAGCAAAACCATCAATGGAACTGCCCTCCGGAAGAGAGGAGGTAACAGCAGCAGCCCAGCTGGAAACCGGAGCAATGATACATACCGGTGCAGCGGTGGCATCAATAATATAGGCCAGTTTCGCACGGGTAATCTTAAACCGGTCTGTCACAGGGCGCATCACGGTACCCACGGTGAGACAGTTGAAGTAATCATCAATGAAAATCAGGATACCAAGAGCCATGGTTACGAAAAGAGCGCTCTTCTTTCCTTTAATGGTGCGGGCTGCATAATCACCGTAAGCCTGAGAAGCACCGGACTTCTGGATGGCCGCCACCATAATCCCCAGAAGGACAAGGAATACAAGGATATACACATTGCTTCCCACCTTGTCCGACATAATGTGGAACATGGTGTCGATAGCACCCAGTATACTGAATCCTGCAAACATGAAGGCACCAATAAAGATACCTATGGCAAGAGACATGTACACTTCCTTGGTGGCCAGTGCCAGAATAATGGTAACTACAGGAGGCACCAGGGACCATACTGTTTGAGACATATAAATCATCCTCTCTCTTTTGACAATTTCCCATATCGTCAAATTGCAATAATTTTTATTATTATACAATACTTTCCCCGTTTGTAAAATGTTCGTAGTGATAAATTAGTGAACTAGTGGACTAGTGGACTAGTGAACTAGTGGGCTAGGGAGCCGGTGAGCTGGTGAGGATTGGGGCTGGGGACCACTAGTCCACTAACTCACCAGCCCACTATTTCACATATTGCATTTTCCCCATAATGCTGTATAATATAGTACGTGGCTCTGCAGTACTGATTTATGGCAGTCTCCGGGCCCCGTGCAATGAAATCCCATGAACCCGGTCAGGTCCGAGAGGAAGCAGCCGTAAGTGGCCCTTTTCATGTGACACGGTGCATCCTGGAGGCTGTCATAAATGAGGACTGCAAGGCTTTTTTTATGTCTGGTTTTCCCTGCCGTATTGTATAATAGTAATAATAATTAATAAGGTAAGGATTCAGTTCCGGAATCCTTACAAATCCTTTTTCATCTTTCCTGCCGGGAGGTTATTTATGGCTTATTTAGCATTATATCGAAAATGGAGGCCCCGCACGTTTACGGAGGTGGTGGGGCAGAAGCATATTTCCATACCGCTCCAGCGGGCCATCGAGCAGGACCGTCTGGCTCATGCTTATCTTTTTTCCGGTCCCCGGGGTACAGGAAAGACCAGTATGGCCAAAATCCTGGCCAAAGCGGTGAACTGCCTTCATCCAAACGGCGTGAATCCCTGCAATGAATGCCAGAGCTGCCGGGAAATCAATGCAGGCTCCAGTCTGGATGTCTATGAAATCGATGCCGCTTCCAACCGCGGCATTGAGGAAATCCGGGCCCTTCGGGAATCGGTGCGCACCCTGCCGGCAGTGAGCCGGAAGAAGGTATACATTATCGATGAAGTACACATGCTCACCAAGGAAGCCTTCAATGCCCTCCTGAAAACGCTGGAGGAACCGCCGTCCCATGTGCTCTTTATTCTGGCCACCACGGAACCGGAAAAAATTCCTCTCACCATTCTTTCCAGATGCCAGCGGTATGAATTCCACCGGATTTCCGTGGAGGATATCAAAAACCATCTTCTCTATATTGCCAAAGAAAGTCATCTTCCCCTGACGGAAGAGGCGGCAGACCTCATTGCAGTCCGGGCAGACGGCGGCCTTCGCGATGCCCTGTCCCTGCTGGACCAGTGCTCCTCGGCCTCGGAATCCAAAGTTCTTGACGCGCCGGCGGTGTATGACCTTCTGGGCCTCACAGGAAAGGATATGATTCTGGATCTCTCCCATCATATCTTCAACGGTGACAGCTCTTCCGCCCTGTCCCTCTTTTACCGGATCCTGCAGGGCGGAAAAGAACCGGCCTCCATTCTCCGTGACCTTCTGGAACATTTCAGAAACCTGATGATCTGCAAGGTCAATCCAAAGGCGCCGGAATTTTCCCAGTACGGCAGCCAGGTGGAAACGCTTCGTTCCGATGCATCCCGCCTTCCTGCGCCTTACCTGGACTCCCTCTTTGACTATCTCCACGAAGCCCTCCATGAAACGAAACGGAGTTCTTCACCAAGGCTCAGCGCCGAAATGGGCCTTCTTCATCTCTGCCGCATGAAAGGGTCTAAATCCCTGAATTCCCTGGCCCAGCGGGTAGCCCAGCTGGAAGAAGAGGTGTCGCGTCTGAAGCGCGGCGCCCTGTCCATCCCGCCATCTCCATCACCGGCCCCGGTTCCTGGGCCCGCTCCTTCCTACCCTGCCGCACCTTCTTCTCCTGCCCCGGTTCCCGCATCGCCCATACCTGCCGGGTCGGCTGCTTTTTCTGCTCCGGAGCCCACCGCTCCCTCAGATATGCCCCCAAGGCCGGCAGTGCAGAGAAAGGATAGGCCGCCGGTCAGGGAAACGCCCCGAGCCCCTGCCCCCATGCCGGCAGACGGACCGGCTGAAAACATGTCAGGGAAGCCGGCAGCAGCACCATCATCCCAACCTGATGCTTCTCTCATAGACCCCAAGACCTACCCTGCCATCTGGCAGAAGGTACTGTCCTATTTCATGTCCATCCGCCGTATCGATGTCTTCACCTGCCTTCGGAAGAGCACCCTCATTTACTGCACCCATACCAGGGCCATCGTGTCTGCGCCCCAGCAGTTTCTGGTGGCTGCAGGAAATAATAAGTCCTACCAGAAGGTAGCCGCCGAAGCCTTTGCTAAAGTCACCGGTTCTCCCATCCAGATGCATACAGTGCTGAAGGGCAGTGAGGAAGAAGCAGCGGCCTTTACTCTGCTCCAGTCTGCCCCAAAGGCAGCCCCCTCCTCTCCTTCCACTGAGATGGCAGAAAAGCCGATGCAGGACTACCGCCCTGTTTCCAGAGACCGTATTCCGGAGAAGGACCTGAAGGATCCGTCTTTAAATGAAGCCTTGAAAATCATGGCAGACTGTGATATATATGAAAAGACTGAATCATGAAACAGAAAATTGATTCAATATTACCTTAAGGAGGATTCATTATGTTTGGAAATAAAGCACAGATGCAGAACATGTTGAAAAAAGCGAAGAAAATGCAGGAAGAACTGCAGAAGAAGCAGGAAGAACTGAAGAAACAGACCGTTGACGTATCCGTAGGCGGCGGCGCCGTTTCCCTCACCATGAACGGTGAAAAGCAGATTACCGCACTGAAAATCGCTAAAGATGCCATCGACCCGGAAGATCCGGAAATGCTGGAAGACCTCATCACCACCGCTGTCAACGAAGCCGGCAAGAAAGCCGATGAAATGGTACAGAAGAGCATGAGCCAGGTCACCGGAGGCCTGGGCCTTCCTGGCGGCATGTTCTGATGAATAAAGATCTGGAAGAAGTAGCCCTGCAGTTCAGAAAGCTTCCCGGCATCGGCGTAAAAAGCGCCCGCCGTCTGGCTTACTTCATGCTGGAACGTCCCCAGGAGGAAGTGGATCTATTTCTGGATACCATCCGCCATGCCAGGAGCAGGGTATGCTACTGCTCTACCTGCTGCAATCTAGCCACCTCGGACCCCTGCGACATCTGCAGTGATGACCGCCGTGACCATTCCATCATCTGCGTAGTAGAACAGCCCCAGGATGTGACCGCCATGGAGCAGAGCCAGGAATACCACGGCCTGTACCACGTTCTTCACGGCGTTCTCTCTCCTCTGGACGGCATAGGTCCTGAGCAGCTGAAAATCAAGGAACTCCTGAAACGGCTGGAGAAGAACGATGTGAAAGAAGTCATCATTGCCACGGATCCGGATACGGAAGGTGAAGCCACGGCCTACTATCTTTCCCGGCTCATCAAACCGTCGGGCATTAAAGTCACCCGCATCGGCAGGGGCATTCCTGCCGGCGGCGCCGTAGGCTATACTGACGGCATCACCCTGGCGGGAGCCGTGGAAAACAGAAAGGAAATCTGATACCATGATTGAATCTTTAGGCGCCCTGGGCGGATATGGCATTACCAGTGTCATCGTCATCATTGTGGCGTTCTTCCTCTTTGCCCGGTTTGTGAAAAAAATCATCGGCAATATCATTATGGGCGGTCTTCTCTTCTGGCTGCTGAATACCATCGGAATCACCCATATGACCCTTACCACCATGCATGGCATTGTGGTAGCCCTCTTCGGAGTCCCCGGCACCATTGTGCTGGCCCTTCTGAATCTGGTGGGGTAAAAGGGCAATCAAAAAATCCTGAAAAGCTTCTGCTTTTCAGGATTTTTTTGACTGCCCTTACCCGTGAGCATTCAGGACTCTGTCTTTTCCGCCAGTTCGTCCCACTTCGCGTACAGCTTGTCCAGCTTCTTTTTCGCTTCCTCATACTCATCGGCCAGTTCTGCATAATTTTCAGGATTCATGCTCATCTGCACTGTGTACATTTTCATAGTTGCTTCCAGCCGCCCGATTTCCATTTCCACATGACTTAATTTAGATACATCGGCGGCGGAAACCTCGGTCTTCACCTGGTGCTCATTTTCCCGGGGCTTTTCTTCCTTCTCTTTCTCTTCTTCCTCTTTACCATTCCTGTCCTTTTCAAAAGCCTCAAGGTCCTGTTTCTTTTCCTTGTAGTGGCTGTAGTTGCCCAGGTATTCTGTGAGCTTTCCGTGATCCAGCTCCAGAATCCGGTCTGCCACCTTATCCAGGAAATAGCGGTCATGGGATACCACCAGGCAGGTGCCGCCAAAGGCCTCGATAGCATCTTCCATGATTTCCCTGGTAGGAATATCCAGATGGTTCGTCGGTTCATCGAGAATGAGGAAATTCGGTTTTTCCAGGAAGAGGCAGAGCAGGGACAGGCGGGCCTTTTCGCCGCCGGAAAGCATGCCTACCGTCTTGAATACGTCATCTCCCCGGAAGAGGAACATGCCCAGAATGTTACGGGCTTCTTTTTCACCGAAGTTGAATGTATCCCGCACTTCGTCAAGCACCGTGAGCTTCGGATGGAGTCGTTCCTGTTCCTGGGAATAGTAACCCATTTTCACATTATTGCCCAGCTGGATAAAACCGGTATCAGGCTTCTTCTCTCCCGTAATCATTTTCAGGATGGTGGTCTTGCCTGCGCCGTTGGGGCCGATGAGTCCCACTGTTTCTCCCTTTTTGATATGGATGGTGAGATCTTTGAAAAGAATATGGCTGCCATAGGATCCTTCTACCCGAAGCACATCGAGCACCTTATCTGCGCATTCCTGAGGCGGGTCAAAATGGAAACGAAGGGATGCCTGGTGCACCGGTTTCTCCAGCCTCACCAGCCGGTTCAGCTGGGACTGACGCCCCCTGGCCTGCTTGGCCTTGATGCCTGCCTTGTAGCGGCGGATATATTCCTCAGTCTCCTTGATATGTTCCTGCTGTTTTTCATAGGCTTTCTCATAGGCCCGGTCCTGATTTTCCTTCGTTTCCATATACCGGGTATAGCCGCCGCGGAAGGAACGGATATGGTGATTCTCCAGATCAATGATTCCTGTAGCTGCACCGTCCAGGAAATAGCGGTCATGGGAAATCATGAGGATACCGCCTTTGTAGGAGCGAAGGTACTCCTCCAGCCATTCCAGCATGCCCATGTCCAGGTGGTTCGTCGGTTCATCGAGAAGGAGGAAATCGGGATGACGCACAAAAGCAGCGGCCAGGTTGATTCTAACCTTCTGCCCGCCGGAGAAGGAATGGATATCCCGGTCCCAGTCATCATCGGAAAAGCCCAGGCCTGTCAGAATTTTCCGGGTGGTGGATTCATAGTCGTAGCCTCCCAGAAATTCAAAGCGGGCTTCCGCCCGGCCATAGGCTTCCACCAGTTTCTCATCGCTTTTGCTGCTTTCCAGCTCCCTGGCCAAAGTCTCCATTCTGTCTTTGTAATAGAGCACATCCTTCCAGGCGTCTTCCATTTCCTCCCGGATGGTATGGCTGGTGTAGTTGAAATCCTGGCGGAGGTAGCCGATAATGGCGCCGTCACTGGCTTTCACGGAGCCCTTGTCCGGCTCCTCCGCGCCCATAATGCACTTCAAAAGAGTGGTCTTGCCGGCGCCATTGGCACCTACAAGGCCGATTCGTTCGCCGCTCCTTACTTCAAAGGAAACGTTTTCAAAAACTGTTTTGATTCCAAAGGATTTTGATAATCCGCTGATTTTTAAAACTGCCATTTCTTTCTCACTTGTATATAAAAGGATTCATAAGGTTTAAAAGGGTTCAGACCCCGGGCAATCAGAAACTATAGCTCTTCTATTTACTTCACAATATCTGCCTTAATGACGATAACGATTTCCGATTCCTCCGTAGACGTACTGCGGCTCTGGAAAAGCCTTCCCAGCAGGGGAATGTCTCCCAGAATCGGCACCTTTCTCATGGTTCTGGCCTGTTCTTTATCGATAAGTCCGCCAATGGTAAGCATGTCGCCTGATTGCAGCCGCACCATGGTGTTGGCGGAGCGGGTAATAATGCGATAGGCCTTCATTTCCGGCACCAGGTAGGGCGTGGCCACTTCCGCATGGACATCGGCAGTGATTTCATCATTTCTGCTGATAATAGGTGTATAGGTCAGTTTGATGCCGGCATCTTTGTATTCTGTCGCCGTGGTTTTGACCCCGTTTTCCATATGTTCCACAATCACCGGGATGCGGCTGCCTATGAGGATTTCCGCTTCCCTGCCGTTCATGGTCACCACGCTGGGCCGGGCCAGTACTTTGGCCTTCCCCCTGGTTACCAGGGCATTCAGTTTGGCTTGAAAGAAAAAGGTATAGGGATGGCCTGCAAGAGACCGGCCATAGGAAATACCAGCATAGCCATCGGGAATGGTCACATCCCAGCCGTTTCTTTCTATATTCCGGACCCTTGGATTGCCGTCGCTGTCAAAGAGAATATGGCCGCTGTCATCGGTAACATAATGCTGTTCACTCCAGCTGTCCCGGTCATAGGAAGCACTGCCTGTAAGACTTTTGAAATCCCAGTCAATGCCCAGGTCTTTGGCATAGCTTTTATTAACAGCCACCACTTCCGCTTCCACTTTCACCTGTTTTTCCGGCACATCCAGCGCTTTCACCAGACTTTCCGCCTGCATGAGCTCCCGGGGCGTACCGCTGGCAATGACCGTATTCGCAGAAGGGCTGAAAGTGACCTTTCCTTTGTCCATCACCTTTTCCAGTCCCCTGGCCACTTCCTCTGCATTGGCATAGGACAGGCGGAACGCCCGGGTGCCGGCCACTGCATTCTTTTCCAGGCGGCTGTTGAAGACAATAAGGGTGGACCCTTCAGTTCTGGACGAAAGGCCGCAGGAGGCAAGGATGGAAGAAAGTGCTTCTTCCGGAGTCACGTGGTCCAGGCTGGCTGTCACCGTCTCCGTCAGATCTCCGGAAAATACCAGGTTCTTTCCTGTCATTTCCGCCAGGGTGCGGATGACCTCCATGGCCGGAGCGCCGGCCACATGGAGACTGAAATCCCGCCTGGCAGACGGAGTAATTATGACGGCAGAAGGCGCCTCTTCCCTTGGGGATGGCTGCATGCCGCCGGATAGTTCCTCGGCCACCATGTCATGAACAGGCCTGTCCCAGGCATCTTCCCTGGCCTCCAGACCCAGGGGAACACAGGCAAAAAGGGCGCAGCATAAAAGAATGCTGCTCCCTCTTAACGTACGGTCAAGGTAAGACTGTTTCCTCCGGAAACAAGGGTCACTTTTCTGTCCTGAATGTCCGATACGTCCCATGGACCTGCCCTCTCTCCTTCCTTTACAACTATGGAAGTTCCGTCCATTTCCAAAAGGGCCCTCCGCTGAGAGCCATAAGCCATGACTCCTTTCAGCACCGGAAGCCCCGAGGCGGAGGATGTCTCTTTTTTCTTCAGCTCCGGCGCCTTTCCGGCAGGGGCCTCTGCCCTTCCTTCTACGACCGGAGGCGGCATCTTTCCCTTTTCTACAGGTACCAGCGCCTCGGCATGAAAGGGATCCTGCAGAGGCTTTCCCCTTCGATGGAGGGCTGCGTCATATTTCAGGGACAGGCCATCCTCTTCTTCCGAAAGCACTTCCACTGGGGAGGCATCAGCCTTCTTCTCAGGAAGAAGCGTGCCTGCGGTGCCGACGCCGTAAATGCCCCAAAGGGTAAGGCCCACCGCCGCCAGGGCGCCTAAAGGAAGAATCCATCTGCGCTGTATGGCCATAGGGATTCCTCCTTTCCCAAAGAGACAGAACCATCTTATAAAGAAGAATCCACCAGCTCACCAGTAACACTATGTCCCTTAGAACTTAAAGTCCTTCGGCATAATCATGAAGCGGGTTTCCTTTTCAATATCATCATACCGGATCCAGGCATAGAAAGAATGCATATCTCTGTAGTAGGTCCAGTACCGATGATCCAGACGCCCGTCCACCGTATCAATGGTCCAGGCCAGGCTGAAGGCATCCATTCGGGTGGCCTGCCAGCGGAATCCCAGGCTCAGCGGTTTTTCACTGCTGTAGCTGTCATAGTAGTAGGGGGTATAGCCTTTCAGATCACGGTCCGTATAGTAAATCCAGGATGCCAAAGGACCGTAGCCGCCGGAAAGACCCAGGGAGTAATAGCTGTTGCGGCGGATATTGTTGGAATAACTGTAGTAATCCTTCGCATAGCCTGCCTTCCAGCTGAAATTCATGAATTTCCCCAGTTTCCAGGGATCGCCGGAAATATAAAGGTCAAAGCCCTTATAGGCTCCCTTGGGGTGTCTGCCGCCGTGGTCTTCATCCCAGTAGCCCCATTCCCCGTGGGCTCCTGTATAGAAACGGGATTTCCCCAGATAGAAATGATTGGTATCAAATTCCAGGGAGGGTCTCTTCTTTACCCAGATACCGCCGTCATCATTGGTGGAGCTTTCCTCCTCTGCATAGCGCAAGCGGGCTGTACCCAAAGGGGTGCGGTAGCGTACGCCCATGTCCGGTTTGTAGCCGGATTTGGTGTACCAGCGGTTCTTCATATAAAAGGCCAGGTCCGGATTATGGTCCAGGGGCACCGTGATTTCATTATGGAGTCCCATGCCGTTATCACTGTCAAAAACAGGGCGTGGAATCAGAGACCACAGACTCACTTCACTGTCATCACGCTTGAGGGAACCGGTATAGCTGGAAAGAGTAATGAGGGTGGTATTCTTCGCCATGAGCTTCACATTGTGAGCCACATAATGGTCATTGGGGTAAATATCGATGGAATCCGCCTCAATCCGATAATCCGGTACTTTGGCTACCGCATGTTTCGTGGTAAAATACCCTTTTTCCACCACCAGTTTATTGGCGATGCGGTCATACACGCCGCTGGCGCCTTTGAAATAATAGGTTCCCGATTCCCAGCCGTCCATTTTTTCAAAACGGCCTATGGATTTAGCCCCGTCATAATCGGCCCTTTCCGCTTTCAGGCGGGTGGTCGGATTGACCCAGTGCACTTCTCCCGGTATCACATATTTCTGGGCAATGGAATTGCCATATACATATTCTGTCTGGTAGGTGTCAAGCATGTGCCGGATCACCACTTTGCCCATGGCATCCACGTCGCCGGTGGTATCGTTATAGCGCATACGGTCAGCGGTGACATACATGGGATTTTCCGCTGAAATCCCGCTGTCTGCTGCCGTTTCTTCCTGGCCATCCTTATTTTTATTTTTGTCCTTGTCTTTTGCTTTGGCTGTATCCTGCTTTTCTCTGGATGCCGCTGCTTCGGCCGCCTCGTAGGAGGTGACCGGCCGGGCTACCCCTTTGGCATCAAAGACCAATGCAGAAGAGGAAGTTTCCGGTTCCGCCGCTTCTTCCCCCAAGCCCTCCGGTTCCTCCGCTCCTGCAGGCATAGCCAGCAGAGAAGAGAAGAGGAGAGGGGCCAGCAGTTTTAAGTATATTTTCCTCATTTAATCATTTCTCACGATCACTACAGAAGGCGTCTCTTCACTGGAACCTGCTGCTTTGGCAGCATCCTTTTCCGTATCTTTTTCCCGTACCGATTCCAATTCCGCCTTCGCCTTTTCATTCATGGCAGAGGCCGATTCCTCAGCCTTCGCTTCTGCCTTTTCCTTCACTTCAGCTCCTGCCTTTTTCTCTGCTTCTGCCGGTAAAGCGGTCTCTTTGACTTCATTGTCCGAAGCGGCAGCCGTCGTTTCTTCATTGGCTGCTGCAGACCGTACCACCCGTTTCCGGATCACCGCATTGGGCGCACCGCTGGTCAGTTCCAGGCCCTTGGTGGTGACGGCTTCCTGGGTTTCAATGTAAAGGGTGCTCCCTGCCGGGAGGCTCACATCTTTGCCCTTCACGAAGAACCCGCCCACCAGACCGATGGGGCCCAGGGCCAGGGCGCCGATGGTGGATGCACCTACGGCAGCGGCTTCCATTTTCAGCTTTTCCTTAGCTTCCGGTCCCAGTACGGTAGGAATGACTTCATCATCTACAGAGAAAACCTGGTCAAAAGATACGTCCAGCGCACCACTTCTGCCAAAGCTTTTCGGACGGCTCACCTTAGTCACCACGCCGCTTCCCTGGGAACCTTTGGGCAGTACCAGTACATTGCCCACACTTACATCTTCCTGTACCGTAAAGGTTACCGGATCGCCTACCTGGTTCGTCTTGCTGCTTACATCATCGTTTAAGGAAATCTTGAATACTGTATTGGCCGGCAGCTCCACCGTTTTCATTTCATAATGCTGGTCACCGTAGACCGATTTTTCCAAATTGGCCAGCCGCTGGTCCAGAGCGCCTTTCTTTTCTGCGCCGTATACCTTGGTTTCCAGATCCCCGATTCTGGTTTTCAGGGAATCGGATTTGATTTCATCGGTCAGATAATATTCCATGGCATTGACTCTGGTGGCGATGGAAGGCTGGGCATCGTTATCGTTCTTCACCACATCGGTGTAGAGATTGGTAATCCGGTTGTCCAGACCGTTGGCTGAAGAATTTCCGGTGCCATAAATCAGATTGTCCGCATTGTCCACCCGGCTGATCAGGGAACCGTCCTGGGCACTGCCGTAAATGACTTCATCCACCCGGTCAATCCGGTCTGTCAAGGTAGCCGGTTCTTCCGCATAAACCGGTGCCAGGCATAAAAGGGAAATTCCTGTTGCCAGTATTGCTTTCTTTATCATAGTATCACCCTCCGTTATACTCGTACGTCAATCACTGCAGATACGCCCACTCCCTGCACACGGCTGAAGGAGGCTGGATTGACACTGTCCATGGGAATCAGGCCTTTGATACGGAAAAGTTTGTCGTTCCAGCTGACTTCCAGCTGACCCACAGCCTTTACCTTCTCTACCTGGTCCGCATCGCCGATGACCTGGGCAGCACCGATATATCCGCTGTTGCCGATACTCACAATAGGCACCACCTTGGTGGCGTAGTTTGTGCCGGCTCCTTCCTTCATCATCACCGAGTTGATGGCGCTGTTAATTGATTCTCCATATTTCGAAACAAGGAAGCCTATGCCTCCTACCTTTGCCACACCGCCAAGGACACTGCCCAGGCTGAATGCATCTACATGTATCATGGCGCCGGTGCCGATCATGCATGCCGCCAGCGCACAGACTGCCAGTCTTTTTAATTTCATCAGTGAATCCTCCTTTGACGAAAATCCATCTTCAGAACCTGTTATCAATTTCTTTTCAGCTCTAAGGAGCTGCCAAATTTTGCCTACACTTAAGAATATTATAAATTAAAAAGGGGCTCTGTGCAAACAGAAACCCCTTTTTCCCGCGCTTTTGGCGGTCTTTTTCTTTCGTTACTGCAGTTTTTCCTGCGCTTCTCTTTTAGCCTCAAAAGAACCGGGCTGAGCCATGACGCTTGGTCTTTTCAGCTGATTGTAAGCCTGGATCATCATGGCGCATTCCACGCGTTTCTTCTGGATTTCGCAGGTAATATGATAGGGCTTATGGATGTCGCCGGCAAAAGCCTCATTATTGGCATGGCAGCCGCCGGAGCAGAAGAATTTTGCCCAGCAGTCCACACATTCCGGCTTGGTGAATACATGGTTGGTGCGGAAATCGTGCATCATCTTCATATTCTTCAGCCCTTCGTACACATTGCCCAGCACATAGCCTTCCCGGCCTACAAACTGATGGCAGGGATAAATGTCGCCATTCGGTACCACAGCCAGGTATTCATGGCCGGCGCCGCAGCCGCGGAGACGTTTGGGAAGGCAGGGGCCCTTCCAGAGATCCATATTGAAATGGAAGAAGAAGAAAGGACGTCCCTCCTCTTCCCGGCGGATGAAGAGCTGGGCCAGGCGGTCATACTCTTCCTTCACCCGGGGCAGGTCCTCTTCCTTAATGGAATAGGATTCCGTATCCTCCCCTACCACCGGTTCCATGGATACTGCCGGGAAGCCATGGTCCAGCATATCCTCCACGTCAGTGGTCAATATTTTATAGAAATTGATAAAGTTCCAATTAATATAAATGGAAAGACTGATTTTAAGGCATTACCTCTTCCTACAAATGCTCAAACAGGTGTTGAAATGATTAAACCAAGAAACGAAATCGATAGTTGCTTGTTGGAGATTTATGAAAAGATTTTACATGTTAATAATGTTAGTATGTCTGATTCTTTCTTTGAATTAGGTGGAGATTCTTTGACTGCAATTACTATTTCTGAGACTATTAGTAAGATGTTGAATGTTGATGTTTCTGTAAAAGATATTTTGGATAAAAGTATAATTATGGATTTGTCTGATTATATTTCTGGATTATCAAGTGTTACTGAAAATTCTTTTGAGATTTTACCAGCAGAAAAGGCTGATTTTTACCCTTTGTCTTCTGCTCAAAAAAGAATTTATTATGCTTGTAAAATGATTGGTGATGAAAATATAGTTTATAATATATCTGGAAAAATGGAATTTAATCAACATTTAGATTCTAAAAAAGTTAAAGATACATTTAAAAAAATAATTGATAGACATATAAGTTTTAGAACTGCTTTTGTTATTGATAATAATGAAGTAAAACAAAAAATTATGAATAATGTTAAATTTGACATTCCTGTATTTAATAGCAAAGAAGATGAAATGCCAGATAATATATCAAAATTTGTAAAACCATTTCAACTTGATACAGCTCCTCTTCTAAGAGTAGAATTGCATTACTTAGAAAATGGAAAAACAATATTACTTATTGATACACACCATATTATTATGGATGGAACATCATTAGGAAATCTAATAAATGATTTTAATAATTTATATAATGATAACAAATTATCTGAGAAAACTATAAATTACATTGATTATTCAGTATGGGAACAACAAAATTTAGAATCTGAAAAAATGCAATTAGAAGAAACATATTGGGTAAATAAAATAAATAATTTTCCTATGCAGTCTCTTAACTTACCTTATGACTATAATCCAAAGGCAATTAAGACATTTGCTGGTAATAAAATTAGTCAGAAAATTGATGATTCTGAATTTAAACAATTAGAAGACATAGCTAAACTTTTAGGTGTGTCACCATATATTTTATTTATTAGTGCTTTTATAATATTATTGCATAAATATACTAATCAAAATGAAATAGTTATTGGAAGTCCTATTGCTAATAGAGAACATTCTGAACTTCAAAATTTAATAGGTATGTTTGTAAATAATATTACAATAACATCTACTGTAAATTCTAATATGAAATTTTCTGAATTTTTATATGATGTAAAAGAGCAAATTTTTGAAGATATAAATAATCAAGAATATCCTTATGACATGTTGGTTAAAAAATTGAACATTCCTAATAATAGCTCATTATTTGATGTAGTATTTACTTATCAAAATACAGAAAATAATTCTATTACAGTAAATAATGAATTAGCAACACTTCAAGAAATTAAAAATAGCATTTCTAAATTTAATATTACATTAGAAGTTCAACCAAATCAACATACAATAAACTTAGAATATATGACAGACTTATTTAAATTAGAAACTATGACAAGCTTTATGGAGCATTATATTTTTATACTTCATCAATTAAAAGATAATATTAATGTTTATATTAAAGATATTAATATAATAACACCAAATGAAGAAAAATTATTAAATAAATTTAATGATACTTTTGAACCAGTAAATAATGATACAGCAGTTTCATTGTTTGAAGAACAAGTTAAAATGCATCCTGAAAATATTGCATTAATTTGCAATGATGAAAAATTAACATATGCTCAATTAAATGAAAAAGCTAATAGTTTAGCTCATTACTTATTGCAAAAAGGAATTAAGCCTAATGATATAGTTTGTATTATGGCTAATCGTTCTTTGGAAACTATTATTTGTATGCTAGGTATATTAAAATCAGGTGCAGCATTTTTGAATTTAGACCCTACATATCCTGTTGATAGAACAAAATATTATATTAATGATAGTAATGTTCAATATGTACTTGTTCAAAAAGAGTTATCTGAGAAAGTTGAAAGTATAAAAAATTGTATATATATAGACTTAGATAGTGATTTTTATAATTATAATTTTGAAAATCCTAATGTTTCTGTTAAAGCCACTGATTTATCTTATATAATTTACACATCTGGTTCTACTGGAACGCCAAAAGGTGTAATGTTAAATCAAGTTGGACTTGCTAATATGGCAAAAGCTATGACAAAAGTATTGGATTACTTAAAAGAAGGAAATAAACATACAATTGTTTCTGTTACTTCAACACCATTTGATATTTTTGTTTATGAAATAATAGTATCATTAACTCATGGTTTAAAAGTTGTAATGGCAAATAATGCAGAACATAGAAATCCAAAATTATTAGATGCTTTAATAAGAAAATATAATGTAGATGTTATGACTGTTACTCCAAGTTTAATGAAAATCAATTATGATAACAGAGAACCAAACTCTGCATTAGCATTAGTTAAAAATATGGTTTTTGGTGGAGAGCCTTTACCTGAGAAATTTGTTAAGGATTTAAAAGCACTTGCAGATGATATTACCGTTTATAATATATATGGTCCAAGTGAAATTACTATACTTTCTAATGTCCAAAACTTAGATGGAGAAAAAGAAATAACAGTTGGTCCTCCTATTATGAATACTCAAATTCATATTTTAGATAAAAATATGAACCGTGTACCTATTGGAGTAGTTGGAGAAATTTATATTTCAGGAATTCAAGTCGGACTTGGTTATATGGGAAAACCTGATATGACTTCAGCAAAATTCTTAGATAATCCATTTGGTCCTGGAAAAATATATAAATCTGGTGATATTGGTAGATGGACTTTTGATGGTAAAGTTCAATGTTTAGGAAGAATTGATAATCAAATAAAATTAAGAGGTTTAAGAATTGAACTTGGAGAAATTGAAAATAGAATTTTTAAAATAATCAGGGAAGAAAAAAGAAAGGCAATAAATTACAGGAAACTTCAAAAAAGTATCCAT
>OGYZ01001210.1_pt1 | contig 20998 bp, 19 predicted proteins | sample 1576681 | NCBI WGS metagenome assembly OGYZ01 (sample SAMEA3541480, study PRJEB24748) | human gut metagenome | biome: human gut; feature: human-associated habitat; material: faeces | place: China | collected 2012 | reverse complement strand
GCAGAGTGGCGCATGGCTAACAAATCATGGCTTCGCTATTCTCAGCACATTGCAACGAGGACATCCTCGACGGCACCACCCTGTGGGGACATCAGGGCAACGCTTACGGCGTGGTCTCCTGCTTGTTTTACGACCGCGACACCCGCAAGGGCGTGGTCTTTTTGAATAACCGCGCCAGCCAGATGCGCACCGAAAGCAAGGTCTATGCTGTCAACGACGCTGTGGTAAAGGCAATCTGGCAGTACCTTGGGTAAAAGGAGGAACACTATGCGACTCAAACATTTCTTTGCCTGCCTGTTGGCAGTCGCTTTGCTGTGCGGATGTACCCCTCGCACTGCCGAAGTGCAAACGCCTCCTGTGCAGTCCCCGCCGAAACCGGAACAGGCTGAACCGACTTCCCCGCCGCAGCCTCCTGCTGCTCCGGCACACGCCACCCTGTTGGCGGTCGGGGATAACCTCATTCACGATGTCATCTACTGGCAGGCAAAGACCGACGATGGCTATGACTTTCTCCCCGCTTATCAGGCGGTCGCTCCTTTGATTCAGCAGGCAGACCTTTCCTTTATCAACCAGGAAACGCCGGTCGTCGCAGAAAATCCGCCCGCCAGCTACCCACTGTTCAACTCCCCTGTACAGCTGGCAGACAGCTTGCAACAGCTTGGCTTTGACATCGTCAATCTCGCCAACAACCATATGCTCGACCAGCACGCAGCGGGACTGCAAAGCACCCTTTCTTTGATGCAGGAGCATTTTGAGCCGCAGGGTGCGGCCATCGGCGTCAACGGCGCTGTTCCGGTGGTGGAGCGCAACGGCATCCGCTTTGGCTTTGCCGCCTTCACCCAGCACACCAACGGCATCCCGCTGCCGCAGGATAAGCAGGAGATGATTACCTACACCGACCAGACCGAACAGATGCAGCAGCAGATTGAGCAGCTGGAGCAGACGGCAGACTTGACCGTTGTCTCGGTCCACTGGGGAGAGGAGAACAGCACCACTCCCACCGACTACCAAAGAGAGCTTGCCCAACAGCTGACCGAATGGGGAGCGGACCTCATCATCGGTACCCACCCGCACGTTTTGCAGCCGGTGGAGGAGATCACCTCGCCCAACGGCAACCGCGCGACGGTGCTTTACTCGCTGGGCAACTTTATCTCTGCGCAGGCGGATCGAGCCAATCTGGTGGGTGCGATTGCCCAAATCGAGGTGGAGAAGGACCCTTCCACCGAAAAAATCACCATTCATCCACCGCAGCTGCAGCCGGTCATCACCTGCTATCAGAGCGGGTATGCGCAACTGCACCTGCTTCCCTTTTGCGACTACACCGGGGAGCTTGGCGACCAACGCGGGCAGCCGCTCTCCCGCGACTATATCCGCCAGCTGGTTTCCTCGGTCGTCGACCCTGCCTTTTTAGCAGAAGGCGCTTTGGATTAAACAACGCAGATAAAATTTTTGATGGTATTTGCTGACCCATTGGAGCAGGAATATTTCCCGTCCCAATGGGTTTTTCTCTACCTTTCCCAAAGATTTAGCGGTTTCCACCAAGCTTTCCTTCAAAAAAATATACAAATAGCCTCTTGCATTTATACAATGGAATATGATATGTTGGAGAAAAACAAAGCAAGCCATCAGTATATGCTTTGCTTTAGAATTTTTTTTGGAACGGAAGGAAGGTTTTTCTCATGGAACTGACAAAACGCATCGACTCGGTATTTTGCCGCTGGGATCACCCCGATACCCCCGGCGGTCAGGTGCTGGTCAAGCACCACGGAAAGGTCATCTATGACCGCTGCTTCGGTCTTGCCAATCTGGAGCATCACATTCCAATCACCCCGACCACCCGCTTTCATGTGGCATCGGTGTCCAAACAGATCACCGTCCTCAGTCTGCTGCTGCTTGCCGAACAGGGCAAGGTGGATCTGGATGCAGATGTCCGCACCTATCTGCCGGACCTGGTGCATTGGAAGGAAACGGTCACCGTGCGCAACCTGATGAACAACACCAGCGGCATTCGCGACCAGTGGGAGCTGTTCTGCCTGCGCGGCATCCACTACACCGACACCATCACCATGCGCGATTTTGAGCAGACCCTGCGCCCGCAGCAGACCCTCAATTTCCAGCCCGGTTCCCGTTTTCTGTACAGCAACTCCAACTTCACGATGATTGCCCAGATCGTGCATCGAATCAGCGGGATGGATCTACCGGACTTTGCCCAGCAGCACATCTTTGCACCTTTGGGGATGACCCACACCTGCATCCGCCGCGGCTACTGGCAGATGATTCCCGAACTTGCCCTCTCCTACTCGGACGACGGCAGCGGACGGTTTGTTCCCAGTGCGCTCAACTTTGCGCTGTGGGGAGCCACCTCGATGAATACCAACGTTTCCGACCTGATGCTTCTGCTTGAGCACTACCACCACCCGCGCATCTGTTCGCAGAAAACCATCGACGAGATGATGAACTGTCCGACCCTTGCAGACGGCTCGCGCAGCGGCTACGGCGGCGGTCTGTTTGTCCATGAATACAAAGGTCATCCCTGCTTTGAACATGGCGGTGTCGATGCCGGTTACCGCGCACACGTCTACTCCTTCCCGCAGGATGAGCTGGACATCGCCATCGTCAGCAACACCTCCAACACCCCGACCGCTGTGGCAGCGCAGCAGATTGCAGAGATCGTTCTGGACCTGCCTGCCGACCCGCCGCGCCCGTATGAAACCCATACCGCTGCTCCGCAGGCAGGCTTGTACTTCTTCACCGGCAAGGAGGGTGAAGCGACCCTGGAGCTGGTACAGGACGGCGAAGGCTGGGCGCTGTGCCGCAACCACGGATTGACCCCGCTGCACGACGGTCCCGACGGAGGATGGCAGATCGGCTATCTCTCCGACCGCCTGCGCTGCACCGCTGAGGGTCTGTTGTGGGATGCCGGAGCCAAAACCACCCCGCTGCACCGTCTGGAGCAGGCAAAAGAGGAGGGCAACCAAGCGCTTCTGGGCAGCTATTCCAGTGAGGAGCTGACCCTGACCCTTGACATCCGCGCACAGGATGGTCTGCTGTGGTGCTACCATCCCCGCTACGGCTCCGACCCGATGATGCAGATTGACGACACCCACTTTATCTACTGGCAGGAACGAAGCTCCGCCTTCCTGGTCACCGTCTATCCCGACGGCAGCCTGACACTGGACGCAGGACGCTGTCTGAACATGGTATTCCAAAAACGATAAGCAGTCTATCAAAAAAGGACCGGCAGAAAATTTCTGTCGGTCCTTTTTTGCAAAATCATTCAGCGCTGCTCAATGGGAAGATGCTCCTGCAAAAAGGTGCGAAATCCTTTCTCAAGCGCGGTGGTGCTCAAATCCAGTTTTTCCAAATCATAGTAATACCTTGAGCTGGCAATCTCCTTGGACAGCGAATCGAGCGGGAAGCCCTTCACCCGCTTGTGGTGCGGCTTGGAAACCAGCAGAAACGGCTCGGTCCAAAGCGAAGGGTCGATACTGGAAAAACAGTTGTCTGCATCCAAAATCAGACAGATGGCATTTTTATAGCGCGCCGTCAGCTGTCCGCCGTGTTGCTGTGCCAGCTGCGCATAATGCCAAATCATCTCTTCATCGTTAAGCTCCCTGCCGTTGACGCGGCGCACATAAATCCCCGGCTGCTCCTGCGGCTGGACCTCATCAAAATACAGCCCGCTGTCGCAGGAAAAAACCGGGATACCAAAGGCTTCATAGTAGGCGCGGGCTTTGCACTGTGCATTTTCCAGCGGCGTTGCTCCGTCCTCCTCTATTTTGGGGAGCGGACCGCTCAAATCGCCCAGTCCAATCAGTTCGATGGAAAGTCCGGCAAGCGCCTTTTTCATGGCATCCAGCTTTGCCCGATTGGTTGTTCCGTATAAAAGTTTCATCTTATTCTTTCCTTTCACTTTATCCAGCCGAAAAGGCGATTGCGTGCCCGACAAAATGCAGCAGTGCCAAATTCGCACCGATGCAAACGACCACCAGCACCGATGCCAGCCAGCTGCTTTGAGTGCGTACGCGGGCTGTGCTCCAATAGCGGACGGTCACCCAGATTTGGGAGGCAAACAGCAGAATCCAAATCGGATGCGCTCGTAACAGCCCAAGCATATTAGAAAGAGCATAGTGGAGGATGATGCAGTTGACTGATTCGACCAGCAGTTCCACTGCGTTGTTTTTGGAAAGCTTCATCCTCTCGTCCTCCCTTTCTCCCTGGACAGGCAACCTCCGTTTTTAGCGGTCGGAGCGCATCACTCCATATGCAGCTCCGATGCTGCCGCCTGCTTGCAGGTAAGCCTTTGCCGCCCTTTGCAGTCCGGTTTGCTCGGGCAGCTGCTCAAGCGGCGTATTGGTATCGACAGCAAACAGCCAGCGGAAAAATTCCTTGTCCTGACTGCGGTATTCCTTGATGGTAAACCGCGCGGCAAACGCACGAATGTTGGAAGATTGGCTTAACATCGGCCGCAACGCAGGCGACAGCAGCCAGGAGTCACACACCATCGGCGCAGCTGCCCACTGTGGAAAATACCGCTGCACAAAACTGCCGATTTGCCCGAGCGAGCGGTCCACCGCCGCCGGTAAAAGGTCGGCATCCGACGGGATGTGCAGGCTGATGACCCGCTCTCCTTCCCTGGTGCAAAGCTCGCACTCCAAATCTCCCAGCCGGAACAGGCTCATGCACAGCTGCCGCCAGGTCCACCACCCTCTGTCAAAGGCAAACCTGCCGCTCATCTCGTAACATTCCCGAATGAATCGGGAAAAGCAGCGCATGGTGTCCACAAAAATTTCCTCTCCGATTCCCTGTTTCCGATAGTTTTCCCGGCAAAGTTCCGCCGCTTCCAGCTGACACAGCAGCATCTTCCAGCCGTCCTCGTCCTCTTGCAATTTTTCCCGCAGCTGCAAATAAGCTTCCCTCGCGGTCGATGCAGCTGTCAAGCGCTCGATTGATTCCTGCATCTGTTTTGTATCAAATGTTTTTTTCACCCTTTCCAGCTGTTCTATCGCCGGTGCAGGCAGACCAAGCTGCTCATAAAACGCTTTCCTGCGCTGGTTTTCTTCCATGATTTTCCCCTCCTGTTCTTTTTAGTATATCCTCCGATTTATCTCTGTGTCAACAGAGTTCTTTTCATTTTATCCAAAAAATCAATGGAAAACAAAAGCAAATACTGCTATAATATCTATAAAACCGCCGGATTCTGCGGTTTCAAATCTGCGCACCATCCAGAAAGGAAGGAATCATCCATGCTTACCAATAATATGCCCAAAGTAAAAATCGGCATCGTAGCCGTTAGCCGCGACTGCTTCCCGGAATCTCTTTCGGTCAACCGACGCAAAGCGGTTGTGCAGTCCTATATCCAGCACTACAACAGCGAGGACATCTATGAATGTCCGGTCTGCATCGTGGAAAGTGAAATCCAGATGGTACAGGCGCTCGAGGACATCAAGCAGGCTGGCTGCAATGCCCTTTGCGTTTACCTGGGAAACTTTGGTCCCGAAATCGCAGAGACTCTGCTTGCCAAACACTTTGACGGTCCCAAAATGTTCGTAGCTGCCGCCGAGGAAACTGCCGGTGATCTCTGCCAGGGCAGAGGCGACGCCTTCTGCGGAATGCTCAACGCAAGCTACAACCTCGCACTGCGCAACGTCCGCGCCTACATTCCCGAATATCCGGTCGGCGATGCGGACGACTGTGCAAAGATGATCCACGAATTTGTGCCGATTGCGCGGGCAATCCTGGCACTGTCTCAGCTGAAAATCATCAGCTTCGGTCCGCGTCCGCTCAACTTCCTTGCCTGCAACGCTCCTATCAAGCAGCTGTACAACCTCGGCGTCGAAATCGAAGAAAACTCCGAGCTGGATTTGTTTGAAGCCTTTAACCAGCACGCAAACGACCCGCGCATCCCGCAGATTGTGCAGGAGATGGAGGCGGAGCTGGGCGCCGGAAACAAAAAGCCGCAGATTCTCTCCCGACTGGCGCAGTATGAGCTGACCTTGAAGGACTGGGTGGAGCAGCACAAGGGCTACCGCAAATATGTTGCCATTGCCGGAAAATGCTGGCCTGCCTTCCAGACACAGTTCGGCTTTGTTCCCTGCTATGTCAACAGCCGCCTGACCGCACAGGGCATCCCGGTTTCCTGCGAGGTGGACATCTACGGTGCGCTCAGCGAGTTTATCGGCAGCGTGGTCAGCCAGGACACCGTCACCCTGCTGGACATCAACAACACCGTTCCAAAGGATTTATACCAGCAGGACATCTGCACAAAATTCCCATACGAGCACAAGGACGTCTTTATGGGCTTCCACTGCGGCAACACCGCTGCCGGAAAGCTCTCCTTCTGCGAGATGAAATACCAGATGATTATGGCGCGTTCGCTGCCGCAGGAGGTCACCCAGGGCACCCTCGAAGGCAACATTGTCCCCGGTCCTATCACCTTCTTCCGCCTGCAAAGCACCGCCGACAATCAGCTGCGCGCCTACATCGCACAGGGCGAGGTGCTGCCGGTAGCAACCCGCTCCTTCGGCTCGATTGGCATCTTTGCCATCCCGCAGATGGGCAGATTCTACCGCCATGTGCTGATAGAAAAGAACTTCCCGCACCATGGCGCTGTTGCCTTTGGTCACTTCGGCAAGGAGCTGTACGAGGTGTTCCGCTACCTCGGTGTCGCTCCGCAGGAAATCGGCTACAACCACCCGCAGGGCGTGCTGTATCCAACCGAAAACCCATTTGCCCGCTAAGGAGGAAACCGCCATGCTTTATATCGGCGTAGATTTGGGTACCTCGGCGGTCAAGCTGCTTTTGATGGATTCTGCCGGAACGGTCCAGAAGATTGTTTCCAGGGAATACCCGCTCTCCTTCCCGCAGACCGGCTGGTCGGAGCAAAACCCGCTGGACTGGTATGAGCAGACGATTGCCGGTCTGCACCAGCTGCTATCTGACTGCGACCGCAGTCAGGTAGCAGGCATCAGCTTCGGCGGACAGATGCACGGTCTGGTCACATTGGATGCAGAGGACCAGGTCATCCGTCCTGCCATCTTGTGGAACGACGGGCGCTCCACCGCACAGACCGACTACCTCAACCAAACCATCGGCAAGCAGCAACTGTCCGAATATACGGCAAACATCGCCTTTGCCGGCTTCACCGCGCCCAAAATCCTGTGGATGAAGGAAAACGAACCGCAGAACTTTGCGCGCATCTGTAAAATCATGCTGCCCAAAGATTATCTGATCTACCGGCTGTCCGGCAACTTTGCCACCGACTACTCCGATGCTTCGGGGATGCTGCTACTGGATGTCAAAAGACGCTGCTGGTCCCAGCAGATGCTTTCCATCTGCGGAATCACCGAACAGCAGCTGCCAAAGCTGCACGAAAGCTATGAGGTAGTGGGAACCCTGCTGCCGCAGCTGGCAGAACAGCTAGGGCTTCCCTCTTCGGTGCGCATCGTCGCCGGAGCCGGAGATAATGCCGCAGCCGCCATCGGCACCGGAACAGTCGGCGAAGGCAGCTGCAACCTTTCGCTGGGCACCAGCGGGACATTGTTCATCACCAGCGGACAGTTCCGCGTGGACCCGCACAATGCCCTGCACGCCTTTGCCCATGCCGACGGGCACTATCATCTGATGGGCTGTATGCTCAGCGCTGCCTCCTGCAACGCCTGGTGGATGCAGGAGATATTGAACACCCAGGATTTTGCCGCCGAGCAGAAGGACATCTGCCGGCTGGGAGAAAACCCCGTCTTTTTCCTGCCTTATCTGATGGGCGAACGTTCGCCGCACAATGACCCGCACGCACGCGGCGCCTTTATCGGTCTGTCGATGGACACCACCCGCCGGCAGATGACACAGGCGGTTCTGGAAGGGGTCGTCTTTGCGCTGCGTGACTCGCTGGAGGTCGCTAGAAGCCTTGGTATCTCCCTTTCCTCCACCCGCATCTGCGGAGGCGGCGCTAAAAGCCCGCTGTGGAAGCGGATGGTTGCCAACATCCTCAACCTACAGGTAGAAACCGTCCGCATCGAAGAGGGTCCTGCCTATGGCGCTGCTATTCTGGCAGCGGTCGGCTGCGGAGAATATGCTACTGTCGAGGAGGCTGCCGCCCAGCTAGTACAGCCGGGCGAGGTCATCTCCCCTGAGCCGGAGCTTGTTGCCGCTTACGAAAATCGCTATCAGCTTTTCCGTCAGCTCTATCCCTCACTGGCTCCTGCCTTTGCAAAAATGGCTGAATAAGAAAACCTCCGTCCTTCCTTTTTTAAGAGGGAAAGACGGAGGTTCTTTTGTTCTGCCCTAAAAAGCAACGGAAATGGCGTTAAAGAAAAATCCAATCAGCATGATTCCCACCACCACCACACCGAAAAAAACTGCCAGCAGCCGTGGTTTAACCGCCTTGCGCAGCATGACCATCGACGGCAGCGACAGGGCGGTGACACCCATCATAAACGACAGCACCGTTCCCAGACCTGCGCCTTTTGCAAACAGGCTTTCTGCAATCGGGATGGTGCCAAAGATGTCAGCATACATCGGGATGCCGATGAGGGTCGCCAACGGCACCGAATACCAATGCTCGGCGCCCAACAGCTCTTCGACAAACGCCTGCGGGATAAAGTTGTGAATCAGCGCGCCGATTGCCACACCGACCAGCACATAAGGTGCCACCTTGCGGACGGTGGAAGCCACCTGTGTCTTTGCATAGGACAGCCGGTCCCGCACGCTCATCTGCGGAGATTCCAAATCCACCCTGCCTGCGTTGCGGATAAATTCCTCCACATCATTTTCCAAATGCAGACGCTCAATCAACGTCCCGCCCAGCACCGCCAGCACTAGACCGACCAGCACATACGCCAGGGCGACCTTGCTGCCAAAGCTGCCGGTCAACATGACCAGCGAGCCTAAATCGACCAGCGGCGAGGAAATCAGGAAAGAAAAGGTGACACCCAGCGGCAGACCGGCGCTGGTAAAGCCGATAAACAGCGGGATGGAGGAGCAGGAACAAAAGGGAGTTACCGTGCCCAGCAGCGCAGCCAGCGTGTTGGCTCCGATTCCATGGAACTTGCCCAGAATCTTTTTGGTCCGCTCCGGTGGAAAAAAGCTCTGAATATAGGAAATCGAAAAAATCAGCACCGACAGCAGGATAAAGATTTTGATGATGTCATAGATAAAAAACTGAACGCTCGCTCCCATCCTGCTCTCCAAATCGATTCCGATTGCCTGCAACAGATTCCCCACCAGCTGATTGAGCCAACGCATCCCTAGCAGCTGCTCCTGCAAAAAAACACCGATTGTTTTTATCATTTTCTTTTTCTCCCTATTAAATCGAGATTTATCGATTTGATTTTCTTAAAACGGACCTCCTCCTACTAAAGGGGAGGTCTGTTTTCTGCTCAAAACAAATTGACTATCTTTTTAAAAGCTCCATCAGCTTTTCCACTGACGGCACCTGTCCGCTGACAATCAGCTTGCCGTCCTTCATCAGCGACGGCGCTGTCATCACACCCAGTTTGACAATATCAATCAGCTCGCTGACCCGCTCAATCTGTGCGGACATCTCCAGCCGCTTGAGCGCTTCGCTCACATTTTCATACAGGCGGTCGCACTCATCGCAGCCGCCTCCGATGACCTTTAATTCCATCATCTGTCGCACCTCCTAGTTTTTCAGCTGCATCGGCAGACCAACCTGCTGCTCCCAGATCTCTGCCAGCTTGCGGATGACCTGCGGACCGATTTTGGAGATGAACACCAGCTGCGACTGCGACTGTGGCTCACAGGGCTTGATGTCCACCCGATGTCCCACCAAATCCACCTGGCTCCATCCCTGCTCCTTCAAATCGACAAAGCCCTTGGCGCGGTAGAGGTCGTCTGCCATTTGCAGCAAAAATGCCTCCAGCTTTTCTGCCGGCACACCGCCGTTGCAGTTCATAAAGATGCTCTTTGGTTTGGCTTCCGGCACGTTGGTGGTTTCTTCTCCCTGCGCCCAGCTGTACTGCATCAAATCCTCCTGCAAAAAGGACAAATCCAGATTGGCATTGGAGCTGACCTCGATGCGGCAGGCAGGGTTAATCTGACGAATCTTTTCACGCAGCTGGCTCAGGCGCTCGGCATCCACCAAATCCACCTTGGTAATGACCGCCAGATGACAGTGCTTGAGCTGGCGGTGAACCGTTTCCAAATCGTCCAGCTGGTCAAAGAAGTTGACCGCATCCACCAGACAGATGGCTCCTGCAAAGTCATACGCATCGCCGCACAGCTGTTTGGCTGCATCCAAAATTTCCTCGACGTTGGAAGGGTCACCCAAACCGGAGCTTTCCACAAACAGATATTCCAGCTCCTGTGCTGCCATATCCGCCAGCGCCTGCACAAACGACAGCTTTAAGCAGGAGCAGAAGATGGAGCCCCGGCTGATTTCCACCATCTTGATGTCGTCGTCCCGCAGGATGGTCCCGTCGATTCCCAGCTTGCCAAATTCGTTCTGGATAACACCCACCCGTCTGCCCTTGAGCTGGTCGAGCAGCCGAAGCAGGATGGTGGTCTTGCCCGAGCCTAAAAATCCGGTGAGCACATACAGCTTTGTTTTGCCTTGCACACAAATCCCTCCTGATGATGAGCGGCAGGAGCATCCCTGCCTATCTGTCAGACTGTTTATTTTTAACCCTGCCAGCAGCTCCTGCGCTGCTGCCACTCCCTGCTGTGAGATGGAGTAGTGGGTCCACTTGCCTGCTTTTTTGCCTTCTACTATGCCGGAATCGCACAGAATCTTCATGTGATGGGACAAGGTGGACTGGCTGATGTCCAGTTTGTTGAGCAGCACACAGCCGCATTGTTCCCCATTTTTCAGAAGGTCCAGTATCTTCCATCGGTTTTCATCGCACAGCGCCTTAAAGACACGCGCATTTTTTTGATAATCCATTCCGTTCCTCCCATCGACTTTCTTCGATATATAAGATAACACACATATCGAGAAATGTCAATCTGTTTTCGCAATTTTATATTGATATTTTTCGATATATCAAGCAAAGGGCATCCCTTTCCCCAAACAGAGAAAAGGGATGTCGGTTATTATGTCCATGTTTAGCGGACTATTTCCCTTCGATGGCGTCGATGGCTCCAATCACTGCACCGCGAAATCCCGCTTTTTCCAGCGCAGATACGCCGCGGATGGTGGTTCCGCCCGGAGAGCAGACGGCATCCTTCATCGCACCCGGGTGGGTCCCGCTCTCCAGATAAAGCTTGCCGGTGCCGCACAGCATCTTTGCTGCAATGCGGTAGGAGGCTGCGCGGGTCAGCCCGTACTTGACGCCTGCATCCGATAGCGCCTCCAGATACATCGCTGTAAATGCCGGTGTACAGCCTCCCAGCGTACCTGCCGCAGAAAGGTGAGCGCTGTCCACCAACTCAATCAGCGCAATCGGTGAGAACAGCTCGCAGAAGGTCTGCCACTGCTGCTCATCCAGCGAATGGGTCTGCTCGCAGATCATGATACCCTCGCCGACCGCAATCGGTGTGTTGGGAATGGTGCTGATGTGGTGGGTGCTTTCGTCCAGCAACTGCTGATAGCGTGCAAAGGTAAAGCCCGCTGCCACTGAAACCACCATCTTGCCTTTGAGCAACTCCTTGAGCGGCGCCACCACCTGCTCAATCAGATACGGTTTGACTGCCAGGATCACCACGTCGCTGTTCTGCACCACCTCCTGCGCAGTCTGCATCGGGTGTACGCCCAGCCGGTCGGCGGTGTCCTTGAGTTTTTCAAAGTGTGCGGCACAGGCATACAGTTGCTCTGCTTTGCACACCTTTGCTTCCAAAAGCCCTTTGGCAATCGCCTGCGCCATGTTGCCAAATCCGATAAAACCAATCTTCTTTCCGTTGTCCATTTTCGTTCCTCCCTTGTGGATTACATTCCAACATTTTCTTTTATTATACCATCTTTTGTAAAACCGGCAAGAAAATTTCACTGTGCCTAAAAGATTTCTTTCTGTTCCTGCGGACCGTAGTGCAGCAAAAAGATGTCTCGAATAAAGTGAATCAGTTGCTTCTCCCGTTCGGTCATCTCATACAGACGCGGCTTGATGCAGATGACCTCGGCAATATAGTCCATCCCCTCCACCGGAAGGTAGACATATCGGCTGTCATCACTTCTCTTTTCCGATGCGGTACAGCTCAGAGAAAGATATTGTCCGCTGCTCACCGCCTCCAGCAGTGACGCCCGGTCAGATACGACCAGCGTGACCATGTTCGAGTTGCTTTGCAGCATCCTACTCAGATAGGTACTGTCCGGTTCCTTGACATAGACCAGCTGGCTTTGCTGAATCTGCTTGAGGGTCAGCTTTTTTTCTCTTGCCAGCGGATGATTCTTCCCTAAAAATGCCAGATTTGGTACCCCATAGTACAAAGAAATCGACTCCAAACCGTACCGTTCCAGCGTTCGGTTGATGTTGCCGGGCAAATTTTTAAAGCGAAAGAGGATTCCCAGGCGCGCCGTACGGGAGACCACCATTTCAATGACATTGTGTGTCATACTTTCCAGAAAAAAATCGGTCACCCCCGGGACAACATTTTCCTTTTTAAAATCCAGAAACGCCTGAAACAAAAACCGCGAGTAGACCACTGCCAGAGAAATATCCTGCTTTTCCTGAAACTGTGACGGAATCGTTTCCATCTTTTTCATTTCTCCAAAGACGATTCGCATCGACTCCAGACACAACTCCCCCTGTGGTGTGGCGGTCACACCGCTGCGTGTGCGATAAAACAGGAGAAAGCCGACCTCCTCCTCCACGCTGCGGATAATGTAGCTGATCTGCGGCTGCGCCATGTACAGATTCTGCGCCGCCTTGTTAATGGAGCCGCAGCGGTAGACCTCCAGCAGGATGGGGATATGGTGGGTATTCATTAACTTTTCCTCCCTAGATTAGTAAATTCGATAAGGAATTCTTTAAATTTGCACAAATAAATTTATTTTAATTATATAATTATACCATTATTTTGTGATTTATTTCGTATTTATTATAATAAATTTATTATAACAGCTGTGTTTTCTTATTATTCAAAGGACAAAACCGGTGCTATACTGTGGTCATCCGGTTTGGCAGGGCGGAATCGGAGCATTTCATCCGGCAAGGAGATTCTCTTGCTCAAGATGATTGTATCATGCCTGTCAAACCATTTTCAAGGAGGAGTAAAAATGAAAGAACACCTAACGATTGCCAATTCACCCCTGATGTTTGTCCTGTGCAGCATCGTCATCCTGTTCGTAGTCGTGCAAGCTGTGCTGTTTATGCGCCGCGCCTGGAAGCATGGAACGGAAATCGGTCTGGACAAAGGCATTATGAAAAGCACTGTCACCGGCAGCGCACTGTTTTCCATCGTACCAAGTATTCCGATTTTGATTATTCTGGTCATGCTGATGTCGGTACTGGGCAACTATTTCCCCTGGCTGCGCCTGTCGGTCATTGGCTCCAGCTCCTATGAAAATGTCGCTGCCAACATTGCAGCCCGTTCCTTCGGTCTTTTGTCCTACACTGACGAGGGCTACACCTCTTCCATCTTTGTGGCAACCATGTGGGCGATGTCCATCTGTATCCTGTACGAGCCACTACTGGTCATCTTCGGACGCAAGCCGCTGGACAAAGGAATGACCAAGCTGCGCAAAAGCAAACCGGTGGTCTACAATCTGTTGATCGACGGCATCTTCATCGCCATGATGAGCTGGTTCTGCGCTCCTTATCTGACCTACTGGACTGAGAAACCGGAGCAGATTCTGGCTCTGGTTGCGCTGGTCACCGCCGGCGCAGCTGCCTTGCTGTTCAACTGGCTTGCCAAGAAAACCGGCAAAAACTTCTGGAACGAGATGTCCTTTCCCGGCGGGATGCTGGTCGGTATGGCAGGCTCCTATGTTGCCAATCTGTTCCTGTAACCATCTGCTCTGCATAAGGAGGTCAATTTTTTTATGGAAAAGAACACCAATCAAGGTAAATACAGCGCATCTCAGTCCTATTTAAATTCCACCCATCGTCTGGGACGCGTCAGCGGCATCATCGCCGTTTTGCTCATCCTGATGGTTCCTGCGGTCATCACCTTTGTTTACCGCAATCAAATCACACTGGATATGCCCAAAACAATGAGTGCCATCATCACCTTGACCGCCATTTATGGCGTGGTCAGCGTGGTCGAAGTGGTTTCCTTCTGCCCATTTCTGGGGACCGGCGGCACCTACCTTTCCTTCATCACCGGCAACATTATGAATATGAAGCTGCCGGTTGCCATGAACTCGCTGCGGGTCAACAAGCTCGACCGCGACAGCGAAGAGGCAGAGGTGGTCACCACCCTTGCCATCGGCGCCTCCTCGCTGGTCACCACATTCATCCTCTTTTTGGGAATGTTGTTCTTAGGCAACCTGTTGGTTCCCATCATCACCGGACCTGAGCTGGCTCCCGCTTTTAACAATGTCACCCCTGCTCTGACCGGCGCATTGGCAGCTCCTTATTTTGTGAAAAATAAAAAACTGTCCATTCCTACCGTGATTGCCGGCTGTGTGCTTTATCTGGTCATGGGCTACTCGTTCATGTCCAGCAACTACAGTTACCTGATGCTTGCCTTCATCGTCATCAGCTTCCTGTGCTACCTGCTTTTGTACAAGGTTGGCTTTGTCAAAGAGGAGAAATAACCTATCATAAGGAGGATTATCTGCTATGAATCAACTACTACAACGAGCAAAAGAATTAAATCCTGAAATCGTTTCCCATCGCCGCCGGTTCCACCAAAACCCCGAACTGGGACTGCACCTGCCCAAGACCTCTGCCTACATCTGTGAGCAGCTGGAAAAGATGGGCTATCAGCCGCAGCGCATCGGTGACAGCAGTATCCTTGCCGCTGTCGGAAACGGTGATAAAACTTTCCTGCTGCGTGCAGATATGGATGCCCTGCCAATTCACGAGGAGACCGGTCTGCCATTTTCTTCCTGTGTAGAAGGTTGTATGCACGCCTGCGGTCACGACTGCCACGCAGCCATGCTGCTGGGCGCTGCTAAACTGCTCAAGGAGCAGGAAAGCTGTCTGCAAGGCAAGGTCTGGCTGTTCTTCCAAGCAGGTGAGGAAATCCTGGACGGCGCCAAAGAAGCGTTGGACGACGGTCTGCTGGAAAAAACCCACGCAGATGCTGCGATGATGATTCACATTCTTTCCGGCTCTCCGATTCCGGCAGGCAGCATTTGCTTTCCGGCGCAAAATGGTTGTTATGCCTCCGCCGATTGGTACCGCATCGATGTTTCCGGCAAAGGCGGGCACGGAGCGATGCCGCAGAACACCATCAGCTCGGTAAACACCATCTGCGCTGTCAATGCCGGTATTCAGGAAATTATGTCGGTCGGCATCGAACCGGCTGCCAATGCAGTGATGACCGTCGGTGAGCTGCACGCAGGATTCGCCGGCAGTGGAAACATCATCCCGGATTCTGCCTACCTTGCCGGAACTATCCGCACCTTTGATGAGGGTGTTCGTGAAAAGATTAAAGCTTCTCTGATTCAGATGGCAGACAACACCGCAGCAGCACGCGGTGCAAATGCGAAAGTTACCTTCTCCCACAGCGCACCGATTGCCTGGAACGACCCGCAGACCCGCGCCTTTGCTTTCCGGTCCGTTCAAAATCTGTTGGGAGAACGGGCAACCCTCGATTTAGAGCAGGTGCTGGGCGGCAAGTTTGCCCTGATCAGCGCTTCGGAGGACTTTGCCTACATCTCGCAGAAGATTCCAAGCGCTATCTTGCTGCTGGCTGCCGGTACACCGGCGGAGGGCTACACCGCACCCGGACACAATCCAAAGACCAATTTTAATGAGGATGTCCTGTACATCGGCTCCGCCTGCTATGCCGCAGTTGCAATGGATCGGTTAAAAGAAAATCACTAAGGTTTTGAAATACACATTTTCCTACTGAGAAGAAAAGTGGCAGGAAATACCCTTTTGGATTTTCCGCCGCTTTTCTTTTTTGCTTTCTGCCCTTTGGAAAAATTATGACACTTGCAAATTTTACCGGCTCGTGCTATATTATTCTTAACAGATAGATTCGTTTGAATCTTTAAATCAGACTGCATCGGAGGTATCCGCCATGAAAAAACTGCTGGGTATTTTGCTTTCTTTTACCCTTCTGCTGTCCGCCTGTGCACACCCGTCCACCGATGCGCCTGCCGGTGAGCAATCGCAACCACCACCCGACACACCCACCATCGGACAATCGCAGCCGACACCGACGGTAGAGCCGCCGCAAACGGAAGCTGATGTCGAAGAAAACACCTCCTACTGGGCGGAACATTTCCCGCGCATCGACGGCTCCACCTCCCTCATCCCGCTGGAAACCGCCATCCGTGCCAGCCTTTTACAGATTCCCACCGAGCAGGCAAGCCAGCAGGTCATCCACTCCACCACCTACGACAGCTTTTATCATCTGATCGACGGCACGGTAGATATGACCCTCACCGTTCCCCTTTCCCAAGTGCAGCGGGAATATGCCGAAAAAAATCAAGTTCAGCTCGAGCAGGTGCCGGTGGCAAAGGAGGGCTTTGTCTTTGTGGTCAACGCAGACAATCCCATCGACTCGCTGACCCAGGAGCAGCTGCGCGCCATCTACTCCGGCAGCATCACCAACTGGAAGCAGCTGGGCGGCGAAGACCTGCCAATTATCGCCTATCAGCGCAACGACGACTCCGGCAGCCAGAATTACATGATTGATTTTATGGGAGATACCCCATTGATGGAAGCTCCTACCGAGCAGCGCCCGACCTCCATGATCGGACTGATGGATGTCATCGCCGTCAACGACTACGCACAGCAGTCGATTGGTTACTCGGTCTATTCCTACGCTGCCGATATGTACGAAAACAGCAGTAAGGTCAAGTTTCTGGCAATCGACGGTGTCAAGCCCACCAAGCAGACGATGGCATCGGGGGAATACCCGCTGCTGTCGGAAAACTATGCTCTCTTCCTTGCCGATCAGCCGCAGGATTCTCCGGTCCGCAGGCTCTGCCGCTGGATGACCTCTGACGAAGGGCAGCAGGCGATTGCCCGCGCAGGATATGTCCCGCTGCGGGAGGTGGAGGTCGCACCGCAAGCTGAAACCTTTTCTGCCTACTCCGGCACCGGCAGCGGTGATGAGCGTCTAGAGGCGCCGATGCTGGAGAGCATCGCTTTGGACCCTGACAACTACTACTCTTCTGAGCTGCCGCTGCAAGTCTACCTGCCGGAATCCGCCCACCTGTTCACCGATTACCACTCCTCTTCGTATGAATACACCACCGGCATCACCTATACGCTGAACGGTTTGCAGGACAAGCGGCTGCAACAGCAGGTCAACGACTGGATTGCACAGGCGGTGCTGCGGGCGGATGAGCAGGTCCCACAGCTGACTGAACACCTGAAGAGCATCAACCAAAATATGCAGCTGTATGAACAGCATTGTATCCACATAGACAATATAACCCGATATTATCCCAGCGCACTGGTCAGCGTAAAAGCCAAAAATGGTTATCTTTGGGCAACGGTGGCACAGGTGTACTATCAAGATTCACAGGACGGCTACGATAAATACTTCCGAACCGAGTGCCAAACCTGGGATTTATTCACCGGCAAGGAGCTTGCGGTGGAGGAACTCTTCCAAAACGGACTGGATGTGGATGAATTTCTCAACCAATTCCTGCTGCGTGCCTCTCAAACTCCAATCGACAACTGGGGACATTATCCTCAGATGAAGGCAGATTTTGTCTGTCTGCCCGAAACCGGTTGGGCAATCTCGCCGGAGGCGGTCTACATTGATTTGGACAACCCATATTTTGCACTGGGACTGCGCTTCTCACTGGAGGGTAAGCAGAATGTTCTGTGCAGCGAGCAGTATCGAAAGATGGAAGGGCTGTTCGATTCTTCTGTCCTTGTCATCGACAGCTTGTATCAGGACCAATCCGAATCGAAGTACCGCTACCTTGCCGACGAGCCTTTCAGCGCCCAGCTTCTGGACGAAACAGTCGGCGACACCAAGGTGCGCGCTGCCATCAATCGGGATTTTCTCTCCAAAATCGAACGGTTCACCATCGCCAACGCCATCGACTACTTTGCCGCACAGGGGAAAACGGTAAGCGCCGAATCCTTCGAACCATTCTATCACTGGACCGTTTCGGTCTATGGCAATCGTCTGGTAGTGTTCAGCAGCCTGGGTACGGCGATTGAATTCTCTGACGGAGAGTGGACGGAGAGCCGCGGGCTTTTCCTGTACGATTTAAAAACCGGTCAACCGCTGGAATGGCAGCAGCTGCTGGTGGACGGCTGGGAAGAGCAGGCATATTTTTCCCCTGACCCCTGGTCCTCCAGCCAGATGCTTCCTTTGGTGAAAGAGGACATCCCTGCCAAAATCTACAACATTCAGCTGACTCCTTCCGAATATCCGCTGCGCCTGTGGTTTCTCTCTGCCGACGGCAAGCACCGGCGCCAGGACATCTGCCTACCGGTCGATGCCCTCAAGATGGTCAAGGAATACCGCTCTTCTCATTAAGGAAATACAAACAGGGCGATGGATGCAGAATTTCCTGCATCCATCGCCCTGTTATTTTTCCGATTCCCCATTCCCGCCCTCGCACCCTTTGGTCAAGGTCCGGTTCTAACAATGCGCAGTTGCGATACACCTGTGCGCAGTCCGGGCATTACAATGCTCGAGGGGTCGAACCTCCGCCTGCCCTTCGGCGTACCATGAAAAATTTTTTTGACCTTCGCCCCGCTGCGTGCTACCAGCAGAAATCTATTCAATCAAATCGGTTGTCCAGTTGCTTTCCTGCAAACGATTATCCAGCAGGCGCAGCTCCTTTGCCATCCGGTCTACCTGTGCCTGCCAGTCGCTCACCGAGATAGCGGATTTAATTTTGATTTCGGTGTTCCTTGCCCGATAGGCGGTCTGGCTGGCAGAATAGACCAGCTCCTTATAAACGCGCAGCTTTAAGGACAGCGCATCCTTGCGTGCAATCAGCTCGGTCAGGCTCTTTCCCTCCACACAGGTCTGGCAGTTGGTGTGGTTGATGCGAGCCATCAGGTATTCCAGCCGCTGAATCGCTGCATCCAGCTCCTGCTTCAATCTTTCCGGCTGCTCGGCAGGCTGCTCCCCTTCCTGCACCAGCACATTGTTGTCCAGTCGCTCCTTGAGCTGCTGGATGGTCCGGTTGAGGTCTGCCCGTTCCTGTAACGCTTCAGCAAGTTTCATGGTATCATCCTTCTCCCTTCAAAAGCTCCTGCTTGCTCTCTGTCGTCATCAGTGTATCACAAAATCCTGCAAATGTCACGGGGTTACCGTCTGATGCAGTCTCTTTTTTTGCAACAATAAAAGGTCCTGCCGGCAGATGCACAGCAGGACCTTGTGATTATCTTTACAGCATTTCGATAAAGGCAGCACAGCGGGTGTTGAGCTGACCGATGTCCGAAGAGGAATAATCGGTTTCAACACACATATACGGCAGACCTTTGCCGGTAACAAAACGTTTGATGTAGTAGGATTCCACATTGTAGGTGTGGCAAGCCTGCAGGATGACCTCTACAACCGCGTCAATCTTGTACTCTTCCAGCAGACGGCCCAACAGCTTGAAGCGGTTTTCGTCCGGTGTCATACAGGAGCAGCCGATGTTCAGGTACCGGTCTGCGATTGCCTGGTAGATGTCCGGTGTATCCTCGTTAATCAGTTCATCGACCGATTTTGCGCCACTGCAGTTTTCAAAGCAAACAACGTTGCCGCCGTTTTCTTCGATGGATTTAACAACTTTCATTGCATTTCCGCCGATTGGGCAGCCGGTCACCAGGATACGCGGACGTTTTTCGATTGGGCGGTTGCCTTCCTCGTATTCCTTCTGGATGCGGTCGGTCAGTGCGTTGACTTCTTCGATTGCCTTGCGGCGGTCGAACTTAAAGCTCGAACCATACAGCACGCTGTACAGGTTCAGACCTGCCATCGGAGGCGGGTCGAGCTTCATCAGCTCATAGAAGCGGCGCAGTGCCAGACGGTTCTGGTTGGAAAGCTTGACCTGTTCGCGCAGGTTTTCTTCGGTGATGGTCACGCCAAACTTTTCTTCCAGCTTGTTTTTCAGTGCAACCACCTCTTCGCGCCAGAGCTTGCGTCCCATCGGCGACTGACGGTTTGGCAGCTCCATGATGTGGGTGTCCTTGATTTCACCCAGCATCTCATACATCTTCTTTTTGCCGTCGCAGGTGGTTTCACCGATAATCAAATCGGAAAAGTAGAAGTATGGGCATTTCTGTGTCTTAGCAAAGCCGTAGCTGGATTTTACCAGTGGGCAGAGGTTTCTTGGCAGGTCCTGCTCTGCTTCTGCGATGGTTTCATCCGAGAAGGAGCACAGTCCGACCGGAATGGCTCCTGCTGCCATGATGACTTCATTCGGTGTATAGGTGCAAAAGGTTCCGACAAACGGGATATTTTTTTCTTTGATTTCGTAAGCGTGCAGAAAAGAGTTGCGGCGCTGTTCGCTGAATTCTTCAAACACTGCTGGCAAAGTCTTGATAACTTCCATCTTAAAATTCCTCCTGTTTTCTTCTGTTTAACGGTCGTTGTAGAGGTGGCAGGCGACAAAATGTCCCGGCTCCACCTCACGCAGCTGTGGACGCTCCTTCATGCAGCGCTCGCTGCAACGGCTGCATCGTCCGCTGAAGCGACAGCCCTCCGGCGGGTTGACCGGGCTGGGCACATCGCCGGTCAGCATAATCTTCTTGCGTTCGCGGGATGCTTTCGGGTCGGCAATCGGTACGGCGGACAGCAGCGCTTCGGTATAGGGGTGCAGCGGTTTTTTATACAGGTCTACCGAGTCGGAAAGCTCCACCATATTTCCCAGGTACATAACGGCAATGCGGTCGGAGATGTGCTTGACCATCGACAGGTCATGCGCAATAAAGAGCATGGTCAAATCCTTTTCCTTTTGCAGCTTCATCAACAGGTTGATAATCTGCGCCTGGATGGAAACGTCCAGTGCGGAAATCGGCTC
>OGYZ01001195.1_pt1 | contig 21107 bp, 17 predicted proteins | sample 1576681 | NCBI WGS metagenome assembly OGYZ01 (sample SAMEA3541480, study PRJEB24748) | human gut metagenome | biome: human gut; feature: human-associated habitat; material: faeces | place: China | collected 2012 | reverse complement strand
CGACCCTATCATTGCAGTCCTTTGCGGCAAGTCTTACAAAAGAGACGAATCGCAAAATGGAAAAAGTAAATCTTACATTCAACGACCTTCCTGAGGTCGTGGCTCAACTTCGGGACGAAGTGATGAGCCTGAAAAGCCTGCTCACCGAGCAGAACAGTGTGAACAATGCAAAGGCTGTGGACACCCATGTCCCCATGTCGGTAGATGAAGCTGCGGAGTATCTGGGCATCCCCAAGGGTACGCTCTACATGAAATTGTCGGACGGGAGCATCCCTGCCACCAAGCCCGGCAAACGCTATTGCCTCTACCGTGACGAACTTGACAAGTGGCTGGAATCCTCCCGGAAGAATCCCGTGCCGCTGTCCGATGAGGATTTGAACGAGTCCATATCCTCATCGCACCGTCGCAAGCCCAACAAACGTAACTGGTAGATGCTATGGAAGAGGATAAGAATTATATCGGCATGATACATGGCGACCTTGCGAGGGCTACGCAAGTGCGGAGCGGTATGCCAGAGAGTATCGGTGTGATGAGCATCAAGACCGCCAACCGCACCATACTCGAAGCATCGCTGCTGCCCACGCCCCGTGCGCTGTGGGACAGTTTCTGGTACGAGGGGGAGCTGTCCTGCCTCTTTGCCGACTCCAACGTGGGCAAATCCATCCTTGCCGTGCAGATAGCCGACCGCATCGCCCGAACCGACAACGTGCTGTATCTGGACTTTGAGTTGTCCGACAAACAATTCCAACTCCGATACACCAACGAACGCGGAAACCTCTACTCCTTTCCTGAAAGGCTGTACCGGGTATCGCTTGATTGCAACTCGCTGTTGGAGGAAAATTTTGAGGAGGCCATTATCGGCAGCATCGAACAGATGGCGTTGCAGACAGCCAGTAAAATTTTCATCGTTGACAACCTTACCTATCTGTGCTGTGCCATGGAGAAAGGCGATGCCGCAGGGCGGCTGATGATACAGCTTAACAACCTCAAAAAGAGATATGAGCTATCTATCCTCGTGTTGGCTCATACGCCCAAACGCTCCTTGGACTGTCCCATCACATCCAACGACCTTGCAGGAAGCAAGCGACTCTACAACTTCTTCGACAGCGTGTTTGCCATAGGCAAGAGTGCGCAGGATAGCGGACTTCGCTATGTGAAGCAGTTGAAAGTACGCTATGGTACATACTCATACGATGCGGACAATGTAATCATCTATGAGATTGAAAAGGTGGATGCCTTCTTGCAGTTTGTACATAGGGGGTATTCCACGGAAAAGGAACATCTGAAAAAGTTGGGCGACAATGAATCGAGCCAAAGGGACTGCCTGATATTGCAACTGTCCCAATCGGGCAAATCGGTAAGGGAGATAGCCTCACAGGTGAATTGCGGCAAATCCACCGTCAGCCGGATTATCCAGCGCAACAAGGAGGGTGATAAGACGGCTGTCCCAAGTGTCCCACCGTCCCAGCTCACGGCAAGTGGGACAACGGGACAGGATGGGACAGTTGGGACAATCAAGGAAGTAATGCAAGCGGAACCGTTTGACGGACATGTAACAAAGGAGGATAAGCCATGAAAGAACCTATTGTACAAACTGTTATAAAGGGAAATGGCTTCATTTACGAGATAAGCAACCCTCAAACAGAAGCGTTATTTCTCAAAACATTCCGAAGTGTCCCAAGGTGTCCCACTGTCCCACGCCCTATGAGCCGGGACAGTGGGACAGGACAGTGCAATAATCAACGGAAAAAGAAAGGAGGCAGACAATGAGCAACTATTCGTTACAGAGATATAAAGGAACGGCTACACGGCACACTTGCCCGAATTGTGGCGACAGACATTCCTTTGCCTATTATGTAGATGAGCAGAACATACCCCTTCACCCAACGGTCGGCAGATGTAACCATGAAAGCGGTTGTGGGTATCACTATACTCCCAAACAATACTTTCAGGAACATCCCGAATGTCGTGCCGCCAACGGTTTCTCTTTTGACAGGCAAAGAGTGGAACAAAAGCCCAAGCAGGTATCACAGTCAAGTGCCATAGGTTACATACCATTCCATTATGTGGAGAAGTCGCAAAGCGTTCACAGCAACTTCTTCCGTTTCCTTTCCACGCTCCTTACCGCTTATTACGGCAGCAAGGCAAGAGAAGTATTGACCCGGTTGTTGGAGGAATACCGTTTGGGTGCTACCCGTGACGGGGCTGTCATCTTCTGGCAGATAGACCGCAACGACAAGGTACGCACAGGTAAGGTGATACAGTATAATCCCGAAGACGGACACCGCATCAAAGGAGGGCTGACATCGGCAGTGAACTGGATACACAGCATACTGAAAAAGCGACAGGTTTTGCCGGAGGAGTGGCAGCTCTCCCAATGTCTTTTCGGGGAACATCTGCTAAAAAGCAACCCCGGCAAGGTGGTAGTATTGGTGGAATCCGAAAAGAGTGCCGTCATCGGTTCGGCTATCTTCCCCGGCTATGTATGGATGGCGACAGGAGGCAAAAGCCAGATGAGAGAAGAAAAGCTCCGTGCGCTGACCGGGCGAACCGTGCTTCTCTTTCCCGATGCGGACGGATATGCAGAGTGGAAACAACGTGCCGGGAGCATGACATTTTGCAGGGCTATTGTATCTGACATCATCGAAAGGAACGCCACACCGAAACAAAAGGCTGACCACATAGACATAGCCGACTGGATTATCTACCAGATACAGGAGGGCAAACTCATGTGCACAGCCAACCACTTGGTGGAAGCTGAAAAAATCCTCCAACGGATGATAGAGAAGAACCCCGTCCTGCAAAAGCTGATAGACGATTTAGACCTTGTACTGGTCGGTGCAAGTCCAATCGGAAGCAGTGACTGAAACCCTCCCTGACGGCAGGAGAGCGGAAGCCAAAGGCTGTGGTGAACGGACAAGGGCTTGCCCTTGATATAGCCCACTATAACTACACGCTTCGCTTCCGTAGTTGTGGGCTCTCCCGAGGGGCTGGGCGTTGCCCCGTCCCACTCAGGACGCTGCCCTGAGAACCCGGAAAGGGCTGTCAGCCCTATGCAACCCGACCAAAGAGTGACCCTCTCTTTGGAAACTCCGCTTAGTGGCTTCCACCCCTAAGAACCCGGAGCAGGAAGTGACCCTCTCCCTGCAGCCTCCGATTAAGGCGATGCCCTAATAACCCATTGCGGTTATGAGCGGACAACGGAAAAATAATTTTATCAACAAATCAAATTCTAAGAAAATGGCAACAAAATCAAGCATACATATCAAGCCTTGCAACACCAAGTCAAGCGAGGTTCATAACCGAAGGACTGCCGAGTATATGCGTAATATCGGTACATCCAAAATCTACATCGTGCCCGAACTCTCTGCCGATAACGAGCAGTGGATAAACCCGGACTTCGGCAATCCTGACCTGCAAACGCACTACGACAACATAAAACAGATGGTAAAGGAAAAGACGGGTCGTGCCATGCAGGAAAAAGAACGGGAGCGTAAAGGTAAGAACGGAAAAATCATCAAAGTGGCAGGATGCTCACCCATTCGTGAGGGTGTTTTGCTTATCAAACCGGACACCACACTGGCAGACGTGAAGAAATTTGGCGAGGAGTGCCAAAGACGTTGGGGCATTGCACCGCTTCAAATTTTCCTGCACAAAGACGAGGGTCATTGGCTAAGTGGGCAACCTGATATGGAAGACAAGGAGAGTTTCAAAGTAGGCGAAAAATGGTTCAAGCCGAATTACCACGCACACATTGTATTCGACTGGATGAACCACGACACGGGCAAGAGCCAAAAGCTCAACGACAATGATATGATGGAAATGCAGACTTTGGCTTCTGACATTCTCTCGATGAAACGTGGGCAGTCCAAAACCGTGACAGGCAAGGAGCATCTGGAGCGTAACGACTTCATCATCGAGAAGCAGAAAGAGGAGATGAACCGCCTTGATGCCACAAGGCAGTATCGGGAGTATCAGTTGGAAATGACCAATCAGAAGATGCAGGAGGCGGAAAACAGAACCAACTCTCTTATCGAGACTGCTAATCAAAAGGAGCGGCAGAGTGAAGACCTTGACAGGGCTATCAAAGAAAAACGCTCCAAGCTGAACAGGGAGAAAGGCAGTGAACTTCTTGATGCCGCTGTCGGTTGGGCTACGGGCAAGTCAAAGTCCCTGAAAGGCGAAATAGAGGGCTTGCGCCATGAGATTTCCACGCACGAGGAAACCATCGAGCAGTTGCAGGGCAGAATCCAAACCATGCAGAGCGACCACCACCGTGAACTGATGAAGCTGGAAGCCAAACACCAGTCCGAACTCAACCGTAAGGAGGCGGCACATACGGAGGAAACAGCGAGGCTCAAAAACCGCATTTCGTGGCAGAATCAAATTATCGGCACTCTCAGTTTCTTCTTGCTCAAAACAAGCGACATTTTCCGCAAAGCAGTAAACGGCATCATCCGTTTGGCAAGAGAGTATTACAAGCCACGTTTCGATGCGGAGCAGGTATCAGACATCAAGAGTGCTCTTAACCTGTTCGGTGACGACAAGCAGTCGCAACAGACAGCCGGAAATTTCCTGTATATCACAGCCCAGCAAAAAGGCAAATTGGATAACCGGGAGCAAATCAAAGCCAGACGGGAAGTCGATAACGTGGTGGATGGACATTATGACCAACAGCAGAAGAGAGGGGATTCAATAAGAAGATAACTTGTACATAACACACCCTCAAATAATCGTAATATTTTGAAGTTCAATTAAATAAAAAATGAGTAACTTTGCAAATAAATTAAAGAGGAATATGGCTAAAGACAACAACATACAAGTGGCTGGTAACTTGACGGATAACTTTCGGGGTTATGCGGCATTGCTGCGCGGAATAAAGCATAGAGTGCAGATTGCCCAGCAACGTGCGATTTATGCCGCCAATGAAGAGATGCTTCGGATGTATTGGGACGTGGGCGAAATGTTACAACAGAGCCAAGATGCTGACGGCTGGGGCAAGAAAACCCTGCAACGGTTGGCTGTGGATTTGAAAAACGATTACACCGAAATAAAAGGCTTTTCTGTGCGTAATATGCAGTGCATGATACAGTTCTTCAATGAATACAATCAGGAACTTACGATGACAAAAGGAGCTGTAGCTCCAATTACGCAATCACTGATTGCGCAATTAGGCGAATATAATTTCACCCTTCCTATCAAACATTTGGGCTGGACGCATAACTTGATACTCTTACAGCAGGTCAAGGATATTCGCGCACGGTATTGGTATATGGTGCAAAGTATTACATCTCATTGGAATACGCGTTATCTGCAAGAAGCCATAAAGTTGGACGATTACGGCAAGCATGGAGCATTGGCAAACAACTTCACCGAAACACTACCTGCACCAGAGGCAAACAATGTAAAATCCATGCTCAAAGACCCGTACATATTCGATATGCTGACTTTCACCGACCCGTACAACGAGCGTGATGTGGAAATCGGCTTGGTCAAGCACGTGGAGAAATTCCTCGTGGAAATGGGAGCCGGATTTGCCTTTATGGGGCGGCAGTACCACATTGAGGTGTCGGGCGATGACTACTATATTGACATATTGATGTACAATGCTTTCCTGCACCGCTATTTGGTGATAGAATTGAAAGATACGGAGTTCATGCCGGAGTATATCGGCAAACTGAACTTCTACTGTTCTGCGGTGGACGACATTCTTTGCCGTGAGGGAGACAATCGAACTATCGGACTGCTGCTTTGCAAGGGCAAAGATCGCATCAAGGCAGAATATGCCTTGCGCGACATTCAGAAGCCTATCGGTGTTTCCGACTACGAACTGGGACAAGCTTTGCCCAAAGACTTCCGGGACAACCTGCCCACGATTGAAGAAATCGAGAGAGAATTGGAGATAAAATAAAGAAAATACTTGTCCGAATTTTTATGTTGCGCATTGTAGAGATGTAAGCCTCTGGGAATCGGTATTTTTTAGAAAACAACATATAGAGAAATTGCAAAAACAATTGAAGCTAAATTTAATTCCAAATAATACATATGCAAATATCTGCCCCTAAATCAACAGAAAAAGCGTTAGAAAAATTACTTGATAAAATGTATATCAGCAATGTAAGTAAACGCTTAAGGGAACTCAATCAACCAAATGACATTGATAGAAAAAGATGGATTTGGGAGTTACTACAAAATGCAAAAGATACGATAACAAACAATCCGAAGCGAGATAGCATTAAGGCTCGAATTCTTATTGATGGCGACTCGGTTAAGTTTCAGCATGATGGCGACCCATTTACAGCTGATGCAAGATTGGGGTTACTATATAAATACAGTGAAGACAAGGAAAACGCTGAGAGTACTGGACGTTTTGGAACGGGTTTCCTAACCACGCACTGCCTTTCCAAAATTGTAACAATTGAGAGTAATATGTATGGCGATGAAAATGCAATCATCGGCTTTTCTGTAACTATGTATAGAGATGGTTTTACCGAAAAAGAACTTCTTGAAGGTCTTGACAAGATGAGAGCATCTGAACTATATAATAGCGAGCCATACGACTGGACCACATATACCTATCATGTCAATTCAGAATCGGGCCGTCGTGCAGTACAATTAGGCAAAGAGAACTTCAAAGAAAATATTGCACAAACTCTATTATTTTGCAAAGAATTATCTTCTGTCGAGTTAATAGACAATGGAGAAAGGACATCAATTGAACGTATATCAGATACTCCAATCACAAACGAACTTCATCAGACTCAGTTTAGAATTATTGCTGGTGATACAAAGCCTGTGATTCGGACTTTTATATATTATTCAACAAAAGAGTTGGATGAAGAACTTTCAGCAAAATACAAGGCAGAACGTTCTATAAGATTACAAGCTGCTTGTGAAGTTGATAGTAATAAGAACATAGTAAGTACAGACACCAAAACGTCATTGTTCTGTGTGTTCCCATTGGTCGGCATTGAAGGGCAAATACAGATGCCTATATTCGTGAATAGTCCAGATTTTGAACCAGACAGCGAGCGACAGAGCTTGATTCTCAATGGAATTACAATAGACGAAGAGAAAAATGTAATTACAGAGGTTGGTATCAACCAGAAAATTCTTTATAAACTACCTGATGTATTCAAGATTATTGTTGAATATCTTTCTGAAGAAAAGTTCAATAGTTTTTTCAACCTGTGCAATGGATTGAAGTCGTTAAAAGACCACGAGAAATTAGATAAGGATTGGTACAAGAAATCTGTTATCTCAGCACTGCGAGAGATACTGACAAGCTATCCAATAGTAACTCCTTTATCTACATCAGGAACACTTCTTAGGTTGTCAGATTGCATTATTGCTAAAGAAAGCAATCAAAAATCGGAGGACACCTTACTCGATTTGCTCACTTCACTATACCCTGAAAAATTGGTTGCTGACAATAGTAAATGGGCACACATTCTTTGGAAAGATGATGAAATAAGGTTGTGGACAACAGATGATGTTTGTGCTGACATTGAAGCCAGAAGTTCTATGGACTCTCTTGATGTTGTTTCAGATAGTGATAAATTTGAATGGTACAACAAATTTTTAGCTTTCGTGTTGTCTCAGGATGAGCTTTTGCTCAAAAAGTATGCTCTTTTGCCAAACATGAACGGAACGTTCTTGAAGAAGGACAAAGAAGGTTTCAAGCAAGGCGAGGGTGTTACAAGTATAGTTCTTGACGTTTTAGCAAAGCTCGATGGAGATATGAAACCGTTACTCCTTCATGAATCAATAACAACCATTTCGTTGGATAGTAAATTTAATTCTACGAGTTATTCTGCCAAAGTGAATAGTTTGGCAAAAGGTATTATTGACACCCCTGCTTATACAGATGCAACCAAACTCGCGAAATTACAGCCACTTATTTCTATAGTTGTGTCAGATAGCAACAAATATGAACAGGTGTTTGTAACAAAGCGTTCACGCATATTCACGATTACAAAAGAACTTTTTCAATGGCAGGACGCACAAACGGTTGCTGATAATTCATTGAATAAAGCGGCTTGGGAGGAAACGGACAAGTGGCTTATCAACTATATAATCTCCACTATTGAGTCAAAGGTTTTTTTGACAAATCTTCCTGTCGGATTAGGCGCAAAGTGGTTGAATGACACAATTCTTAGTTTAGGTATTACCTTGGCAACAATGAATAATAAGGCAATAGTCCCTAACCAAAATGGAAAATTCTGCCTTTCTAAGAATCTGTTCATTGACAATGGTATTCCAGAGGTATTGAAGAACGATGTGTTTGGGAAAATAGGACTGTCATACAAAGATATTCTGCTGGACAATGCTATTGACCTAAAATCATTGGGAAAGACAAGTGCAAAAGATATCGCAGACTTTGCCACAGATTTATCAAACGCAACATTAGGCTACCAGAGTTGGAATAATTCAAACACATACAATAGCTATGCCCTGTATAGAAAGTACAGTGAGGAAACACTGCGCCAAGTAGCATTATACTTGATACAGGTTCTACCAATAACAAGTTCCGAAAACGAGAATATCTCAATTACTCAAACAGCATTAAAGAATATTGCTCGTTATTTTCTGCCTGGAAAATGTGAAGGAATAGAAGAATCCATTGAGGTCGTTGACAGCAAACTATGGCTTCGTATCAATGAGTTTATTTGCCGTGATATAGTTTCTGTAATTGAAAAGAAAGCAAATACGGAAACCTTCTTAGATGAACTTTCAACTAGCGATGATGAGTTTTTTGAGAATCTAAATGTGCTATACAAATATATTGAAAGTCGCAATCTTCAATTTTCAAACAAGGCAATATATCCAAATCAAGCAGGAAACTTTGTCGCTAAAGACAGACTTTATAAAGAAGCTGAAAGTATAGATAAACCGCTTAAAGACATTATTGCATTGATTTCTGATGAAACGAACAACTACTACAATATCCTTATTGACCCACGTTGTGTAGCAACAATCTCCAAGCAGAAAAACTCTGCGGATGCTTATGCCTATATTGATGGAAGAATTAAGGAGCTCTATAGTAATAATTTAAATTGGGAAGATGAAAACTTCAGAAATGCTACACGTTTGTTGATTGACGAATGGGGCGAATCAAACAAGAGCCTGTTTGATGAAAACCATTTCCCCAAAGTGTATCCTATCAAAGATTCTGTTAGCATGAATGTTGTCTGGACTAAAAATGAAAGACAGCAATTACAGACCTTGAAGAATAGTTTGAATGAAGAAGACTTGACGGAACTTGTGACTCACATTGCAGATTTTAAGGATTTGAGCAGCCGTAACAAGGAACTGGAGGATGAGAATGCTCGCCTGAAACAGGAAGTGGAGAGATTAAAGTCGGGACGAGCCGCAAAAGTTGGTTCGGAAGAAAGCGAAATGTCTAAACGAAAGATGTATGAGGCTCAACTTCAAGCACAGCAAAAACTAATGGAAGAACGTCCAGATTGGAAGTTCCCAACAGGATATGGAGAATGCGACGAGGACGGTGTTCCATATTGCTATTCAAACGAGGAGGTTCAAGACGAATTAGGAAAGACAATTAAAATAGTTCTTAAAAGCTATAGAACTGAAACAGAACCATTCAAGGTAAATCCAACGGAATGGGAATGGGTTGTAAAAGAAAACGCTAAGCTGTTAGTGTATCGGTCTAATAATGAGATAGTAGAAGTCCCTAAAGACAATCTCGTTAAAAAACAGTCAACGTTCTCTATCACATTCGATTCAGAAAATCTTAATGTGGATGAACACGAAGACAGATTGAATAGTTTTTCATCGCTATTGAAATATTTCAATGAGATGCACTTCAACTTCGCATCCTTTCGAATCCCAGGCAATGCAAAATCTGTCAAGAATATCTATGCAAAAAAGCAAGGAGTACAGAACCTATATTCAGAGGAGGATTCATTATGAAGTTCAAACGAGAAGATTATATAGCATTTCTTGAAACTGAGTATGATACTCAGATGAAGGAGTATGGTCGTCTGATTGCAACCAAAGCTACAGTTCTGAAAGAACGTGGCGAAGTATTTGTTGGCAAGTTTGTTAGCTTTAGAGGAGATTTCTCCATCTTCAAAGTGCGTATCTCTGACAACATGCCTCGTAAAAATTCTTTCTGGACAGCATCTTGTTTTATCGGCGAGATGGCGAGTTACAAGAATTGGGGTGATTGTGCTTGGGCAGACCTTCGGGAACAATATCAATGTGATTACTCTGATGCACATTGCGTCTGGATTTCAAAATCAGAAGACCCTGCATTTTGCTTGGTTGGGGTGAAGAATATTACCGTGGATTTTGCAAATTTGCTTGAATCCCAAAATCCAATTATTGCCTTCGGGCCTAACGACCCACCATTGAAATATCTACTCAACTTGAAAGATATTGTCCAAAACTCTGAATGTAAAGCGACAAAAGAAATTTTAGATTATTTTTCTCAATTAGAAAGCACATGGAATCCACAAAAGGTTGCCGCGACAGAAGACCTGAATATCCACATTCTGCGTAGTTTGGAATCTCATAATACTGTTGCCATTCAAGGCCCCCCTGGAACAGGTAAAACATATAGGATGGGAAGGTTAGTAGCACAACTTTTGTCAGAAAGAAAAAGCGTGTTGGTAACAGCACTAACTAATGAAGCATTGAAAGTCGTTGCTTCCAAAGAGGATTTGAAACCGTATCTTGAAAGTGGCAAAGTATCAAAGACAAGCCTGACGATAGATGAGCGACATGAATTACCTAAATTGGTAGCAAATGAAGGAAACGTTTGCAATGCCACGCCCGGTCATCTCTCGCTTGCCACGTTCTACATTTCAAGTGGGTGGGCTAAAGACATGCTTGAAACTACTCCTTTTGATTATGTCATAGTAGACGAAGCAAGTCAGGCATTACTACCAATGATTGCCGCATCGAAGAAGTTAGGAAGCAAAGTCGTATGGATAGGAGACCAGAAGCAGCTTGCTCCTATTGTTAAAACCAATGAAGACAAAATCAATACTTGTGGTTGGAGTCCTATTGTGAAAGGATTTGATACTCTTTGTAATAATATTCCTATGCCAACATTCATGTTGAGCGATACATTCCGTTTGACTAAGAGAGGAGCTGAATTCACAGGTATCTTCTACAACAATGAACTGAACTCGGTTGCAGGTGTTGATGAGGTACAAACATCCTTGCCTGTATTGAATAGATTGGGAGGACCTTCTTTGGTGGATTTAGAACTTAAAATAGGCGACAAGAAACCTGTAAATGCGTTGAATGTTGCCTTTGGTTTGACTGAACGAATATTGAAAGAAAGTCCCGAAGCCAAAATAGCAATTCTATCCAAATTCAAAGAAACGGTCAAGGAATTGCAAAAGACATTCATCACGAAACTGCACAGCGAGGGGATTCCCGACAATCTGAAAATAGAAACTGTTGACAGAATACAGGGATTGACTGTCGATTATACCATTTTCCTCATCCCCAATGCTTCTGTTAGCTATTCTCTTGACAGCGAACTTTTTAATGTAGCAACATCTCGTGCAAGCCGTTGTACTATAATTGTTGCTGATAGGATGATTCTCAAAAACTTCATGTCAGATGAGGTTCGACGCTTCTTGCTGAAAATCAATGAAAACAAAGTTGCAGCATTAAACCCATCCATGACTCAAACCATAACATCTGGTGAATTAAAGGTAACGGTTCTTGGGAAAATCAATCTGCCTGAAAAACATTTGAAGGAGATTGTGGCAGACAAGGAGAATATTTTCATTATTGACACGAATGTGTTTGTAAAATGTCCAACCATTATCTCAAAAATAGGAAAGTATAAAGTTGTGATTCCCACTACAGTATTGGAAGAACTTGATCGTTTAAAATTGAAACAAAGTATTGACAAGAAAGCACTCAACGATGCGGTTAAAAACATCAACAAGGCTTTTCTTAATAATTATTCCAGCATGGAAGAAGGCGACTCGTCATTGCTTCCCAATGGTTTCGATGCACAAAAAGCCGATTGTCTTATTCTTTCCGTTGCACTAAGATATAAAACAGAGGATAAGAATCCTATATTGTTGACTTCCGACAATCTCTTGCAATCCAAGGCTCTAGGATTAGGCATTACAACAATTTCGTTGCAAGATTTTCTTTCCGAAAGAAGATGATCGTAAGTTTACAAATAAATACGATAAAAATATGGTACTTAATGAAAATTTTGGAGGAGAATCTGCTCTGCGACCCAAAAGCTCAGGGATAACGAACAATATCGGAAAAATATTGTACCTTTGTACAGGCTTAAGCAATGAGCCAAAATAGAAGTGGAATATCGGAAACAAATTGCACCGAAAAAAGAAGAAACCGTTCGTATTGACACTCCAAATGAGTTAAGAATCAATAAAAGCGTTAAATCTTCACCCCTTAGAATGTACCCTTAAAGGTTACGACCATATTTATGACTTATTACTTACAAACTATTGAGTAATAACCGGTTGTAAATACTTCAATGTATCTGGTGATATTTCTTCTGGTTGTCCATAATCTGAATATATAATCTGAGGAGTGTCATATAAGTCACCATAAGTATTATATAATTTGGTAGTATCTGCCATATCTCACTTAGTTTAAGTTTATAATATAATAACAAAGTGAGCAAATATACAAATTACTCATTTAAGCCTATATAGTTTCCCTTTAAAGTCTTCCAATAAATAAATCTTATCAAATTTGCTATGAATAAAAAAACTGAGCAGCTGAGTATCTTCAATATAGTAGGAGCTGTTTTTAAGGTTTCCCGTTACTAATAGTAACCAGATTGGGCTATTACAGTTCCTTATATATTGTTCGAGTTTCTCTTCTTTTTTTAGAATTGCTTGTTTAATAATAGAAGGAGAAAGGGGAGGGCCAAAACTATTAGAACGAATACTTATTCCTTTTGAACTATATTTCTGTAGTCTTATATTTTCCACATAAGGATTAGGGATATTTCTATCATATATTATATATTCTTTAAATACATTTGTTACTGTTTTTATTACTTCACTTTTTTCTGATAATGAATAATTTGCTGTAGGGAGAATATCACAATTTGCAAAGAAATTAGGTATGCTGGAATCTGCTAATAAATTCTGTTCTACACTTCTAATGATTGTTTCAAAACAGCCTTCTTGTTCTCTTAAAGATTTATTTACTATTATCTGATGTTCTAATCCAATAATTCCTTGATTAGTATTTAATAAACAGTCTGGTGATTCTGAAAGTCTAAATATGGACACAGATTCATTAAGTAACATTATAAACTTACCAATATGACATATTTCAGTGGTCTTTTTATTATTTCCTTTAACTTCATCAAGGTATTTCCCTATGATAGCAAAAAGTTTCTTTTCACTCTCATTCATCCAATCAATTAGTTTGTTATGCTCCATTTCAATATTTATGAGAAGTCAAAAATACAAAAGAATCTCCATAGTCCAATAAACTACAGAGATTCTTTTAAGCCTATTTCAAACCTTCACTTCCAAATACATATTGAAGAACCTTCAAGTTTGCTTCATTCTCAATCTTGAAGTCTCTTTCAATGTATATATCTGTGACTTTCATGGCTTCATCAATGTGATTAAGTGCTGCATGAACAGCATATTTATCAATACCTACCTTGTTGACTGCTAAAGTAGCCCATGAGTGTCTTGCTGCACCGACAGCGTACCGACCTTCGCATCCCACGAAATGTCGGCGATGAGCTCGGAAATGACCTCGCGCACGCGCGGGTCGCCCGCCCACATGTATTCAGGGGTGTCGCCCACCACGGCGAAACCGACGGTCGCTTCGTCATCGAGCGCATCACTTTGCCCCAGCATGCCGATGCGCAGGCCGCGCGTATGGCGCACCAGGCCGTCTTCGGGCTCGACCGTGCCGGCCAGCACGCCGAGCAGCGTCGATTTGCCGTCGCCGTTCTGGCCCACGATGCCGATGCGGTCGCCCTCGTGCACGCCGAGCGTCACGTCGTCGAGAACCTTCTTCGTCGGATATGCAAGATGGACGCCTTCGCATCCGAACAGAAATGCCACGTAGCTCGCCTACTTCATTCGAAAATTCCGTTTGTGTCGCGCGCCATTGTACCAATTCATGACGAAACGGCCGAATGCGAACTGCGCCCGCGCATGCAACAACGCAGCATTTACTTGCGTTTCAACGACTCCGCCAAAGAATCGAGCGTCGAGTCGCTGAAACCCTCGCTATAAGCGCTCGGAATAACTACCGTGCCGCCCGTGCTCTTCACGCTCTCGTAAAGCAGATGCATCGTGCGCAGGCGCAGGGCGACTTCGTTTTCCTGGTACTGCTCGGCAGCTTCAACAAGCATCGATGAAATGTCTTTCTCGACTTCCGCAAGCACCATACGGGCATTCTTCTCGCGCTCGGCCTGGGCTTCGGCGCTCATGACTTCTTGCAGGCTTTCGGGGATGACGATGTCGCGAATCTCGACCGACAAGATGGTCACGCCCCACTGGCTCGTCTTTTCCTCGATGATTTCCTGCAACTCGGCATCAAGCTGATTGCGACGCACCGCTACTTCGGACGCGCTCGCGCGGCCGATGGCGTCGCGCAGGGCGGTCTGGGCCGCAAGGTTGACCGAGTTGTAATAATTCTCGACCTCGAGGGCGGCCTTTTGAGCATCCCACACCATCCAGAACAGCACAGCATCGACGTTGATGGGCACCAGATCGCTCGTCAACGTGGATTCGGCGCCGAAACCCGTCACCATGACACGCTGGTCGGCCGAAAGCGCCACCTGGTCGATGAACGGAATTGTGAAGTAGATACCAGGGCCTTTCGTGCGATTGAATTTACCCAAGCGCAAAACGACGACCTTCTCCCACTGCATGGCGATATGGATCGACATGCAGGCAAGCAGCGCCACCACCAAAGCAACCAAGAACGCCCAGACCACCGGTTTGCCCGCAATCAGACATCCCAGCGCCGAAGCAAGGCAGAATGCAACGGTGAAAACGAAGGCGGAAAACATCATGGCACCGTTCTGAGACGTCCTGCGATCGCTGCGCGAATTGTATTGCTCGATTGAATTCGCCTTTTTGCCGCGTGCAAACGGCGAACGCGCCCTGTTTTCTTCTTTCACGCCAACCCCCTAGCGCAACCGCGTTTTCGTTTCGTTCTTGATTTCGTGGGCAACCTCGATCATGCGCAGCTGCACTTCGTCGAGAGACATCCCCATCGACAGACATCGCCTGATGGCATCTTCGAGAATCGTATCGACCGCCGATGTGATTTCGGCATGGACGCCCTCGGGAGTGTCGCGCACAAAGACACCGCGCCCCCGAACGGACGTGACGTAGCCCGAGTGCTCGAGGTCGACGTAGGCCTTGCTGACCGTGTTGTAATTGATGGACAAATCGGCCGCCAAGCTGCGCACGCTTGGAAGCTGCTCGCCCGGCCGATAATAGCCGGTTTTAATAAGGTAAATGAGCCTGTTGCGCAACTGAAGCCACACGGGCAGTCCGGAGGCTTCGTCGAGCTTGAATTCAGGCATGGATCGTTCCCGTCGATTGTGTTCGTGTAGTTGAAAGACCACCCGATTGTATCCGAACCGGGCGGCCTTTGCGGGCCATACGCCCTATTTCGCATACGAGGAGTGCATCAATGAAGGCCCGCCAGCACGATGCACGCCCGCAGTGCAAGACCGCCCGCGATGCAGCACGCATCGAACAGCGGAACCGCCCTATCGATGCGACGCACGAGCAGCATAGCCTCGCCACAAAGCGGAACGGCCAGGCCACAGAGCACGACGCCCGCGACAAACCACGACAGCAGCGGCTCGCTCATCAGAAGCGCAAGCGAGGATGGGGCCGCACCGCGCCCGTATGCCGCCGTGCCAAGGAACGCCGCCAAAGCAAGCGCCTCGAGCACAAGCACGACGACATGCACACCGTGCATGCGCGCAACATCTTCGCTCAAAAGCCACGCATCGCGCATGAAAGTCAGAACCAGCAAACATCCCGACAAACCCATCGACACCGCCGACAGCACGAACAGCACCGGCAAAAGCCAGGTGTCCCAGAACGCAACGGCATACAGCCCCTGCAGGAACAGCCCCGTATACGTCATGACCGCCGCTGACAGAAGTGCGCACAGCACTTCGGCGGCAAACTTCACACGCGCGCCGATACGCGGCACATACAAGCTGTTCACCACCGAAAGAAACGCCGCTACGGCAACAAGGCCCGTCAGCACGAATGTGCCGAAAGTCAGATACGTCGGATGCGGCCTGAAAAATAGCAGCACGAAGCGCTCGGGCTTGCCCAGATCGACAAGCAGGCAGAGTGCGCCAAGGCACACGATAACGGTGCCTACGACGAAACAGCGGCCGCGAAACAGCCTGAACAGGGCCGATTCGCGATGAGTCCGTGCAGCACGAGCATGAAACAGAAGGCTCCAGAGCGAAGCGACGAGCAGCATGCCCGCTCCGCAGCCTCCCAAAAACAAATATATGATGATGAACGGACCGAACACATCGCCCTCCCTCTTGCGCACGGTTCCCGGAGCGCAGGCTCCGGGCCGAACGCGCACATACTAGGGGCGAGTATACGAAAACGCACCGCTCTTTTCATCAAAGGCAATGCCGAAACGGACAGCGCACGCCCGTTCGAGGCCGAAAACGAATTCGCCGACGCCGCGATAGTAGTCGGTCTTGGCGTGCTTGCTCACCAGGAACCTCCAGGCGGATGCCCACGGCAGCAGATGCTGAACGAGGAACTCTTCGAACGCCGCGAGGGCTTTCTGCGCAGTTTCGGGATCGGCACCCTGATCGGCAGCCGTGCGAACAAGATGCGCGCAGAACGCGAGCATCATGCCCAGCGTGTCATCGGGTTCGTGGGATTGGCGCGCGTTCTCGATACCCCATGCGCGATAAATCGAACGCACCGCAAGCGTGTTGCTGCTGAACAACGCCGCATTCGGGTCGACATAGAACGACTCGCTCGTCGACGCCTCGGGAGCGCCGAGCCCGACGAAAAGACGCAGCCATTCACGGCGAAGGGCGTCGACGTGTTCTTTCGAGCCGTGATCGGAAGCGGCGCACCATGCCTCCATCAGAGACAACCCCTGTTTCACGGCGTCGTCTTCGCCTCCGAAAGGCGCAGCGGAAAACAGAGCCTCGTCAATGCAGCAACGCACCCAGTCTTCATCAGGCTCGACCTGCACCAAACGCGCAGCGAAATCGAGGGCGACGCTCAGCGCGAGCAAATCATCGGAATGGAATTCGGTCATCAGGCCTCCTCGTAGTCGGCTCCAAACAATACGCCGAACCGCACAATGCACGGTTCGGCGATAATCAAACGCGGGCATGGCCCCTTATAAAGCGAGCTGAAGACTCGCCGCAAGGGGCACACGCATTACACCTCTTCTTCGAGGGTGACAACCATGCCCGTACCCTGGCCCGTGGCCTGCGCCGCAGGATGCGGGTTGATAATCAGGTTCGCACCCGTCGTGTTCTCAGGCAAAGGCTCCACTTCCACGGTGCCTTCGCCGTACTTCTCGATGAGCTCTTCCTTGGTGCCCCAATCAAGAGCACGCATCGGACACGACGCCACGCAGAACGGCGTGCGGCCTTCGGCGATTTCATCGAAGCACATATCGCATTTCGAGACGATACCTTCCTCTTCGATAAAGGTAGGAGCCTCATAGGGGCATGCCGTCAAGCAGGACTTGCATCCGACACAGGCCTCCTCGTCGATCCTGACGATACCGGTGTCTTCGTCCTTCTCGATAGCACCCGTTGCGCAATTCGCCATGGTTGCACGACATGGAAATCTTGTAACCGAAAACGCCTTCGGGAACATAGCAGCCGGCCTCGTCGACAGACCACGAGCCGCCCTGGTATTCCACAACGCGGCGCCACAGGTTGTCGACAGGAAGCTTGTGGTTCTCTTTACACACAACCTGGCACGTCTTGCATCCCGTGCACTTGGCGGAATCGAAATAGAAAGCATACTGAGCCATGACAAACCTCCTTATTCCTCAATGCCGACAGGGGTGACCACGGGACGGTTCTTGTCAGGCAGAAGCTCGAGCGGGCCGTCGTATTTCTCGACCTGGAGAATCGTGCCCGTCCACGCCTGGCAACCGCCGCCAGAGGATTTGGGAGCCTGAAGGACATTGGGGCAGCCGCCCAGGTCGATGCCCGTTTCCTCGTCGATCTGGAACCACGCGCCATCCTGCATGGCAACGGCGCCGGGAACGATATTGGAAACGACCTTCGCCGGACGCAGCACCTTGCCGTGCGGGCTGGTCATCAAGACGATATCGCCGTTCTTGATGCCGCGGGCTTCGGCGTCGACGACGCTCATGAAGCACTCCTGCGGGAATGCCTCGCGCAGGCTGACGACGTTATCGTTGACCGAGTGCGCACGCCTCAGGGAATGCGGCGTCCACAGCAGCAGCGGATACTCGTCGTTGCGGGCCTCGACGCCCTGCTCGGGGTCGCCGACCTGGTACACGCCGACCGGGGAAATCGTCGAGTAACCGACCGAGTTGATCATCGCAGCAAGCGTCTCGCAGTAGATTTCGAACTTGCCGGAAGCAGTGGCCAAAGGCGCGCCTTCCGGATCGGCGATGAACGCCGCGTACGGCTCGGGGATGACCATGTCTTCGGACAGCTCGGCCTTCAGGATGCCCTGTTCGCGGAATTCCTGGAAGGTGAACTTGCCTTCCTGGGGCTCGCCTTCGACGCCGGGGAAATACGTGTCGATTTCTTCCTGCGTGATGGTCAGCAGCGGAGAAGGCTGGAAGGTGGTACCGTCCATATAAATGGCGTCGCGCACGGTGGCATACGTACGCTCGGCGTCGGTCAGCGTGTTGACAACCTTGGGGTCGAGGTCAAGACGCTTGGCAAGCTCTTCGGCAATCCAGCTTTCGGGCTTGGACTCATACAGCGGATCCATGATCTGGTCGAACCACAGCGCGGACGAGGCGTCGCCAGAGAACGCCTTGTTCGGCTTCTCCCAGAACGTGCAGCACGGAAGCAGGACGTCGCAATACTGACGCGTGGAGTCGAAGAACGGGTTGCAGCCCCACACGAAGTCCATGCCGCGCACGACCTCGATGCCCGTCATGGTGTCGGGAATCTGATTGAGCGTGCTCATGTGGCCGCCGAAATAGGCTGCGTGGATATCAATCTTGCGCTTGCCGGTGGGCCAGCAATCGCGGCCGTACTCGCCCGACTTGATGGAGCGCCACGTCTCGGAAGGCTCGAGATTGAGCCAGCCTTCGGGGTCTTCCATGGTGGCGAAGACGGGGATCGGGTAATACATATAAACGGGAGCGCCGGCAGGCTGCAGCGGGTTAGCAGGGTCGGCATCGACGGGGCAATAGGAACCCGGGTTGATGCTGCTGCTCATGAAGTCCTTCATGCCCGACCAGCCGAAGTAATGGCCCGGGGTGCCGATGCCGCCGTGCATGAGCGCCATGGTATAGAAGCTCTGAACGAACTGCTCGCCCGCAGGAATCTTCGATGTGGACTGAGACGAGAAGAAATCGACCTTGTCGACCGCAGCGATTTCCGCAGCAAGCTCGCGAATCTTGGCAGCGGGAACGCCGCAGATCTTCGACGCCCACTCGGGGGTCTTCGGCGTCATGTCGTAGCCGGTGCCCATGACGTAGTCTTTCCACGATGCATTCGCGGGAGCGCCTTCAGGCATGTGATCGCCATCGAAGCCGATGCAGTACGCGTCGAGGAACTCCTGGTCATACGTGCCGGCGTTGATCCACTCGTAGCAGATAGCGGTCACCAGCGCGGTGTCGGTACCGGGAAGAATGGGGATCCACTCGTCGGCGACAACCTGAGCGGTCTGATTCAACCAGGGATCGATCACGATGACCTTCGCACCGCGCTCGCGGCACTGCTGCAGATACCAGGTGTGGTTGCCCGCCTTGTTAGCCGCCCAGTTGCAGCCGAACATAACGTGCAGATCGCTCGAGAGCATCTGAAGGTGATGCGGCGTGCTGGCCATGCCGAACGAACCCAGCATATGGGTGTCGGCCACGGCCCAAGAGCCGAAGGAAACCGTACCGGCCTCGGCATGGACCGTACCGCCAAGCGCATTCAGGAGGCAGACGTTCTGGTCGTAGTAGCCGTCGCCGATGTTAGAAGAAGCACCGCACAGGATACCCTGAGGGCCATACTGGTCGAGCATGCGCTTGATGCCGTCGGCAACAAGGTCGAGAGCCTCGTCCCATTCCAGACGCTCCCATTCGTCCTTGCCGCGCAGTTCGCCATTCGGGTTGTCGAGACTGAAGTTCTTGCGCTTCATAGGATATTTGATGCGTGCAGGCGAAAGGATTTCGCTCATCTTCGCACGGCCGCGCAGGCACGAACGACGCTGCGGCATCGCGTACGAGTCGACAGGCGCCTCGTCGCTCCTGGTCTTCAGCGGCACGCCTTCCTCAACATAGATCTTGTTCAAGCATCGAGACGAACCGCAGCTGCAGTTGTTGTAGCACGGGGCATTCATCCACACGCCCTTTTTGGCGGCGGCGTCTTCCCCGGCGGCCTGTTCGCCTTCGGTCTTCGGGCTGCAGGCGCTCAGGCCTACGAGCGATGCGGTGCCTGCCGCAGCTGCTCCCCACTTCACGAAATTGCGTCGAGTTAACGTAGTGTCCACGTTCCTCCCCCTTCTGTTCTCCCCAGACGAGTTGTTTATCAATCCCTCCAAACCGTCTGGGATACCCAAAACTATCCTATGTGTCTTGCTTCACTAGGACAGTTTCATTAGATTGCATTCTATCGGCGTTTTCATTTATAGCAATATCATTCGATTATCTAATTCGAGAATAAATACGCATTGAAAACAGGGGTTTTAGCTGTGAATAGTGGCTCAATGACCGTTGGCGCATCGATAAATCGGACGAAAAATAGAAAAAAGCGGCAAGGTCATGCTATCGCCCTGCACTGTACTATGATAGTATGACAGTACGTTGTGACACGAAACGACCCATACAAGCTACACGCATCTCTCCGTCGTCGCAGCAAGCACAACGCCTCACGTCCCCTCCCAGAAAGCGCACGCGCTACGACGTGCGCTTTCTTTTTTTGCCCGCAT
>OGYZ01001189.1_pt1 | contig 21179 bp, 16 predicted proteins | sample 1576681 | NCBI WGS metagenome assembly OGYZ01 (sample SAMEA3541480, study PRJEB24748) | human gut metagenome | biome: human gut; feature: human-associated habitat; material: faeces | place: China | collected 2012 | reverse complement strand
GACATCGGAGGGTATGACATGAGATTAGGAAAAGTGTGTGGGTTCTTAATGAAAGCGTTTCTGGCCGTTTTGATGCTCTTTGTTACAGCTGCAGCAATGGAAATGGAGGTTTATGATGAGGATGACCTCGCATATGCAATCGATGAGAAATGCGAGAACATTATATTAAAGGGTGAGTATATTCCTTTAGATTTTTTGGATCAGGTGGTTATCGACTTTGATACAGTTTTGAATTTGAACGGTAATAAATTGTTTAGCTATTTCCAAATTACAAATGGTGCACAAGTGACCATTAAAAATGGTGGATTTACAGCTGCGGGCGACCCCATTATAGAAGTTTGCGGCAGCGATAATGAGGAACGCCCAACAGTCTTGATTCTGGAAAATTTGAAAATCGAGGCATCCCGAGGTATCCAAATCAATAATGATGGCTATACCCGTGTTGAGGTCAATAATACAGAAATGCAGGCTCTTAGCTACCATGGCTGGTGCTTGCAAATATCCAATGCAGTTGAGGGAAATACGGGCGTTGATATTCTCGTGGATGGCGGTGACCTATTTAGTGCACAATGGTATGTCATTGAGTGCAATGGTGACGCGGAGGTTTCTATTAAGAATGCTAAGCTGGGCGGCGCGGCCGGTATTTTGATGCAGGCGGGCATTCAGTGCCAGTTTTCTGAACAACGAGGTGGAGTCAATGGACTCCTGCCCTTGCTTGGACTCCTGCCCTTGCTCTTTCTCATTGGAAAAATCATAAATAGCCTGGCATGGATCTGTCATAAAAATAAATTGGCAGTTCTGCATCACTGACATCAATTGAAGAAGAAAACGTGCCCGTATCCCTCTGATATCCTGAAGTTCATCTACAATCACATACCGGAAACGAGGAAAGTTTTTCCACCATATTCCCAATGCATCCTCGTCGCCAAAGCCGGAATATCCATACTTATTATAGGCATCATTCACTCTATCAAGGAAAAGTTTGATTTGTTCCTCATACGATGAAGACAGTTGGCGCGAGGCATGTGTATCATTTCCCATTTGCTCCGACGTACTGTTTTTCTCCTGTCCTGACCCCCCAGCCTTTTGATTCGCAGCCCGATATTCAGCGTCTTTTCTAAAAGCTTCCGATCCCGCCGCCATATCATCATCCTGTTCCTCCGAATCCTCCAGCCGGTCGATTTCTTCCATAGCTATCTTAAACGCATAATTCTGCCTGCCACAGAATGAGTCAATAGTCATGACTTGATATATCCTGCCTTTATTACTGCCATTTTCATTGTCTGTCAGCTTTTTATTAATCACCGCTGCCACGGCTGCTTTAGAAAAGCAAATAACCAATATCTTTGTATCACCATTTTTTGCCTCTCCCTCTTTAACGAGTAAATCATGATGAGCAGCCAGTTTCCGGACCAGCTCTACTAGTGTTGTAGTCTTTCCCCTGCCCGGCGCAGCTGTAATAAGAAAATGGTCTGACTGTTCACCAATTACACACTGGCTAAAGTTACTATTTTTAATCTTTTTTAATTTATTCCTGTACTTTTTATTCGTATAAATTCGCCGCAGTTCCCATGTGTCATCATCCACCATCTCAGTGAATTCTGAAAAATCCAGGTTCATAGCCCGGCAGACCTTCATAACTGCTGAAAGGTCTACATCGCCATAGTTCCATGGGTATTTTAATTTCTGCAAGGTACTTTTGGAAATTCCTGCCTTTTGGCATAATGTCTCTCCCTGCATGCCTCTTTCCTTCATGATTTGGAATAACAAACTGTATGATATATGCATAAAAGCCTCCGCATCAATCACTACAATCACTACCCATCGTTCATGCTAAATATTATAATAGAACAAAAAGAAGGGAAACACAAAGTCTGCCCAGAAAGAAGCACCGCCATGAAACCCAGTTTCCAAAAACTTTTCAACCTGATGAAAACGAAAGGCATCACTGCTCAAAAGCTCAGCAGCGATGCACAGATTCCGCCATCTCTGTTGACCAAATTAAAGAAAATATCCTTTCAGGAATATCCGGACGGCTCCGTACGTATGGACAGCCTTGCCAGAATCTGTGCTGCCCTTCATACCAATCTTACGGATATCATGGAAATAATTAAAGACAACCAGACTGCTTCCACGCTGGAAGGAAAGGAAAAACTGTCTCTTCCTTCTGATTTTCATTCACTGCAGGAAGAACACCCGGATCCGGAAATCTCTGAGATGGACAGTCCCTACTGGCCAAAAGCGAAAAAATCAGATTTATCCCACCTTCCATTTATCAAGATATACCCTTACGGCTTCCTAAAACTCTGCCAACTCTCCAAAAGTGGTGCATTCATATTCCGTGTAGTCTGCCATAAACTTTCCGGCAGCAAAGGCATTAACCAATTTTGGGTTTCACTTTCCGAAGCTGATGAAGATTGGATTTTAAAAGATTCCTCCCTGGGAAATTCACTAAAAAAAAGCTCTTCAATAAAATCCTTTAAATATATCCTGTTCCGTGGGAGGAAGGAACTGATAGAAAAGGATCTGCTTTACCCTGCTATTCCTAAAACTGCCGCCAATATTAAGGGAAACGATGTGTGTGTAAATAAATACTTCATCAACTTCTTCCGATTTTTTTGTGGTGACAGGTTATCTGACTTGAATGATACTATGCCCCGTGTCATTCGTAGAAATTTTAAGAAGCCAGACTTCGACCGGTTTTTTCCCCAATTTACCCGATTCAGAAAGCAGATTAAGCATAAAAAACAACTTTTCCATAAGGACAGGATGGACCATTCCTTATTCATAAAAATCATGGCTCCCTCACAGGAAAACAAAGAAAATGGCATTGATACCATTTTTACTCTGCCTCAAGCAGGGCTAGCCGTGATGTATCTTATTTTCAACCAAATTGCGGTCACTCCTGGGAAGACCTCCATCTACCTGCCCTCCGTTAGTTCACCTCAATGGAGATATACCCTATCATCTCTAGCAAAAGTATGTCCTCAGAAGACCTATGGCCGCCAAAAGGAATATACCCCCGATGATTATGAAAGATATCTAAGAAATAAGTATCAAAGAGGCATACGCGCCTGCCTTAGTGCTAATATAATCCGACGCAGCAATCGCTCCGACCTTTATTTTGTAAATCCATGCTGCCTGTTTTACGGCAAATTTCCAAAACTCTATAAACACTAATTAGACTCTGCGGCTCTGATTTTTCTCTTCTCCTTATGAGGATAAAAGAATGATCAAAAAGAATATGATAGAATTAGAGTTTGTCAAGCAATGTCAAGATTAAGGAGGAGTATCAAATGACCACAAAAAAAGTCGTATACGATATTGTTCTGGTCATGCCAATTCAAGATGACATCTCATCACCCGGTGCATTTATGCTAAAAGAAAGCTACGACAATCTGAAAGAGGCACTTGCAAAATTCAAGGAACTCGCAAAGGAGCCAGGGAGAGGCGAAAAAGGATTCATCCTTGAAAAAGCAACTCTGGCGCATGAAACAATCGAAAGAATTGCGATTATAGATTACGAATATAAAGGATACAAAACGCTAAATGAATTTTTCGACAAAAGGACGAAAATAATAAAAGATTATATAGATGATAAAATAACTTATGATGAATTTAGAGATGAGCAGCTTAAAAACATGCCAACATTGAAAATTAATAAGAAATACCTGAAATAAAACTAGGCTGTGAAAAAATGTCAACCATTTCTTCACAGCCTATTATATTTTATTGTGGTCGTATTCAGTTTCAGAGATAGAGTACAAATACTGGGTCCGTTGTTGCCAGAAGTTATGACGAAGACATTAGCCAACAGCCTTTATAAGCAAAATAAGATATAATTATTTATCTTTAAAATATTAAATATTACATTTGACCACACAAAAAGGACCTTGTGCCCGTTAGAGCCAAAGTCCTTTTTCTAATCTGCATGTGGCTATATATTTATAAGTAAAATTCAAGTCCTTGGGACTTCCAATAACAGATGGATCCGCTTTATCTTAAAACGGTATCTCATCTCTCATATGCCATTCCGGGTATTCTTTGCTTTTTTCATCCAGCTTCTTGATTTTCGGATTGCCTTTGCCACGGATACACTGAGGTGTCAGGATAACTTCCTTTTCACCTTCTCCTTCCACCAGCGGAAAAATGCGATACATGATCTGATCCAGCACGGAAGCGAGCCCTCTGGCGCCAACGTTTTCTTTCATTGCCATCTTCGCCAATAGCTTATAAGAAGCTTCCGGTATGATTAAGTTTACTCCAAAATCAGCTAGAAGTTTTGCGGTCTGAGACAAATCACTGCGATCAGAATATTTCAAGATGCGGATCATGTCCTTTTCCTTCAGCTGATCGAGCACCACCATGGCTCCCATCCGGCCTGCCAGTTCCGGAGTGAGGTCGTAATATTTGGTTAAGCCATCCAGGGTAATAGCAGACGGTCCGACTTTCTTCAATTTCTCAATCCGGCCTATATAATCCACCTTGGTCTGCGCCTTCTTAGCAGTCAGATTTGCTTCCGTATCATCATATCCCCAAGCCTGGCTTTCCAGTTCTTTCATTTTCAAGTTGATTTTCTCTATTTTCAATTGCAGCTCATCCATATCCTCCTGATTTTTCTTTTTCTTTTCTGCGATTTTCTTCTCCAAGAGACCCAATTTCTGATTTGTCTGGTCAATTTCCTCTAACTTACTATCTGCTGCCATGCGTGCCTGTCTCTCCAGTGTCGCGAAGTCACCCTCATGGATTGCCTCTTCACTTGTTTTGGCAGCTGAGTCCACAAAGCCGATACGATGGACTCTGTAATCATCATTGCAGTCGGCCCAGGCAGCCTGACAGCGGGAAATAAGTGCCCTGCAATGTTCCATATCCCCCTGCAGGCCGGCCAGCTTGAATTTCAGTGATTCTTCCATGCGCATGTCCTTAAGAAGTGTTTCCTTCTGTTCAATCTGAAGCTTTGCCAACTGAACAGAAAGACCGTTTACTTCCTGTTCCAGTGAAGCCTCTTGCTTTTTGATTGCAATAACGCCTGCCTCTTTATTGGCCCTGACTTTTTCAATTTCTCCATCTAACCTGTTTACTGCATCAGCCATCTGCTGGCGTAGCTCTCTTTCGGCCGATACCTTCATAATTTTCAGATAGTTGGCAAACGAACCAACTGCGATGAAGATTGTGTTGCTCGTATCTACTTCAATGGAATCTTGATCATCAGCATTTATGTTTGACAAACCCAAACCATCTAATGTAAACGTGGCACCTTCTAAAATTTTCAAGAGACATCCCTGAGAAAAACGGGAATAATTCCTGCCACCCTCATCGGGAATAATCGCTTTATCAAATTCATCGAGAACGATGACGCACCCCTTGTTGTACATTTGGACTGCCTCTTCCATGTTACCATTTGTCTTAGTGGAAGCAATGTATCTTATGGCATCAGAAATCATGGTATACCATTCATTTCCTTTATAACCTGTAGCTACCTTTGTAGAAGCATCTACCATAACACAGGGAATGCCAAATTCTTCACACACTCTTGTCACTGTTGCAGTCTTCCCACAGCCTGAAGGCCCAGTAATCAACATATTTTTCGTATGCTGGGGGATGAAATCGTAATCATTCCGATGAACGCGGTTGTAATTGATTTTTTTGATTTCCATATTCATAAAAGAGCAGATGCGAATAACAGCTTTATCCTGCCCAATAATGGTTTCCTTCACTTTTTTAATAAGCTCAGCAGTGGGGATTTCTTCAAAAATATCAGTGTCAGGAATGCAGTCTGCATCCTCATCAATCCTAAGGGAATCCAGCGTCTTGTCATAATCATCAGTAACAGTTTCAAAAGTATTAGTAAAAGTATTCATCATAACCTCCTGGAGAAATAAAGGCGCCCGGATCAGTCCCAAGGACTTCACCGGGCAATAAAAGATTACTTGTAAGAATAATTTAGATGAGAAATCATTAGATTAAAGAATACTGTTTAGCCGTAGTAAGCACTTTGTAATTGGAAGGTGCGTAAATAGACTTGCCTTGTTTTTCTGCTCTGTGAAGCCACGCGGCATATTTATAGAGGGAATTCAGTCTCGCATCATCATTTTTTGCCCAGATATCGTAACTGCAATAAACATCGTGAAGTGTATTAATCATCTTAGATTTGGTAATGCCTGAATATGATCTCACATTATCAAGCATCTCCTGAAAAGCATCCGGAGCGAGGATCTTCATATAACCGTTTCCCTCCGGCTTCTGCACCTTACGAATTACACGGTCTCTGAAGAAATTCAGGCAAGATTTTTCACGTACTGTTTCAGGCATTGCGCAATTACGGACTACACCCTGTTCAAATGTGTGCGGATAGATTTTCATGATGTTGTTCCTCCTTTGGAACTTATAAAATATAGAATATGGAAAAAGACTGTAGATATAAGACTAATATATTAAAAACCAAGAAAAGTCAGAAACGCATGCCAGGGTGTAGACAGAAGATATCCCAAAGCGAAAAGTACGAAAAATGGGAAAAGAAGTTCGCCAAGGAAGAAACCAGCAACGAGAGCAAAGGGTAAAAGAATAAACATGATGAAGTCTCCTTTCTAAATCAGAAAATTAAATTGCAGCAATAATTGACTGCAAAATCAAATACAACATATATACAAAACCCACTGCTACAAATACGGGAGTCAGAAGCGTTCCCAAAAACCAGCAGGCCGCAAGCAAAAGAATTACTATAATAATGAGCATGATGAACTCCTTCCCGCCCAAATGGCTATTTAACTATTAACTATTCAATACATTTCATCGTATTACTCTGTAAATTGTAAATTTGAGTTTGAAGATTTTTTTACTTCCTCCAATTGACGCTTTAATTGAACATAACGTTTACATAATTTGAATTTATCATTCAATTCTGAATCAGAAGCATTCAGTTCTTCTTCCAGCTTGAATAGTTCATAAGCAATGTCTAATTCATCTTTTCTCATGCTAATCACCTCTCATTGATCTATGTTGTTAAAAGACACAATTTTCCCTCCTTCAGTAGTGATGAAAGCGTCATCACCGCTGGCAGAGAATACACCGTCTACCGGGGAAGTAACTGTGAGACTGGAAGCAGCATCGAAATTCACTACTTCGTAATGAGTCCCAGGTGCCGGCGAAAAATCGGCATTGGCTGTGCCCCTGCTAGAACTGCGAGAACAGCCAGAACTCTTGTGAATACATTGAAATTTTTTCATGATATTTCTTCCCTACCCCTTTTGGGGACTTTTAATAATTAAAAAAGACATTTTATAAAGGCGGAGCTTTTGCTCCGCCCTCAACCGTGGGAAGTTATTCTTGCTCAGCTACAATACTGTAGACAGGCAGAAAGTTTTTAGCCAGCGGCGAAGCCGCTTCCAGGAGGACGGCGCCTTTGGCGCCGTCCTCCTGGGTTGTATGGTTTTAATTAGTTAAAAGTAACAAAGTAGAAACAAAAACATTTGTAAAATCTGCTTATAATTCCATCTCATTAAGTATTTTTTATCTTTTTGTTTTTTTATCACAATTTTTATTTACAATATCTGATGTCCTGATTTTGATATCCTATAGAATAAAAATATCCAGGAATTTGATTATTCCTGGATATTTTTATTGGATTCTCGTTTATATCTAACAGCACATAAACAAACACGAGATTTTTAATTGCGACAGTTCCCACTTTTAGTATCCTCCCCAATTCTCTTTACCTGATCTTTTCTATCCTTTACACACCTTACCCTATTGAATTTGACTTATTGACAACTCACTGGTTTCTAACTATAATAAAGAGATTTGACAGTGCACGGTCGAATGGCAGGCTTGGGAGACTTCACAAGGAGGTATCTTTTATGTATCGGTACGTACCAAAGAAAACTGTAAGTTCTTACCGTAGTAAATGTTCGCCGTTTCTTATCCAACTAAGTAATGAGCTGAAAGAGGAACTAGGCCCTTCACAGGTAGTTCTCGTAGGCAGCGGCGGAAGTGGACTAGTCCTTAGGGATGGAAATGGTCCATTTGACTTGGACTATAACCTTTGCTTCCACCATCTTCCTGATGAATGGCGCACTCATCCTGAGAAGCTGAAAGCACATATTCGTCAGGTTTTGGATTCCCTTTTTCCTGATGACTACTCCTACGGTAAAGAATCAACCTCTGTCCTCACTTACTTGGTCCATAAGGATGGTGCCGTCATTTTCCATTTAGACCTGGGCATCCTGATGAAAAATTCCCAAGGTTGGTCTCGCCTTATCCATGATAAAGTGGAAAATACCTATAGATGGAATCTTGTTGGGAATACAAATAAACTTTCCTCCAAAATTGACCGTATCCACAAGGCAAAGAAGTGGAACAATCTGCGGTCCCTTTATCTGAGGAAAAAGAACCAGGATCTTCACGAAGGAAAAAACAGCTCCTCTTTTGAGACCTATGCAGAGGCTATTAACGACCTCTGCAATCGTTTAACCTAAAGGAGAATTCAAATGTCTAAAGTATTTGGTAATACACATACTCAGTCCCAGATGAACCATCATTCCAATCAGTGTAATCCAAACAGCAATGCCTATCGTTCTTCCATGAATAATCATGCCAACCAGTGCAATCCCAATCACTCCACTTCCAAAGGCGAACACCATAGCGGAAAGCATTGATTTTATGATTTTGTAGTCTTTAAGGCATAAAATACCTCATGATGCTGGCAGGACATACACCACTGCTGCATAAACACAAAAAGCCACGGAAAAGGACTTTCCCTTTCCCGTGGCTTTTCCACTCCTATAATTCTGATCAGCAGATCCAATTATGCCATGTATAATTCAATGGTTGCTTACACGACCGGATATTAATACATCTGATCTGTCATAATGAATTTTAAACTCCGCTATTCCCAGTTAGATACCAGGTGAAATTTCAATATCTATTTCTCCTCGAGCTCATGCATCAGTATAACTTCCTTGATCTTTTTCCAAAAAGTTATCGTCTTTCAGGTTTTCCATGATTATTAGGAGCCATAAAATGACAGCGTTCCTTCTCATCACTAAAAGCACTGCAGCCCCAGAAGGGACTGCCAGTCCCTTTTTGACGGATTATAAGATATCCTTTGTGACACCGGGGACACCGATAATGAAATGAATCATCCAGTTTAGATGCACTCTTCTCATTGATATTTTTCCCACATAATGGGCAATGCCAGTACGGCCCATATTTTCCTGCTGCATGATATTCCATCCAGCCATGGTGACAGTTCGGACATACATATCCTTTTTCCAATTTCATTTCCTGTTTCTTTACTAGCAAGACAACCGGAGTATTAGTATGACCTGTTTTTACAGGGTGAGGCTCCGTCACTTTTCCAATCTGTTTTCCCACCATCCTGCTTCCTGCAACAGATTTACATGCCGTGGCCGACGGGAGTTTGTATGGCTTTTCCGCTTTAGCTGTCTCACTCACTTCGTTGATAGAGATTTTTTCCGGTGAATTCTGCACTTCCTTCACCTGCGTGTCGGCAGCCTTTCTATCTACAGAACCATTCTTGTAAGCAGACGGCAGCCCCTTTAGCTGACGAAAAGCTGCCTCCACCATATCATCCGTTTTGCATATCCAGCTAAACTGTTCCATATTTTTCATGATATCCTGCATAACTCGAATATTGGGATTGATACGCCATTTATCATAATCCCCCACTACATATAATCTGCTTTTAGCACGCGTAACCGCCACATTCACGATATTGGCATTAACGAAATTGATGGTGCCATCTCCAGAATCTGCATCGCACCCAAGAAGGAAAATAACTTCGTGAGCCCCTTGTCCCTGAAATGTGTGGACCGTACCTATATGGTTATTCATCCATTTATAGAGTTTCTTACTATCTACGCCCAACTCGTCCTTTTTCCTGGCAATATACCGTTTCATAGATTCTGCTACTGTCTTAAATGGAGAAATAATAAAAATATCCGGCTCCTTGCCTCCGCCTAATCCATTATATTTTTTGAAAGACTGCTTCACTATTTCTAATACATAAGAACCCTGCCGGGGTACAAAATGATTTCCCCCGCCCTGTTCCTTTCCTTTAATGTTAAACCACAAAGAATGATGCCAGCAGAAAAGCCGTTTTGTTTCTTTCTTGGGCTCCATGCTCTTCTTTTTCATGATTCCGCCATAAGATAACGCATTGGAAATATCATACATAGGAGAAATACAACGCCTGTGTACCACAAGCGGACTTCCCACCCAGACGCCCCGGTCTTCATCCTCCGATTCCGCATCCTTTAGATAAGTTCCGAAAGTGTTAATTGTATCTGCAAAAGATTGCACGGACAGGCCCTTTACTGTGTAGGGTGCATAGAAATCAGATTTTCTGTACACATGCTCCAGAAGAGCCAACTCATCAGTCACCACCGGCTCTACCTGCTTAGGATCGCCAACAATCATGGCACTTCGAGAACGATACATAGCACCGATTGCCAGTTGAGGTGAAGCCTGGCCTGATTCATCCACAATAAGCATGCCAATGCTCTCCTGCCCCACTCCCTCCAGGAAGCGCTTAACCGAAGCAAACGTACTTGAAATCACAGGTACGACAAGAAACAATGTCTGGAGTGCTGGTCCCATGGCCTGTTCATAATCCTCATGATACTCATTATCCGGATCGGTGAAGTTAATCTTCTTCTCCATTCCTGAAATCTTACCATTCTTAAGCATTTGAAAGTTCTGTAAATTATACTTCACCTTCTTGGATGAAAGGACAAATTCCTTTTGCAGCATCATAGCCAGCAAAAAAAGCTTCTTTCTTTCAAGATCATAGTCATAGGTAAAACCCGGATCACATACATGAGCAGCAGTAGCACATTCTTCATCATCACTAAAAAGCTTGGAGAGGAAATCTTGATCAAGAGGGATATATTTTTCAAAGTCAGCCTTCCTCTCCTGATCTCGTTGACACTGCTCCATGATATCTTTTTCTGTTTCATCAGAAAGCCGTCCCGATAGGATCTGCATGTTTTTCATATTTTTCTGAATTTCATTGCATATCTGGTCCCATTGTAATGTTTCACGCTCTGTTAAAGGCCCTGCGCTTTTTTTCTTTTCTAATTTGTGATAGTGATAATAGATATATTTCTGCCTTTCCTGTAATCGCCACAGATAATAAGAATCCATATGATGACTATGCCAAGTACTTAATTTCTTCTGCATTTCACAGACCTTATCATACTGGTTTCGGAAAAGAGTCCGAAGATTACCATATAATTTCTTATGGATTTCCAAAGACTTCTTAGAATACTCCTGGTAAATAAGACCTTCAAGCACATACTTGAAAAAAGCAGAAATATTCTGTGACTTTCCCATAGGAGCAGCAACAAGCCCCCATGCCTTGTCATTTGCCAATAATTTTCTTGTCTTAGAAGTGAAGTAAAAATCCTTGGTGTCCAATCCCTCCTTTTCTTCATCAGAAATTCCATCCAGCCAGTCTCCCTCCTTTACCATCGTATCCAGAAAGGACTCTATGCTTTTGGAAACATCACTGTCTACCGGGATATCCGTAGTAATATTCTCTACGGCCTTATTATTGCAAGAGCATACCAGCATCCCATAGTTATTGACAACATCATCTTTAAACATAAAATACCCCGGTACATAAGGGGAATAACGATGTCCCTTGCAGGGCTTTCTTGTTTTAGGGTCCACTGCATCCCCATATTTGTATTCCTGAAGCATCAATGCATCATCAGGATTTTCATAATTGGATAACAAATCAGCTCGTTCCACGATATTGTTTACAATGATTTCCTTCAATAATGTAGTTTTACCTGTCCCTGGTGGACCATTTACGGAAAAAATCGGCCCATTCGCATTGAAATAGGATGATTTTCTCGTACCCATGATGGCAGGGTTTACCATAGCACAAGCCATATTCACCGCTACCTGCTGCATTAGTGCCGGCGGAAACGGCGAAGGCCACCTTCCCTTGGGTGCCCTCATAGGACTTAAACTTCTAAAAAGAAAATGACGCAATTGTTCTCGATCATGACCGGACATATCTTGTCGTGGAATAATATTCACCCTTCTGTTGAAGCTTTCATCCGTCTTGCGAAGACCATTGATGTAATCAACAATAACTTTGCCCATCCCGTTGGTAAAATGCTCCGGGTGCTGCTTCATCTCCTGAAGAACAATGTAAAGATCATCCACTACAAAGCTCCCCTGCAGACGAATAGGTTCAGCAGGTTTTTCATTCTTTTTATTATTGCCAGCCTTAATCGTCAGATTTGGACATTGTACAAGCACAAAAGGCACTGTCCGTGAGAAGTCAAAAACGCTGAGCTCCTTTTCGTTAAATAATTCAGTAACATAATCTTTGACAAATTGATGGTACCAATCCATCAGGTAATCACCAAGGACAGATAAGTATTTAATCTTATCCTCCATCACCGTACCGGCATATTTTTTCCCATACTTATCATTCGCAAATTTCCACTGGTCCAGATCGCTGTAAATCTTATGAATTTTTTTATCCCACTTCTCCATTTCCATTTGGTAATCATCCAAATCAAAAGGCTTATCAGAAAGTGTCTTATCCTTCTGTACCTGCTTCAATGCCCAAAACAGCGGAGATATTTTAAATGACCCTTCCTTATATACGCCTGATGCACTAGTCTGCAATGCAAATAAAGCCATATCTGCATCAGCAGCGTTTTCAATGCGGGGATCCTGCTGACCAAGGAGCTGAATGATCTTCTTGATTATGGCATCCCTGCTGAATCTTCCCACAAAAATGGAAAGTTCTCCCGTACTTTCGACAGCTCCATCATCATATCTCTCTTTGAGCGCCTGCGCCATCCAGCCTATTTTCCCCGGAGCCTGTTCGTCTGGCCGAATCAGTACAACATTGTTTATTTTTTTACTGACTTCTGCATCGGGAAGAGGCTCCTGATTAAGGAATTCCATCGTATACCAATAAGTCAATGCCCTTATAGCATTTTCTATATCTGAATTCTCACTACTCATTTGAAACTCTCCTATCGCAACGAATAACGCCATACTATTATTAAAAAGTACATCCAAATTGAAAGAATAGGCTTTTGCTAACTCTATCTTGTCTCATGTTTACATAGTGGATGTAAAAAAGCACCCTTTTTAACAATGCACTAGAAAGCCTTTAAAATTCGAAGGCCCACCTCTCGGGAACCATGTTTCTACTATAAGGGCGTCTTTGACCCAGCCCATAAGCTCCATGTAGTGCTGAGACTCTGATTCTACCCTCGAATTGATAAAATAGAGCCAAATCCGGCAGTTTAGTCATGATAAGACCAGCCCCATGGCAGTGCTTATTCAGCCTAAAGAAGCGCTCAACCTCGATTTTATCGACATTATTCTGGTATTCCTCTCTCGTCGTCTTTTGATGGATGCCCTAACTGAGGTCCGGATATGCGAATCCCATACTGTTTGCAGAATTCCTGATTCTTGCAGGTACGGTAGCTCTGATCAACCAGCCCCCTTGCCGGATAATGGCTGGTACGAGCTTTATACCGTTCCAGCGTCACAATCAGGCCACCCTCGCTGTAAGGATCGAATAACGCCTTTTCCATCTGGTCATGGTCCTTTTCGTCAATGCTGACATCGCATTTGGCACCAAATTCCACTGGTGCTTTAACCTTACCGTGCACAATGGACCACAAATAGGGCTGCCGAAGACTGACAATCCAATGCTCAATTCGATGCGTTTTGTGGTCATACATATACTTCTGATGCTCATACAGCTTCTGAATGATTTTGTACAACTGCTTGTACAGTTCAAAAGCTCATAGCCTGCCGTAAGGAACTGTTCGATAATAGCGCATATCACGCTCAAGATTGAGTAATTCACGCCAAATCTGCATTATAACGGCCTTTGGCGGGCCTTCTCTTTTGCCAGCTTCAGATAGTCCTTTCTGGCAATCTTCCGGTAAGTCCTTGGCTTTGTTCAGGGATGGTAGATACTGTTGAAAGACTCAATCATCTCCCACAGATTCTCCCTGACTTCATTGAGAGGCGAAAAATCCTGTGGATACCGAATATTTGAAAGAAAACAGGTTGCATCCAGAATCAACGTCCCCAGATTGTCAAGAAGAGCTATACCCTAAAAATCAAGAAGGGCGGGGAAACGGTGATTACTATCCTTCTGGAAGACTTTCCTTCGGTTGGTGTAAATGGTCGTAGATATGATTCTAGCGGTATCTGATGCTACGCCGGAGCATGATGAGGATAAGTCGGCTGTATCAGAAGGTATAGTCCATGAGAACCAAACCCCTGAGGAATACGGAGAGCCTGACTCTGCCTGTGGAAACGAAACTGTCTCGCGAGGCACTAAACTCATGACCAAACTGTCATGCTGCAAGCTTGCAACTGCCAATCCAGCTAATCATTTCTATCATTGACATGTTGATACAAATTAATCAGTGGAAGATCCAAGGAATCTACATCCGGCCTATCTTCATTGAACCGGAAATAACATGTATTGCAATGTGGGCAAAGGGAACAGAGATGTTTCCTGATTTTACCATAGTCCTTTCTATCACCATTGTGAAGGTTAATCAAATCCCAGTAAACTTGGGTACCAAAATACTCTGTAAACAACACTTGCATCCTCGTCCGCGACAAACCTTTAGAACGACTATCCATGTTTTTATGCTGGTTATCCATGATTTCCTCAGTTACGGGAACGCCATTAGTTCTTAGGTGATTACTATTAATGAAATGATTGATGGCAGTATTCATACTATAATATTTCTGCTCATACTTTTCTGTCTCATTAAGGAAAGGAAAAGACGGTTCTATCTCATCCCAAACCCTATTACTGTCAATATCACTATCGTCAATAAAGCCATAATTTTTCCTTTTATCCTGCTTCATAAAGTGCAGCTTCGGAGCCATTAAGCAGCTTGGTAAAAAAGACAGATGAAAATGAGATGTATAGTAAGGATACTCCTGTAAAATGTAATCGTAGACTAGCCGGTATGGACAGATACTGTGGTCAAAAACAAATTCCATCGGCGTTGCATCATACCGGCTAAATTCCGGTAATTGATTCTCCGACTGGCTTGGCTCACTTGGTATAAACAGACGGCCTTCTGCAGTACCGGGATTGTAATCATCCGGTACCATTGCTTTAAAATCCAGCCGGGTTGGCTGTCCTGCTTCTTTAACATGGATATAATCGTTAATATCGTGGTTAAGTAAACTATTCTTTGTGGCGCATGGTTTTTTACCCATTATTGCCATATATGGTGTTGGAGATGCCAGTTTGCCATTTTGCCTTTGCCCAACCCAAGTAACCTCTACATCCCTATTTTGCAGTGCCATAAAGAACAGGTAACGATCAGCTAAAACAGTATTTTCCATTACAAACAGAAAATCATCCAGATATTCCTTCGATTTCGGGCTTGCTATTTTATAGATCTGTCCAATAAGGCTGCGGCTAAGGGGCCATGGGTATTCTTTCACTGTTCCCGGCATATGGGTTGAATCACAAAGGGCCAGTACAATTTCTCTATTCCCTGCAATAACCGGGGCTGCTTCAAGCTGACTGATGGGTGATGTAATTCGAACGCCCTCATATCCTAATTTCCCTGTTTCTTCGTTGTAAGGATTATCCCCATAGAGAATTTCATCATCATCACCCTCATCCTCATCTATCGGATTTCTCCCACCAAGGTAAATGTTGATAACTTCACCCAGCTGGTTTCTGGAGCAGGCTGATATATGGACATCATGTTTGGATAATCTCTTTTCCAAAAGGTCAATGACAGTTTTCTCTTCTTCAGTAATTTTTTTTGCTTTTGCTTTCTCTTTGATTAAATTGAGCAGCTGGTTAAAATGCATATACAAATCAGTCTGGCCATTTTGGGTAGAAACTCCCTTATAAAGGGATATTACATCATTACAAATCCCGTGGATAACGCTGTATAAATTATCAATTTCTTTCTTTGTACACGAATAAAGGCCAATTGATTTTTCCGGATCTCCAAGGATGGTCTCCCACCTGTCTCTTGTATCTGTCTTTCTTGACTCATACTGGGTATGGAGACGCTCCACCTCTTCCATCCGATGGCTCCATTCTTCTACATCCAGACAATCCTCGAAGTAGGCAGAAACTTTTTCAAAAGTAAGCATTAAATCTCTGGAGTCTGACACATTCCCATTAGTACTTAAAGCAAACCCGGTTGCCAGGCATTCCTTTACTTGGGGAACTGTCATTTCAATACGCTGCTTATTTACATTCCACATGGAATATAGATTCCCCAAATACTGGCCAAGTGGATATGATAAAAGATATTTCCTGTTTTTGTTTTTAGTAAAGAAATTATTAGCAATCTTCCTTATCTCTTTACCGGATGGATAATATATGGCCGCCGCATCCTGTCCGTGTTCCCTTCCAAAATCATCCCAATCCCTGATAAAAGAGAACATATCATTAAATTTTACAAATGTTACGTTAGAATCTCCAGTCGGGTCCTTTGCCTCTTGGAAAATCCAGCCATATCTTTTATCAGGGTAGGAACCAGAAATATCGGTTCTATCCAAATTTTTGAAATGCGGGTTCTCTCTCCAAATTTGATATGCCTCCGGAACATCAGCATCATAGTTATTAAGGAATATGACCTTCCATTTCGTACGACAAAGAGCCTCAAAAAATCTGGCCTGGATTGGCGTAATATAATAAAACCCCTGCAAATAAATGCATTCTATATTTTCTGTGAACAGCTTTTGTCCACGCAAGTCCAATGCTAAAAGCTCCCGAGTCAAGGCGTCTCCATTACGCCACTTATTATTCACAGTTTCTATGAATGAAGCTGCCCCTACCTCTAGATCATTATAAAAACTTTCGAAAGCCCCAGCCACACCAACCGGAAGATTTTCCACCTGGGCCAGCTCTTCCGGAGAAATACCATCCGTAATAAGCTCCCTAAATGAACGAACGAGTTCACCTATATTTTTTTGCAGGATCCTTTTACTATCTTCCGGAATATCTAGGTTATCTATAATGATTCCCAGTCTTGTAAGCTGGGCGGTTCGTGATTCACTTTTCTGCCATAAAAGCAATTTCTTTAATACAGATGAAACTGTAGCCGCGCCAGGGAACCCACTTGGGTTATCCTGAAAGGAGAACTGCCATGCATTAGCTAAGTCACGAGTAGCTGTTAAAATTGGCCCGCGAGGCACCCCTTGTAAACGTAAACCGCCATGTACCGCTAAATCTATAAGGGTGGGAAAATCCTTATACTGAAAAATCTCTGCTTTTTCCATAAAACATTCTCCTTACTGCGATAAGCCCTTAACCAAAAGGTCTCCCCAACAAGTGATATATTCCTTAGGACGAAAAGTTATATATGCATTAATTGTTTTACGGGCCCTGGTAAGTGCAACATACAGAATCCTAGTCTCTTCTGCACAGATTGCTTCCATTTCCCTTTCTTGCATCTCTTTAAAATTATTATTAGCATAACTCAACCCCTGCCTACTGGAGTCAGCAGGCTTCACATAGGCCCAGCCCACTTTAACAGGACAGGAGTCCCCTTCTGTCAATACTTCAATCTTAGCAACCTTTGAGTTTCCACTATAAAAAGGATGGCTGGTGTATGGTAAAAGGACATGGTCAAACTCTAATCCCTTTGCTTTGTGCACCGTCATGACAAGCACTGCCCCCTTGGATTCCTTCTCCGGATATACGGCATCTTCCGAGGTATCGCCGGTGGTTCGACGGATAGAAAGGAACTCATAAATACTCTCAAGAGTTACAAAATCATTAGCGAATTTATCATATAAAATCTGGAATAATTTTTCCAAATTTAATGAATATGATTCCAGCTTGTATTTTTTTTCATCATCGTCCGCATCCATGGGCTTTACGACATTACGAAAATATCCGGCGATTGGATCATGCCACTTAACCATATAATTACGTAAGAATTCGAATGCCGGCATAACCTGCATTTCCTTTCTGACTTGCCTCATCTCGCTGGAATCTGCCATTAAATCAAAGCCGCTAAGCAAAGCATCGCTATTCCCTGCAAATTTAGTTAACCATTCTTCATTTAAAATGCTGGGTCCTGCATAGGATGAAATCCAATAATTAAATAGTCTAACCGGATCCTTCGGATAAAGAAGGGCGCCCAGCAAAGCATACAAGTCATTAACCGGAGGTGTTGAGTAAAATCCCCCCTCCATCTTGGCATGGCAGGTAATACCACAACTGCGGCAAGCATTTGCAATTTCCGTGACTTCGGAGTTTGACCTGCAAAGGATGCAGATAGAGTCTCTATACCCACTATCCTTTTGGTACTTGTCGATTGCTTTAATAAGTAGATTATCTCTATTTTCATGGTCACGGCTGTTAAAATCCACATACTCTATAGATATCGGATCATATGATGAAGAATTTTCCGGCAGTCCATTTTCTACTTCATCAGACTTTTTGTAATCCAAACAGCCGATCCCATCCCAGCTATGGAAAAATTGGTTTAACTTCTCCAAAACCTGTGGATCAGACCGATAGTTCAGACGCAATGTATATTCAGAAGGAGCAGTATCCAAATTCTTCTTTAACTGTTCATAGGCCGAGTCCGTTGCACCACGGAAGCGATAAATGCTCTGTTTTACGTCCCCTACAACAAACAGCTGGCATTCCAGCTGTTTGGAAAGCCACGCAAGACACCGGATCTGGCTGTTATCCGTATCTTGGAACTCATCAACCATGAGATATTTAAGGGAAAGTTCCTGCAGGCAGGGTTTTTCCATGGAAGTCAAGCGATCCATATCCTCTTTAATATCCCCAATGTCAATAGCATCTAATTCTTTTTTCCGTTCTTCATAAACTTCCCTTGCTTTTATAACAGCTAGATGGATTGCTTCGTTTATCCGGATATTTTGGGGATCCCCTGCAGTTCCCATTTCAATATCTTCTAGGGTATTAGGGAAATAGCCACGACCGGAAAGGGTCTCCCAGACTACTCGCACCAGTTTCTCACAAGTGTAAGATGAAATTTCCAGTTTTCCTAAGCCGGACAAAACATCATTGACCACCTTATGAATGATCTGGTTCCTTTCTTGTATAAAACTCCGCACCTGTATATTGTGTGAGTATCCAAGCAATGCTCCTTCACTGGATATAATATCCTTGAAGAAGCTATCTATAGTTGACATTTTCATTTGTGCCAGCTGTTCCATAATTTCCAGATATTTGATTTTTTTAGTATAGTGATAATAGCCATTCAACTTAGCCTGCAGCTTTTGCATCATATGGTTGGCCGCCTCATTAGTAAACGTAACCATACCAAGCTGCTCCGGCTTTACCCCGCCAACTGCAAATAAAAACATAATCCGGTCCATCATGACAGACGTTTTCCCGGTTCCTGCACTGGCTTTAACAATAATAGGCTTATCTAAAGGCGCGTGTTCTACAAGGTACTGTTCGATATTAAACCGTGTGCCTTTTACACCATTTTTATAAACTCTATGGTAATCCTTGCACAGGACCTTTTTGACCTTATCAAATTTCTTGGGATCAAGACCTAAATCCCCATCAACTATACAAATTGGATTATCTAAAGGATGGGCTCCCTGGTTCATTTCATAAAGCTCAAAGAAAGGGCAGTCCAAGAATCCTGCTAAATGGCTTCCCTGCTCCGGATTGGTGAAAATGATAACCTTAATTCCCTCTGATAAGAAATGTTCTACCAAGCTGGTAGAATAATCCCTGCCTTCATACCCGGAGATTAGGATAGAGTACCGAGGCTTAATGTCCGGCTTTTGGCCTAATTCTTCACCAGCTTTGTCTCCATCTGAAGATGGGCAGTCCCGCTTTATGGATCCAGAATTGCCAAAAGCAGCATGATAGGGTTCGTTATCTCTTATATTTCTCCAAAGTCTAACAAAATCAGGATTCAAATCATTCATCTTAACTTCAGTGAAATTACTAATTGAAGGAAGCCCGGTGTCTGGATCTTCTTCCCCTTTTTTGACATATGTGGCTTTAGGCTCAAAAGGGATACTACTGGAACTAATATATCCAACCAAGTATACTAACTCCTGTTTTGGGAGATCTTCTTCCTTTACTTCATCCCGCTTGAATAAACTATTTAAATCGGAGTCTGTTTTCACCATAACGTAATAATGGGGTACTTGATCTTTTAGCTGGCGATATTCCATAGAATTTCGGCCAATGCGAAAATAATTTCCATTTACTGTACACTTGATATCAAATTTCCATCCGTTATAAATAAAATCCTGCTCATCACACGTATGTTTTGGTCTAATGCGAAAATCTGGATAAAAATTAGATTTCGTTTTCTCGCGTAGCCACTTGGCAAATGCATACTCTCCTACTTTTCCAATAAAAATATCCCGTATTTGGTCTTTTTTCTCTCTGCTATGATCGAGCTCATTAAAGCTGTAACTGCAATGGTTCATATATGACCTTTTCGCAAATTGTAAACATTTTACCAGCTCATCATAGCCCAGATTAAATCTATTACCATCCATAATTGCACCCCAGTTGATTTGACCATTCTTCACTTACAAAATATATAAGATTTACCTTGCTTTTAAATACGGTACATACTTTTCAATAACACTAATGATATTCTCCAAACCGCTTTCTATGTCAGATTCCCAGAACCGTAATACTACCCATCCAAGTTCAGTGAGCTGTTCATTGATATAAAGATCCCTTTGTACGTTATTTTCCAACTTTTTAACCCAAAATTGTTTATTCGTGCCAAGTCTCTGTTCAGTCTTGGCCAAGTCCCTTCCATGCCAAAAATCACCATCCACAAAAATAGCAACATGGCAGCGTGTAATAGCAATATCGGGAGTCCCGGGGAGCATCTTATAATTTTTACGATAGCGAATACCTCTGTGCCACAATGTTTTCCGAAGCAAAACCTCCGGCTTCGTATCCCGCCCATGTATGCTGGCCATGATTTTATGGCGTTTTTCCTTGGAAATATTATCCATAAAGCCCCCACTGACCATAGAAATATTATATTTTCTATTATAATCTTTCCCAGTAATAATTACATCACTTTCTAACAAAAACATCGGTTCATCGCCCGTTTATAACACCCTAGAAGATAGTTGAGGACTTAGTGTAAAATTTTACTCGGTAGGGGAATTTTTCCAGAAACAATAAAAGAGGA
>OGYZ01001188.1_pt1 | contig 21182 bp, 13 predicted proteins | sample 1576681 | NCBI WGS metagenome assembly OGYZ01 (sample SAMEA3541480, study PRJEB24748) | human gut metagenome | biome: human gut; feature: human-associated habitat; material: faeces | place: China | collected 2012 | reverse complement strand
CGTAAGCAATCTGTTTGGGGAAGATTCTTTTCGAATTTTGGGAAGAAAAAAGTATCTGATAGGCAGGATTTTGAAATCTCGGATGAAATAGTACGAGAAACATCTCCTGTTAATCAGGTTGTTTCAGGAAATAATGTTCAAACAGAAGTATCCAAAGGTGTTATGAAAGAAAATATGACAAATATAGAAACAATTATTTCATCAGATGATCAGTCATATAAGAAAGAAATTCAAAAATCTCTCCCGAGCAGTACAATATGTACTACTTATAAGGAGCAGCCTAAACAATCCAAAGATGAAGATAAATCAAGAATCGTCGAGTTATTTAAGAGAAATGGCATATTAAGGGATGATGAAGATTGGAAGGATGTGGACTTGGAAGAGCGGTTGCGATTATCTATTATAAATAAGTGTATACTTTGTTGGAACCGTATTTCGCCTGATGAAGCAATCCATGGAAGTATGAATTCATTGGAGGATTTTATGAGACTGATCCATGGTGGATTTATTGGTTTTAGCAATCGGGAAATATTGCATGAATGGTTCCGGGAGATATCGAATGAATTTAATTTGGGTGTTCAATCTATTGGGGTTTTTAAGAATTTTAAGAATTGTCTATCTGAAACGAAGTTAAGCATTAAATGTCAATATGATCAGTTGGATGAAAGAATAGATAAAGTTTTGCGAAAATTTTTTGCCGAATGGCAGAAAAAGCAAGATGAAGATACTTTTCGAAGTTTACAAAACAAGATGGATAAGTTGTTGATTGAAAATGGCTCATTGTCTGAAAAGATCCTGAGTTTCAAGAATGAGGAGGTCGCTTTAAAAGAAAGTTTACAATGTGCTGAGAATAGAATTGATGTATTGAGACAAGAGTGCGAAAATAAATCTCATGAGTTGTTAGAAATATCAGACAAATTAAAGGTTAGTGTAGAAGAGTTAAGTCAGATTAAACAGGAACAAGATAAACTTCAGATCCAATATAAGCAATCGTTTGCTTCCTTTATGGAGCAATCTGAAAAAATGGATGAAATTTATAAGATACGTCAACAGTGGAGTGCTAATTTTGAGGGGAATTTAAAAGAAATAGGAGTAAAACTCCATGGATTGGTTCAGAAGGTCATAGATTCCAATTCTGACTCTTCAATTTATAGAAATTTATTGGAGCGTATATCTACTAGCTATGAAACAATGATGAATGAAATCTCTGATATGAAAAATCGTTCAGACTGGCAGGAAGGGAAGATTGATGTTAAAGAAATGGTAAGGCTGATCCAACCGATTCTACAGGGGAGTATGAAACGGAATGGCTGGATAAATATTTTGACATATTTGAATTGCTATAGTTATATTCCTCAACTTGCGAGGGAGTTTAATAATCATGATTTAGATATCCTTAAATTAGGAGAGCTTTATGCTTTAATCATAGTTATGTTGGGAAAGGTACATATTTCCCTATTTGTACCTCGACTGCTGATTGATCAATTTGATGATAATTATTATGAATTCAAAAATAGTGATACTTGGATTAATCGATTCTGTCCTGATCTTTCTCCAAGAGATTATGCGGGAAAGGTTTTTGATCTGGTCCAGATTGGTTATTGGATGCAAGGTGAAGAATTGATTTTTAACAAACCTATAGTTACTTACTTCTAATATTATTATTATGAAACTTTTAACGCTTTATATTGATCGTCGTTTGGATTATGTGATTGACTTTGATTGTCGTGTGGATGATACAGATATTTTAGGTCAGTTTGTAGTTGAGGCAGGTGATGATGATGTGCCTTTATTATCTTTTTATAAAATAGAGAGAGGTGGATGTGAAAATGGGTTGATTTTACAGGATAATCAGGAGAAAATAGCTTATATTAAGGATGTATCAGCTACGTTGGTATCATCAGAGAATGATCTGAGGACAGAAAGAATACAATTAGACATTCATCTGACAACAGATAAGACTGATTATGAGATTAAGAATCTTGATGATAAGCATTTGTTATTTAAAGAAGATGACGATCGAAGAAAATGGACATTAACTTACCATCGTCCATTGCGAATTGAGTGTACGTTTGTAACGGTAATCATTCATATGTATGATGAAGGTGAAGTTCGGGCTAGGAATGTTAAATTATATGTCAGCGGAGCTAATAAAATTGCTGATGTCGTTTTGGATTTCGGCTCGGAAGCCTCGCAAATGACTATTTTTAAACGGGATGAGGCTCAAAATGTGAATGGTATAACACCTCTATTTGAAGATATGATGCGACTGTATGGTGGCGAATCCGAAAATTGTGATGATTACCTGCAATATGATCATTCAGAAACAGGGTTATATAAGTCGATGTTTTTTGCTCAGAAAGAATGGACTCGTGAGGATGGGAAAAATAGTTTCGCACCAATTTTATTGGGTAAAGAAAACAATAAGCCTATTGTGGATTCAAAGGTGTTGGTGTTGATTTCAAAAAATCGAAAAGAAGAAATACGTCATACCTATTTGAATCTTCCTAACGTAAAAATCATGGATTTCGGAGGCGTAAGAGAACCTTCTATCTTGTATGACGGAAGTTCAAAACGTATATCAGATTTTAAGGATAATTATTTCTATCGTAGATGTATAAATCATTTTATTTTTAAAGCTTTATACCAAATTTCAAAAGAAGAAGACATTCCATTTGTCTCTTTTTATTTGTTAATGCCGAACATTTATTCTCACAATAAGATTTTCGATAATCTATATTGGATAAGTGTTGATATTCAGGAAATGTTAGAGAGTTTTCCTGTAATTAGAGGCGTAGAAGTTTCAATGATATCAGAAAGTGATGCTTCTCTTTTGGGTACGATTTGCGCTATGCGTCATGAGGCTTTACGTGATGGAAATTATTTGGTGCTGGATGCCGGTAAAGGTACGTTGGATTTTTCTGTCCTCCAGATTTCTTCTGAAACACATCTGATGTATAGAAATGTATACCGCTCAGGTATTGTAGGAGCCGGAAATGCGATTTCATATGCTTTTCTTTTGGCTATTTTGGATCACTTTTATTTTTTGAATACCGGGCAACATCCTACAGAGTCAGATTTGCGCGATTATATTTATTATAATGTATTAGGAATGTCGGAGGGAAGCAGGGCTAATCAAGGTGGTGATGCTTTCTATTTGAAGGAATTAATGGAGGCTGTTGATGATTATAAGATTGCTGTAGGTGAAAAGATGGGGGTAAAAAAAGAAGAATTACCTTTGACAAATAATTTGAAGAGTATAAAAGAAATACAATTATCTACTTTGGTTGAATATGTTAAGAGGCTTGTAGATAATGACACATATCAGTTGTTATCTGATGAGGAACTGAAGTATGTGAATAAAACAATTCAACTTATCGTAGACTCAGTGGTAAGTAAACTTGCTACAATGAAAGGTAAGATATTCACTTCTATCAATGATATCGTTTTTGCGGGTCGCGGATTTGAATTTAAGCCTTTAAAAGAAAGTATGATTCATCAGCTATTAAATCGTGGTATTATTGCTGAAGATACAGGCGAAATAGCTATAACTAGGCGATTATGTGCGGCAAATCCTAAAATAATATGTCTTTATTTAAGTGAAGTACTTATTAATGGACAGTATAATAATCGCATGATTGTAGTGCCCGTTGTTGCAGAGTCACGTATTATTAATGAACAAGCTTTTTCTAAAAGATCAAAAGGTCTTCGTTGGAAAAAATTCTTCACTTTTCTTTCTAAAAATAAAAGTGAAGAAAAACAGGATATGGAAGTAGATCAACAGACTTATGATTTTCGTTATTTCATCAATATTATATGCAATGATATTTATAATCCTGGAGATGATAGTGATAAAAATGGTATGGTAAAAGGTTTTCTTACACCACTTTCTTCTCCACGGGATTTACTGCTTTTAGGAAGCACTTCCTATAAATCGGATATATGTCTTGATGGGGAGATTAGACTTTTTTATGGAGAGGATAAATTATTCTTGCGAAATGAATTAAAACATGAAGTTCATGAGTTGAAATTAGGAGTTGACCTGGAAACATCTTCATTGGTTTTTGCGTCTTTATTTCCAGCTTGTAATCCTCGCTCTAAGAAGGAGGTGTTTATACCAGAGATAGAACGTGGCACTCAAGTATCGAGGATAGAGGATGAAATTTTAAAGAGAACAGAAGGAGATGTTATGTCGAAGAGGACTAGGGGTATCCATCGTGATCAGAATGAGGATGAGGCTTTAATTAATGAGATTAAAGATATGAAGGATTCTAAGTTGTAATTTTTGTAAATATAAATATAATGATTTCTTATATTTTAATTTTTATCTTATTGATAGCGTGTATTGCTTTAGCTATTCATTGTTTTCAGTTGTCTAAAAAATTAGAACAGCCTAGTCTCAGAATCGCTGAGTTGGAAAGTATGCTAAAAGCAGATAAAGAAGAAATTTTTCGTCTTAATATTATTTTAGGAGAGTTTAGAGAAATTGTTAGAGAACATCGTGATTTGATCGCTATGGTTCCAGATTTAGATGAAAAAAATGAAATTTGTGAACAGATTGATGAATTGGAAAAATTTATTGAAAACCTGCATCGAATTTCTGATATTAAGGTTGCGAAATTTTTTGCAAGGATTAGAAAATCGGAAAAAGCGTTTGAGTTGGTTAAATTATTACAACGTAATGTGACGGTTCCTTTTTTCAATCGAATGCAATTACAAGATGTCGTTAGTGATTCCGATGTGAGGGAAAATGTTGCGGCTATTATTGATGTGGCAATGAAAATGTTAGATGTAGTGGAAAGTTTGGATTATGTTAATTATCGTATCCAAGAGCAAAGTATAAATGTTCAATTAGTAAGAGGTGAGATAAACCGTGATAAAGCTATTGAGTTAGCTAAGGTCATGACTAATTTATCAGATGAGACTCCTGCTTGGGCAAGAACAATCAAAGCGTCTGTAGAACATTTAGATATTGCTGATCAACAAATTATTTTTTCTGGATATAAACTTAAATGATTTCATATATGAGGATGAAATTATATATTAGACTGTGTTGGTTGATAATGTCAGTAGCCTTATTGATTTATTTCGTTTATCAGTCTTCTTGGAATTTTGTCTATTTGGGGGGATTATTATTCCTGTTGTGTGTGTTGCTTTATTCATATTATTATAAAGGGAAAAAGCAAAACTTGAGAGATCTGCCCGGTAATGATTTATGGAGTACAGTTTTGGGTATTGCTTTTCTTCTCATATTTGGTTGGTTTTCGGTTTATACTTTAAATAATTATTTTGAGGCAGATTCGTCTATTTATAAGAATAATAATCATTATGCATTAAGGTTAGATGGGATTTCCTTAAATGTGACTGATGATTTAGTTGTAGCTGGTGGAACTGATAATGCATTCTTTGATCAAAATCGTTTTTGTGGAGATGTAGTTTTCGAAAATGTAAATGATTCAATTGTTCAATTAAGGTTGCAGCAGTTTACAAGTTCTTTTTATCAAGAGTATTATAATGATGAGGGACGTTTGGATAAATTAGTATTACGAAATGCGGAATCAATGGTTACTTTTAGTAATCTTGATACATTGCGATTCATGATGCATAATGGAAGTATATACAGCTTCTATGTTGATGAATTGTCAAATAAGGATTCGGTATTTTATCATTTAATAACCCCTCAAGGTGAAAATCTGATTTCGGCTGAACATCGCTTTTTGATACGTGGACTTTCTTTAAGTGCATTATTGGGAGGGATTTCTTGTAATGATGCCGATTTTACAGATATTCATATCATTCGACCTGAGATACATACTCAGGTGAAAAGAAAAGATAGAGTTGAACGTTATAAAGATGTTGGTTTTGCTGTTGAGTTTGGGAAAGATTCATTTGGAAAGTCGGATAATAAAGTAAAAGAAATAAGTGTTTCTAATAAGATCCCATTTACGGATATACAAGAAATTGCACTTAAAACAATGATAATTTCTTTACCTTTGGAAGCTTGTTTTTCTATCGGTTATGATGATAAGCGAACTCGTTCAGCCTATTTTGATATATCAAATGATAATGCTGAATTATTGGAATTAAGATATAAGATGCCATTATATCATTATTTTGCTAATTTAAATGGTAGGGATGATAATACAGTATATGTGACCTCTACTTTAACTGGAGATATAAACTTGTCTACTATTCCTGAAAATATATTGTTATTCAGACAATTCGAAAATCCGACAAATATTTTTCAAATACGTCCATTTTATCTTTCATTCTATGCGGGTAAAACGACAGAAGAACTGGTTTTTAATTATTTTGATGGTGAAAATACTCACATATACAAAGCGGGTGAATCATTTTATGATCTCCAAACTAATAGGGCAAATGGGGTAAAGTGGATGGTGATGGTGGAGAATTTCAAACAGACGGCACCATTTTCTCCATTTTTAATTAAATTGACAGTGGTTTTGCTTACGTTTTGTCTTGCTTTTTTGCTTTTTTGGTGTTCCAATAGTTTGGAATATCAAAAGAATGTGTATAGACAAACTTTCTCTTTGGTAGAAGTCGTTTGCTATATGATATTACTCTATCTTGTAACTTTCCGCTTATTTCTTTTATGGAGAATTGCAGTATTTCCTCCTGTCGAACAAGTGTCTTATTATGAGTTTAATGCGTTGTTTAGGAGTGACTATAATTATAAGATGCTACTTTACTTCTTGATAATGTGGTGTATTTTAGTCTTTCTTTTTAAGGGCTTTGTTTATTATCAGTGGGGGCGTGGTTTATGGAGTCGTTTAAATCAGCTAACACTGACTCGTAAGATGATATTATGGTTAAGTACGGACAAAAATTATGAAATAAATAGTAAGCCGTTAATAATGGCTTTGATTATCAGTTTCTTATTAATGATTGGCTGTGTTTTAATTAAGAAGCCTTTTGTATCTATTTCGGGCCCTGTGGTTCTTTATTTTTTGAATGTTTTATTGATAAATTATTATGTTTCAGATAATATTGTATTGTTGCGGAATAATTATTCGTCGTTTTCATTGAAAACACGTCCTGGGCAAACTATTTTATTTTCTATTTTAAATGGATTGTTTGCATCAACTTGTTTAATTTGTGCAGATTCTGGATTCGGTATTTTGTTTTTTACATTTCTTTTGTTTTGGTTTATTTTTCGTTTGCATGATTATTGTAAGTTCTATCTTTTGATTTATAGAGAAAAGAGAATTGTTCATTTGCCAAGTTTTTTATTTACATTTTTGTTGATATTATTAGTAACTTTCATTTGTAATTATAAATTAATTATAGGATTTGTTTATACCGACTCTTTTGTTCATTATTTGATAGTGTCATTAGCCGGACTCTTCGTGTTTTATGTGGTGATGTTTGCGATAAATCACATTAGAGGATGGAAAACTTTATCTGCAGGTATTGCTTTTTCGGTAAGTTTGTTTATTGGTTGTTTAGCTTTTAATTATTATTTAGGTCATGGTGGCCAACATACTGCTCAACGAATAGTTGTACATTTTAAGGATCCTGTCAATGCTTTACAGGATATTAAATATAAAGAAACCGCAAATAGGTACTTTCAGACATCTTTGAATCATATGATAATTGGTGAATATAATGCAAGAGGTGCTGATGTTAGTTTGATTGGTGAAGGTGGTCATGGATATTTCAAGTTGCATCCTCATTCGAAGGTTGGCGCATTATGGAATGCGCAATTAACTGATATTTCATTAGTACGTTATGTGGTTGCTGAACATTCGAAAATTCTGCCTCTGCTTCTTATTGGTTGTTTCTTTCTTTTATTGTTGACGGGATTACGTATGCCTGCTAGACATTGGGGAACTCGTTCGATCTTAGTGCAGATTCCTTTACTTCTGTTTATACAGTCCTTGTTAATTTGGATGGCCAATACGCAGCGATTTATTTTTTTAGGTCAAGATTTTCCGATGGTTAGTATTAATTCTCGGCTGACTTTGATTTACTATTTTGTGTTGACATTTATATGGATTTGTGTGGCAATTTATGAGAAAACGAGATTGTATCAGTTGTTTGAGAATGGTTATAGTTTGCAAAATGAACGTTCTAAACGTGATATGTTCCAGATGTCTTTGTTGTTGATCTTTTGTTTTATTTTTTGTTTTTATGTTCCTCAAAATAGAATCGAAAAATTTAATGTTACAGACCTGTTTGTCATGATGCAGCAAGAAGATCTAAAACGGTTGAATGCTGATTTTAAGGCTTTTCAAGATAGTTTGGGTAAGAAAGTTGATTTACGTCGTGATATGTCTGCCTTAATTACAGCTTTCGATAAACAATATAATGGTGAATCCTATTTTAAAAAAGATTTTGGCAAGCAATTGTGGAGGAATTATGTGCAATTTGGTAGTAAGGACAATAGCCCTCAAGCCGTAATGCATGTACATTATACTAAGGTTGGAGGTGAAAAATATTTAATCGTTGATGTGCTTAACAAGTCTTATAATAAAGAACTTCCACGGAGGAATGAATCTTCATGGCGTGGTAATATTATTTCTGTGTTAGAGGATGATATCTATAGTCCTAATAAAATAGTAGCGAATTCTTTCGTAGCTTATCGATTACCTTCTGATTGGTTGCATGAAGAGAAAGATAAAGTGTTGATCGCTTCGGACAAAGCTTTTATCGTTGGTGAAGATACCTCTCCTATAGATATGTCTTCAGGAATTAATTCCGTAGCTGTATTGCAGGAAGGTGATCATATTTTAGTTGATGGAGATGTTCAAGATATTTCTGCCATTAAGGGACATAAGACTTACTTTGCCCGAAATGTACTGATCAATGGACAACGAACATTTGTATATCCTTTCGGTGACTATTTTTATTGGATTAGGAACTTTGCTGTTGAATTGAAGGAACAGAAATCAGATGAGTTTTATAATAACAAGATGTTGAATAAGGATATTGAGATTACTTTATCGTCAGAATTGTTAGAGAAAGTATATCCTTACTTGGAAAAGACTGGCTTGTCTGGATGTGGTGTTATTGTGGCTGATGGTAATGGAGGTATAACTTTAATGGCTGATTATAAAAGAGGATTTCAGTTAGATCCCAATGATGTGTCGCGTATTGAAAAGTTGAGTGACAGTTTATATATGACTGGAGATAGAGGCTCTGAGATTGAAAGGAACTATTTTTCTAATTTGAATCTGATTTATTTAAATGATGGTCCAGGGTCAACTCAAAAACCTGTTGTTTGGACTGCTGTTGCTTCTTGTGTAGATTTGCCATGGAAAAATATTTCTATTGCGGATTATAAAGAAAGTATACCTTCAGTATATGGGAATTTTGTCATTGAAAAATTTAATGGTACTCCTTTTTTGAAGAAACATCCATTACGTACCTTGATTAGTGATGAAAACTATGGAAAAAGTGTGAATTTGTCAGACTATATGATGAAGTCTAGTAATGTTTATAATGCGACAATGATTTATATTGGTTCTTTTCCAAGGCATCAATTTCATGATGTTGATTTTTTAAAGATAGCTCATGACCATGATGGAAATACATTGTTCAATCACGTTAAACCTACTATAACAGGTGATAATTATCGAGAACAGTTTCCTATATTGAGAGCTAATAATGGCGTATGGATGTCTTTAAACAGTTCTATACAAAAAGAGTATATTGAGCAAAGTGTGTTGCATTTACAGTTAAACGATTTCTTCGATCTAGGATCAGATATATATGATACAAATGCAGGATATGGTGGTTCTGTCTCTTTGGCTTCAGATTTATTATCACGAACTCGTTTATCTAACGGTTACGCATATGCTGAATATTCTTATTTGAATGCTATCGAGCGAAGTAAAATGTTAATGGAAAATGGTATTCGTTCTACTGCAATTGGTGCTCAAAAAGTTTGGGAAGTGACTCCTTTCAAGATGGCAGAAATGTTTGGTCGGCTTGTTTCATTGGATAAGAATTATACACTTACTCTTTCTCAAGAAATTGCTAAAGGACATGAAGCTGAAATATGTAACTCTTTTACTAAGGGCTATAATGAAGCTCGTCCTCTACAATTAGGTGGAATGAATAGAGTAATTTCAAGTGATGGAACTGCTCGTGGAATGTTATCAAGTTTGCATGTTGAACATATGTCTGATGGATCCGTTAGGTATGGTAAATATTATTTGTATGCTAAGACAGGAACTATAAATTCGGATTCAAGGAATCATTTGGATCGTCATCGATTGGGTGTTGTTATTACTAATCAAGATATGACAAAAACTCCAGTTGGTGAATTAGACAAAGTTAAGTTTTATGTAGTCTATTTTACATTTGATAAAACTGGCTATTCTAAGACTTATGCTGCTATTTTAAAAGAGATAATGGAATCAGAAACATTTAAAAGATATATGGAATAGTTATGGGCAAAATGTATATTAAGAATATAAATTTTTTGTTTGTTGTGTTCGTCATTATATGGAGCGTCTTAATAGTTTTTATTGTGAGAGATGAGGATATGACTTTTTCTCCTAAAGTTTTAGAGCAAAGTCGTATAACAGTGAATATAAAGTCGGATGTATTGGCTGAGGCTTTAACTGCACGGGCTTCGGATTGGTGTTCTTACGATAATGCGCTTTTTGGTGATTTCACAATTCAGTTGAAAAGTGGATCATCGAAATTTGCTGGAATATTTCAAACGGATAGTATAGCGGCTAAAACTGCATTTAATTATCCTCATCTTTTTCAATACATTGAAATTGACGATAATATATCATTTAAAATGAAGAAGTATGTTTTTGAAGGTTATGTTGTTGTTCCAGTATGGCTTGTAGATGCTTTATTAAAAAATGATGTGTTGGTGCTGGATAAATGATCTTCAAAATCTCTGATCTAGTTGTCGTGCGATGTTATTTTCAATAGTATGTTTTTGTGCAAGCGTTCTACAAAATGAGGGTATGCCCGATTACCTGTCTAAAAATCTAAGTAAGCATTCGTAAACCTCTAGTAAACTACGTATTTTTGCTACTTCTTCGATCAGTATCTTTGTGCCTAAAAATAAGATTGTGAGTATTCAGTAAACTACAGGCATTGAACCTTTATATATAACAATAGCGACTGTCACTATAAACCTAATAGTTACTGTCGCTATTGTTTTGTTGATGCTATTTCCTGGTGGTTGCAACAGTCAACAATTTTAGACTAAGACAGAGGAGTTTCTTTTTTTGAAATAAAAAACTGTCCAAGTCCATACGCTGTATTATACCCAGCTCCAATGGCTTGTGCGAAATAGAGTAGAGGTAGATAATAGTTGAAATAACCATTATATTCTATTTGACCGACATATCCAGAAAAACGAAGTCGTTTCTTTTGTCTTTCTTTAGGTGTGCTATATAAGTTAATGAGCTGAACATTAACTGCAGAAAATGAGACAGACGCGGCATAAGAAATAAATGGTTCAATGAGAGCATCTGCATGTAAATAGTAATCGCATCGGTCTGGAAATACATAAATTGAAGAGAGTTTTACAATCCGGTCAGAAATAGATCTTATGAATGGATAAAATTCCGGAAACCCAAGTTTATGTCTTATTGTTGATTTATCATCTTTTTTAAAAGCATTATTAGATAAATTAAGGGGTATAGGTAAATGAACAACAATCGTATTTTCGTTTTTCCTAAATTTTCTATTAATAAAATCTTGAATATTAACTTCTGATTTAGATTCTATTTCCTGTTTAAAAAGAAAAGGAACTTTAGGATGGCCAAGGCCGTTTGTACACATTTGTTGTATTGTTGAAATGCATTCTGAAACATATTGCATGAATGTCCCGTATAAGATAATAGAAAAATGTATAGGATGATCAGGCATTATCCATGTTTCGGAAATTGGATTTAGATAATTATGCAACTGTAAGCTGATGCCCTTGGGAAGCCCTCCTTTATATTGTGTATGTAAAGGATGACTTTCATTAAGATATGGCGTTTGGATAAATTCCCTAAAAGAATAACCATGATAATTTTGCATCGGAATATTTTCTGCTGCAAACATAAAGTTATTTCGTAGTAATGCTCCAATCCATCCTATACAGTAGGTAGGGCTATTAGGGCTTATACTAAAATGTAGTTTTTTATATTTTAAGGGAGCAATGGTCTGATAAAATTGCTCAATAATCTTTTTATCTGGATACTCCATAATATGTCGTTATTTAATAGGATAGCCTTCTAATCTTTTAGGCATTAAGAAACAACTCCGTAGAGAGATAACGTTCGCCGGTATCAGGCAATAAAACAACAATGCGTTTTCCCTGATTAGCTTCATCTTTTGCTATTTCTCGGGCGGCGAAAGCAGCAGCTCCGGATGATATACCCACCAATAAACCTTCGGTAGCAGATAATTCACGACTGGTACACATGGCGTCTTCGTCGGTAACAGGAATAACTTGGTCAATTAGACTCGTATCTAAAATCTTAGGAATGAATCCAGCTCCGATACCTTGTATTTTATGTGGACCGGCTTTTCCTCCGGATAGGACGGGTGATCCGGCTGGTTCGACAGCTACGATCCGGATATTCGGATTCTTCTTCTTTAATCCGCGGGCTGTTCCGGTTAGTGTTCCGCCTGTACCGACAGCGGCCACAAAGATATCGATTTTTCCGTCGGTATCTTGCCAGATTTCTTCGGCCGTGGTGCGTTCATGTGCAAGCGGATTGGCCGGATTCTCAAACTGCTGTAAGATCAACGAACTGGGTGTTGCCGCTTGTATCTCCTGCGCTTTGCGGATGGCACCGCCCATTCCTTCACTTCCAGGGGTGAGAACTAGTTCAGCCCCGAGAGCTTTCAGTAAATTACGGCGTTCCAAGCTCATGGTTTCGGGCATGGTTAGAATTAATCTGTATCCTTTTACCGAGGCAACCCAAGCTAATCCGACACCGGTATTTCCACTGGTTGGTTCGATGATGAGGGCGCCATGCTTTAACAATCCTTTTTCTTCGGCATCGGTAATCATCGAAAGAGCAACCCGATCTTTTACACTTCCTCCCGGATTGAAATATTCTACTTTAGCAACGATTTCGGCTACTAATTGCTGTTGTTTCGCCCAACGGTGAAGAGCCAGTAACGGCGTATGACCAATCAATTCGGTCAAGCTATTCTTGATGTTCATAATCTTTGTAATTAGTCTGTACGCAAAGTTAGAATAATTCTGGATATAACGACTTTTAAGTAGAGATTAACGCTTCAATACATAACTATTTATTTCCCCGTTCTGTTCTTCTTATGAGAGTGGATTGTAAATTCTTACCTGGAATTATTTATTAACCGTTTATTTTAATTGTAAAAGTTATGTGTGTGAAGAAGATTTTTATGATGCTAACGTTGGCTATGTTGGCTCAGTTCGGCTGGGGACAAGAAGTCTCTTATCAATTATCGAGTCATATTTTAGATATTAATAAAGGAGCTCCGGCTGCGGATGTAAAGATTCGCCTGTCAAAGTTGGAAACTAAGACTGATACATGGATTCAGATAGCCGAGAAAACAACAGATATCAATGGTCGGGTAAAGGACTTCTTGCCGGAAGATGGAACCAATCATCAGGGTATTTATAAGCTGACGTATGAAACAGCTCCTTATTTTGAGGAACAACAGCAAGATACTTTTTATCCTTTTATCGAAGTAGTGTTCGAAATTAAGGATGATAAGCATTATCATGTACCGATAACTCTTTCTCCTTTCGGATATTCTACTTATCGGGGAAACTGATCATCTCTAAATAATTATTAAAAAGTATCACCCGTTATAGTGATAAATCCGAATCGCAGGACTCTTCATCAGAAAAAGAATTTGATAAAACTAAAAAGGAAAGAGTATGATGAAGAGTAATCTTGTTATTTGGGTGGCCTTGTCTTGGCTAATGGCCTGTTTTTCGTGTTCGGATGATCTGAGTGAGGAAGAATTGTTTCCGGAAGGCACGGCAACCTTGTATATGATGGACGAAAGGAACGGAAAGACCTTGCTGGGTAATTCGGATGTATATATAACGGGTGAGAGGAATTTCCATAGTAACCGTTTCCCTATTTTTGACATGGGAAAGAAATCTGGTATTGGAGATATTGAGATGCCGGATTTCATAAATATGGCTCCACAAGTAGCCGTACAACCGGGAAATGGTTATGTGATCTGTGATGTCGATGATATATTAGAATTTGAAGAATCCGGACAGTTGGCTATTGCTGAGTCTGCATCAGTTTATCGGGTATTTGTTGACTCCTGGATTCAGCGAGGTGACAGTATTACCGGAGCTAATGTCCGTTTCTTACTGGGTAAACCTTCTGAAGGACAACTACCGGTTTGGGGAACTTCACTGGGAACAATCTGGTTGGACCCTTATCTGGCTTCTATCGACGAACAAACTCCATTAGTGGTTGATTTACCTTCTTCTCATCCGGGAGATATTGAAATCGATTTGTTAGGAAAAGCTCAGGAGGAACTTACTTATGCTGTTGAAGGAAAACAATTAAAGCTAAGGGCTGCCTCTCTGTATAGTGTTGGTTCTGAATATCATCTGATAATCCGTTACAAGCATATCTATACAGAAGTTTCTGTATGGGTAGAGTGGAAGGGATAGGAAGTTTATCCTTATGGAAAATTCTCAGAAGAATGTTTGTCTGAGATACTGGAATAAAAATAGCACCACGGTATCAGGATATATTTCGATACTGTGGTGCTATTTATTTAGACTGTTTATTCTTCTTTTCTTTTTTGTCTTGATAATTGAAGTAAAGAACACCTGTAATCGCTATAATTAAAAGTGTAATACAACTCATGATTGTTAGCATATTATACTCCTTCCTTTTTATCTCGTATCAGCCACAAACCGAATACAAGGATTAATACTATAAAAAATAATAAAGACAGATAGTATAACCATGTTTTATCCATATCTGTAATAATAGATGACAATATAGCAACTGTCATTAGATACTTGGCTATATCCATTAGCCATTTTCCGAATTCTTTTTTCATATTGTAGGGTTTTGTTTTGGCAAATATACGAAGAATAGAAGATTCTATGGTTATTCTACTGGAATTTTTACAATATCTGTTCCTCCTTCTTCATTTAAGGCGATACCAACCAAATATTTATCAGATTTCGTTACAGCTAGCTTTTCCAACGGACGATCGGTATGATACCGCTTCTTGATTTCACCATCCCAGTCGAATACGAAGATATCTGATGCTCCTTCTTCCAATCTTTTTCCACTGTAGAGTGCATATACATATTGCTCATTGCCACAAATCTGCCGAAAGTATTTGTTTGATTCATGAAAATCAAGAGATTTACTGCCTTTCTCTGGTAATTGCAACTGATCGCCGATCAAAATAGATTTTTTCCGATTTCCCTCGAGGTCATAAAAGTGGATTAAATTCATATTCAACATAGCTGTTATGACGGAATGGCTGTTTTCGTTTACGCATAAACTACACATATACAGCATCGGCAAAGAAAACTCATCATATCCATCTTGGATGTCTGGAAAATATTCAATACTTTTTTGGACACGCCCATTGGTTTTATCGCAAATGAAGAACAGACGATGGACCATGTCCACATCTACTCCATAATACAGTTGGCTTGTTTCATTTAAGTCGTGGCAGGCGGGTAAGCTGTCCGGCATGATTTTTTCTTTCATATTAATGCCGCTATCTATTTTCAGCGTAACCAGTTTTCTAGATTGAATGTCGAAAAATGATAAACGGTCATATTCACTCCTGACTGTGCCAAGAGCAAAAGGCATGGAATATTCATAGGGCCCGTTCCCTTGGTAGAAACAACGAAGACATTGTTCGGGATTGTTCAACGGTCGTATCTGTAAAAGTGAGTCACTGTGGAAATTGGATACAGCCATGCAGGAATCAATAACAGCGATGTCGTAGTACATACGTGGAGCAGCTTTGTCAGAAATGATTAATTCTGTTTGTATGGTTTGTGCTTCGGGATTTATTTTTATGTATTCCTGTGAGGTGTTTGTACAGGCTATATTTTGTAAAAGCAATAATAAAGTAATCAGTTTTTTCATGTGATTGTAAAATTAAAAACCCCGCCAAACAATTCTTCTTTGTCTGGCGGGGCTATTGATTTAGAGAATAAAATTATTCACCTAACAAGATTTCCATGATCTGGCAAGCAGCTTTGGTAACAGAAGTACCCGGACCAAAGATGGCTGCAACACCAGCCTTATATAAGAAGTCATAATCTTGAGCAGGAATAACACCACCGGCAATGACGATGATATCCGGACGACCTAACTTCTTCAGTTCTTCGATTACTTGCGGAACCAATGTCTTGTGTCCTGCAGCCAATGAAGAAACACCCATTACGTGAACGTCGTTTTCAACAGCCTGGCGAGCAGCTTCTGCCGGAGTCTGGAACAACGGTCCCATATCTACGTCGAAACCACAGTCTGCATAACCTGTTGCAACAACTTTTGCACCACGGTCGTGTCCGTCCTGACCCATCTTAGCGATCATGATACGTGGCTGACGACCTTCTTTCTTAGCGAACTCGGCTGTTAACTGGCAAGCCTTTTCAAAGTCCGCGTCTTTCTTAGTTTCTGATGAGTACACGCCTGAAATAGTTCTAATGATTGCTTTATAACGTCCTACAACAGCTTCGCAAGCGTCAGAGATTTCACCCAAAGAAGCACGTAAACCGGCTGCTTTTACTGCCAATTCCAACAAGTTGCCTTTCTTTGTCTTAACACATTCTGTGATATCAGCCAAAGCTTTCTGTACGGCAGCTTCGTCACGATTAGCACGCAATTCCTTCAACAGTTCGATCTGTTCGTTACGAACGGCTGTGTTATCGATTTCCAGAATATCGATCGGATCTTCTTTCGGCAGACGATATTTGTTAACACCAACAATTGTCTGGATACCTGAGTCGATACGAGCCTGAGTACGAGCAGCAGCTTCTTCGATACGCATCTTCGGCAGACCTGTTTCGATAGCTTTTGCCATACCACCCATGCTTTCGATTTCTTGGATCAACGCCCAACCTTTTTGTACCAGTTCGTTTGTCAGAGATTCTACATAGTAAGAACCACCCCACGGGTCAATCTGCTTGCAGACTTTTGTTTCTTCCTGAATGTAAATCTGAGTATTACGGGCAATACGAGCAGAGAAGTCTGTCGGCAAAGCAATTGCTTCGTCCAATGCATTGGTATGCAAAGACTGTGTATGACCGAGAGCTGCTGCCATTGCTTCGATACAAGTACGACCTACGTTGTTGAACGGATCCTGTTCTGTCAGTGACCAACCAGAAGTCTGGCAGTGTGTACGCAAAGCCAATGATTTCGGATTCTTGGCACCGAAACTCTTAACGATCTTAGCCCACAACATACGAGCTGCACGCATCTTGGCAATTTCCATGAAGTGATTCATACCGATTGCCCAGAAGAATGACAGACGAGGAGCGAATGCATCAATATCGATACCTGCATTTACACCAGCACGAAGATATTCCAAACCGTCGCACAAAGTATAAGCCATTTCAATATCAGCAGTTGCTCCTGCTTCCTGCATGTGGTAACCAGAGATTGAGATAGAGTTGAACTTCGGCATCTTCTGTGAAGTATATTCGAAGATATCAGCGATGATACGCATTGAGAACTCAGGCGGATAGATATATGTGTTACGCACCATGAATTCTTTCAGGATATCATTCTGGATTGTACCAGCCATTTCTTCCAACTTAGCTCCCTGTTCCAAACCAGCATTGATGTAGAATGCCATTACCGGAAGTACTGCACCGTTCATTGTCATTGAAACTGACATCTTGTTCAAAGGAATACCATCGAACAAAACTTTCATGTTCTCAACAGAACAGATAGAAACACCTGCTTTACCAACGTCGCCTACTACACGTTCGTTATCGGCATCATATCCACGGTGAGTAGCCAAGTCGAATGCTACAGACAAACCTTTCTGTCCTGAAGCCAGGTTACGGCGATAGAAAGCATTTGATTCTTCAGCTGTAGAGAAACCTGCATACTGACGGATTGTCCAAGGACGCAATGGATACATGGCACTGTACGGACCACGCAGATAAGGAGGAATACCAGATACGAAGTTCAGGTGTTCCATACCTTCCAAGTCTTCTTTTGTATAGACCGGTTTTACGTTGATGTGTTCCGGTGTTTTCCAATTGGCTTCAATGCCATTGGCCTTTGCCCATTCAGCTGCATTTGTAGCAGCGAAGCCGGCATTTTTAATATCTATGTCTTTAAAATTTGGTCTCATTGTCTTTTGGATTTTTAAATACCTAACTTAGCATTGAAAGCCTGCAATGTTTCCAATACATTGCTCTTTACATTAATAAACTGATCAATACCCTGAGCCTTCAGGTCTTCCATGCAAGCAGGAGCACCTGCTACTACGAATTGAGCACGGCCGTTCAGCGCTTTAAATGCAGCTGGTGCCAATTCAGCATATTCATCATCGCTAGAACACAAAACGACAATGTCGGCACCTGCATTGACTGCAGCTTCTACTCCGGCTTCAACAGTATCAAATCCTAAGTTATCAATTGTCTTGTAACCTGCGCAAGCGAAGAAGTTGCAAGAGAACTGAGAACGAGCCAAACGCATAGCCAAGTTACCGATTGTCAGCATGAATGCTTTCGGAGTCTTTCCGCTCTTTTCAGTAGCCAGACGCAAGGCTTCAAATTCTGAACCGCCACGGGCAAAGTTCAATGCTGCAATTTCCGGTTCGCCACAGCTGTGACCTTCTTTGTTCTGGCAGCAGCATGCACCTTCTTCTTTCTTGATCTTTTCTGCAGCTACTTCTGTGAAGTTCGGGAACTGGTTTGTACCCAGTAGGGTCTCACGGCGAGTTGCTACAGCTTTATGACGAGCTTCGTTGGATGCGTTGACTGCAGCCTGGATTTCTCCGGCATTAGCTTGTGCACCGAAACCACCTTTTTCTTCTGTTTCCAAGAACAGTTTCCAAGCAACGTCTGCAATTGAGTTGGTGAATACTTCAACTGTATAAGAACCGGCAGCCGGGTCAACTACTTTGTCGAAGTGAGATTCTTCTTTCAATAACAACTGCTGGTTGCGTGCGATACGTTCAGAGAAGTCATCCGGAGTTTCGTATGCTTCGTTGAACGGACGAACTGTGATTGAGTCAACACCTGCAATAGCAGCAGACATGGCTTCTGTTTGTGAACGCAACAAGTTTACATGTGCGTCATAAATAGTCATGTTCCATTTTGAAGTCTGAGCATGAACAGCCATCTTACAAGCGCATTCGCAAGCCGGTTTGTAAGCAGCAACGATTTCTGCCCATAACCAACGAGCTGCACGGAATTTCGCAATTTCCATGAAATAGTTAGAGCTGATACCAAAGTTGAATTTGATTCTCTTGGCTACTTCATCTACGTTACAACCGGCATCGGTCAGTTTAGCTAATAATTCATTACCCCAAGCCAATGCGAAACCTAATTCCTGAGCGATATAAGCTCCTGCATTGTTCAGTTCGAATGCATTAACAGCCAAAACTTTGTATTTCGGAAGAGCTTTGGCAGCTTCTAATACAGCCTTGGCACCTTCTACCCAGTTTTCATTCTTACGACCTTTGATAAGCGGTTTCTTGAACGGATCGTAGTTAACAGAACCTTCGCACTTCTCAACATCCACACCTTTAGAAGCGAAATAAGCCGCTAAGATTTCAATCAACTTGGCTGCTTTGCAGTTGCAAGTCTTGAAGTTAAGTTCAACACAAGCCGGACAGATACCATCAAGCAAAGTAGCGATGTTTTCAGCGCTTACTTCATCACCTTTGATGATAAAACCCAACGAGGTAATACCTTTGTTCAGAATGTCCAATGCCTTTTCATTCGCCGCTTTGAAGCAAGTTACTTCGATGTTCTGGCGTACTTTCCAGTCATTGTCTTTTTTAGTACCACGTACATACGGGAATTCACCCGGAAGAGCTGTTGTCGTTTTCAGACCTTCCAGATCTTCCAAACGATAGAACGGATTGGCATTGAAGCCTTCACCTGTTTTCCAAACAAGCTTTTTCTCAAACGGAACGCCTTTCAGGTCGGCCGTGATTTTCGCAACCCATGCTTCGGTTGAAACGGGTTCGAATTCAGAGAAAAGTTTTTCTTTTTGTTCTGCCATAATATTAGTTGTTTATTAAACTGGTATTAGTAATGTTTTCTATTAATTACCACGTTAGTTATATATTATACCTAACGACTTACAAAGGTAAGAGAAATAATTTTTTTGCAAAACTATTTGTCGGATTAAAATAAATCTTTACTTTTGCACTGTCTTAAGGACAACAAATGGCGCATTCGTCTAGTGGCCTAGGACGCGGCCCTCTCACGGCTGAAACCCGGGTTCGATTCCCGGATGCGCTACTTATAAAAGGATGTTACTTGATGATAAGTGACATCCTTTTATATTTATGCCTCCTTTATAAATGTGGTATGCATGGGTGTTGTCTGTTTCTTCTGCAAGAATTCCGGACAAGTATTGTGTGTCTTGGAAAAACGTTCTATTTTAGAAGCCTTAATCATTGTTAGTTGAGGATGTGGCTTGGGCGAAAGTGAAAATAGTACGAGATGATGGAACATGGGCCGATGCCCAAGCTCCTGTTATTGTTTCTGCTAGCCGAAGTACAGATATTCCGGCTTTCTATGCCGATTGGTTTTTCTATCGTTTGCAAAGAGGATATTTGGCTTGGATGAATCCTTTTAATGGGAAAAAGAGTTTTGTGTCTTATCAGCATACGCGATTTATTGTTTTTTGGTCGAAATATCTGGCCTCTGCTTCCATTTTTAACGATCTTGAAAGAAAAACAAATTAATTGTTATATTCAGTATACGTTTCATGATTATGAAAAGGAAGGTTTAGAAAAGGGTGTACCTTCTGTAGAAAAACGAATTGATACGTTTAAAAGGCTGGTCGATGAGTTGGGCTTTGGGCATGTTGTTTGGCGTTTTGATCCATTGATGTTGACTGATCAGGTCGATATTCCTTCATTAATGGAATAGGTTACTTCTATAGGGGAACGTTTGAAAGGGTATACAGAAAAACTAGTATTTAGCTTTGCCGATATTTCTTCCTACCGGAAGGTGAAAATGAATTTAGATAGAAATCATATCCTTTATCGCCAAATATTTA
>OGYZ01001171.1_pt1 | contig 21425 bp, 19 predicted proteins | sample 1576681 | NCBI WGS metagenome assembly OGYZ01 (sample SAMEA3541480, study PRJEB24748) | human gut metagenome | biome: human gut; feature: human-associated habitat; material: faeces | place: China | collected 2012 | reverse complement strand
GTGGTAGCGTTATAATTCAATACTTGTCTAACGCATTATTCCGATTCATGGATGTCAATCGAAAGGATGAACATGCCGAACGTGGTGTTGGTCGGCGCCCAGTGGGGCGACGAAGGCAAGGGCAAGGTCACCGACCTCATTGCCCGTGATTTCGACTACGTGGTGCGCTACCAGGGCGGCAACAATGCCGGCCACACGGTTATCCATGGCGATAAAAAACTCGCTCTCCATCTTATTCCTTCGGGCATTATGTACGAAGGCGCCGTCCCGGTCATCGGCAACGGCGTCGTCGTGAACCCGCAGGTGCTGGTCGAAGAGATGCGCATGCTCGAGAACGAAGGCCTGAGCTGCGATCGCCTGAAGATTTCCTGCGATGCGCATGTCATCATGCCGTATCACATCGAGCTCGATAAGGCTTCCGAGTTCCGTCTGGGCAAAAACGAAATCGGCACCACCAATCGCGGCATCGGTCCTTGCTATCAGGACAAGGCCGCCCGCAGCGGTATCCGCATTCAGGACCTGCTCGACGAACACGTCTTCCGCATGAAGGTCGAAGCCGCCCTCGAGGTCAAAAACGCCATTCTGGAAAAGGTCTACGGCAAGCGTACGTTCACCGTGGACGAAATCTGCGACGCCTATCTGCCCTATGCCGAGGTCATTCGCCCGCATATGGCCGAAACCGCCCAGCTGCTCAACGACGCGCTGCGCGAAGGCAAGCAGATCCTGTTCGAAGGTGCCCAGGGCACGCTGCTCGACATCGACCACGGCACGTATCCGTTCGTGACCAGCTCGTCGTGCTGCGCGGGCGGCGCTGCCACCGGTTCGGGCGTCGGCCCCACGGCCATCGACCGCGTGCTCGGCATTCAGAAGGCCTATGTCACGCGCGTCGGCGCCGGTCCCTTCCCCACCGAGCTGCTGTACCCTGAAAACGGCGGCGAGGGCCAGGATGCCATCGACGGCGACACGCTGTGCTCCGAAGGTCACGAATATGGCGTGACCACGGGCCGCAAGCGTCGCTGCGGCTGGTTCGACGCGGTCATCGCGCGCTACGCGGCCGAGGTCAACGGCCTCACCGATATCGCGCTGACCAAGCTCGACGTGCTGTCCGCCTTCGACGAGCTCAAGATCTGCGTGGCGTACGAATGCGACGGCAAGCAGTACGATTATTTCCCCATGCAGCAGAGCGTTCTGTTCCATGCCAAGCCGGTTTACAAGACCATGCCCGGCTGGAAGGGCCAGGATATCTCGACGGCTCGCAGCTTCGAAGAGCTGCCGCAGCAGGCGCAGGATTACATCCACGAAATCGAGCGCTTGAGCGGCGTGAAGGCGACCATCGTGTCGGTCGGTCCCGACCGCGACCAGACGTTTATGCGCGGCTGGTAGGAATCGCACAAACAGCCGACGGCTTCGGCCGCGGCTCAGGTGGTAAGAAGAACCCGAGGGCGCATGCCTTCGGGTTCTCGACGATAGAAGAGCCTTGCAAAATTCTTGCAAGTTCAGTTAATGCGGGGGCGGATTCCCCGCGGGTTCTATGAAAGGATGAGCTCGACGTGAACGTTTTGGTGTTGGGCGGCGGCGGTCGCGAGCATGCATTGACGTGGGCTATCGCAAAATCTTCTCGTGTGGGCGAGCTGTATGTCGCGCCCGGCAATGGCGGCACGGCTGCCATCGCGAAGAACGTCCCTTTGAACGCTGAAGACGCCGAGGCGGTTATCGGCTTCTCGCGCGACCACGATATCGATCTGGTGGTCATCGGCCCCGAGGCCCCGCTCGTCGCGGGCGTGGCCGACGAAGTGCGCAAGGCCGGCATCGCCGTGTTCGGCCCCGACGCCCAGGGCGCCCAGCTTGAAGGCAGCAAGAGCTTCTCGAAGGAATTCATGATGGCTCACGGCTTGCCCACTGCGCGCTACAAGAAGTGCACTTCCGAGCAGGAGGCCATGGACTACCTGCACGAAGTAGGCGCTCCCATCGTGGTCAAGGCCGACGGCCTGGCTGCCGGCAAGGGCGTTATCGTGGCCGATTGCATGGAAGATGCCGAAGAGGCCGTGCATGACTGCTTCGCCGGCGATTTCGGCGAAGCCGGCTCCATCGTGGTCATCGAGGAAATGCTCGAAGGCCCCGAATGCAGCATGCTGGCGTTTTTGGCGGGCGGCAAGGCGCTGTGCATGCCGTGCGCCCAGGACCACAAGCGCGCCTACGACGGCGACCGCGGCCCGAACACGGGCGGCATGGGCGTGTACTCGCCCGTTCCGTGCGTCACGCCCGAGCTCGAGGCCCGCATGCAGGAAATCATGCAGCAGGCCGCTGCCGCTACCGCGGCTGACTTCGAGAACCCCTATCAGGGCGTGCTCTACGGCGGCTTCATGCTGACGGCCGAAGGCCCCAAGCTGCTCGAGTTCAACGCCCGCTTCGGCGATCCGGAAACCCAGGTCATCATGCCGCGTCTGGAAAGCGACGCCCTCGAGGTCTTTTCCGCCGTCGCCGACGGCCGTCTGGAAGACGTCGACCTGCGCTGGAGCTCCAAGTGCGCCGTCTGCGTCGTTCTGGCCAGCGAAGGCTACCCGGGCGCATACGAAAAGGGCAAGGTCATTCTGGGCATCGAGGAAGCCGAAGAGCTTGAAGGCGTGACGGTCTTCCATGCCGGCACCACCTTCAACAACGATGAAGAATTGGTGACCAATGGCGGCCGTGTGCTCAATGTCGTGGCACTTGCGAGTACTTTCGAAGACGCGCGCGAACTCGCATACGAGGCGTGCGACAAGATCAACTTTGAAGGAAAACAGCTGCGCCGCGATATCGCATTGCGCGCCATCGAAGGTTAGGACTCTATGCTCAGCGAACGAATGCTCTCGAGCGCGGTGCGCATGTGTGCATCGCGCTTCATGAAACTCTCTCCGTGCCAGGAGGCACGTATCCCCCAGGCCACGCCTGGACAGCCGTACATGCTCTACATCCACATTCCGTTTTGCGAGCGCCTGTGCCCGTATTGCTCGTTCAACAGGTTCCCGTTTTCGGAAGAGCGCGCGGTTCCGTATTTCAAGAACCTGCGCCGCGAAATGATGATGGTCAAAGAGCTCGGCTACGACTTCGATTCGCTGTATATCGGCGGCGGCACGCCGACCATCATGATCGACGAACTGTGCGAGACGATCGACATGGCCAAGCGCGAATTCTCGATCAAAGAGGTTTCGTGCGAGACCAATCCGAATCACCTCACGCTGCCGTATTTGGAGAAGCTCCAGGGCCGCGTCGACCGCATGAGCGTCGGCGTGCAGAGCTTCGATAACGGCCTGCTGAAGCAGATGGACCGTTACGACAAATACGGCAGCGGCGAAAGCATCCTCGAGTCCATCAAGGTTGCTGCGCCGTATTTCAAGTCGCTCAATGTCGACATGATTTTCAACTTCCCCGCGCAGACCGAAGAGATTCTGCGCCGCGATTTGGAAATGGTGCTCGAAAGCGGCACGAGCCAGACGACGTTTTATCCGCTGATGGCGTCGCCGTCGGTCGAGAAATCGCTTGCCGCCACGGTGGGCAAGGTCGATTACAACCGCGAGCAGCGCTTCTACGAGATCATCTGCGAAACGCTGACGGGCGGCGACAACCCGCCGTTCATGCACGGCAGCGCGTGGACGTTTAACAAGACCGAAGACGCCATGATCGACGAGTACATCGTCGATTACGAGGAATATCCGGCCATCGGATCGGGCGGCATGACGTATCTGGGCGCCACGCAGTACGTGAACACCTTCAGCGTGCGCGAGTACAACGAAGCCATCGAGGCGGGCCGCATGTCCATCATGGGCAAGGCCGAGTTCTCCAAGCACAACCGCATGCGCTACCGCTTCATGATGAAGCTGTTCGGCCTGCGCCTTGATAAAAAGGAATGGGAGCGCGATTTCGGCTGCAGCGTGGCGGCTGGTCTGCCTGTCGAATACGCCTTCATGAAGGCCGCCGGCGCGTTTGCGACCGACAACGCCGAAGAAATCACCCTGACGCCCAAGGGCCGCTATCTCATGGTGGTCATGATGCGCCAGTTCTTCATCGGCGTGAACAACCTGCGTGACCAGGCGCGCGCGGCGCTTCCCGCCGACGAGCGCGACCTGCTGTTCGGCGCCGGCTGCGCCATGAAATAGGCCCTGAGCCGCTATAACTCGTAGGCTTCGGCCCCTTCGTCATACGGCGAAGGGGCCGTTTTCGTTGCGATGGGCTCCTTCTGTGGGTCCGAGACTTTGGTTTGGCGTGCCGCATCGGCCACGCCGATGGCCAGCGAGGCCAGAATCAACAGGGCGCCCGCACCATCGGTCGGACTCAAAGGCTCATGGAGAACGGCAACGCCGAGCGCCATGGCGATGGCGGGGTTCAGGGCGCAGACCATCGACGTCTGCGCGTCATTCAAATGGCGCTGGGCAACGGGTTGGAAGGCGAAGCCGAACACGCTGCAGACAACTATCAGCACTGCGATACATGTCCAGCTGGTTGCTGTCTGCGGTATCGTGGGTGATTCCGTCGCGAGCGAAATGAGGAGGCAGACGGCCCCTGCGGCGCCCATCTGCACCGCGCCGATGCCCAGGGGGTCGTGGCGGCGGGCGAAGCGCCCCGTGGCGATGATGAGAACCGTATACAGTGCGGCCGCAGCCAGGGCGAAGAGTTCGCCTAGGCCGATATGGGCGAAGCCGCTTTCGCCCACGGTCAGGAGGGCGATACCTGCGAGCGCCACGATGCTGCTTGCGAGGGCGCCTTTGCCAAGTCGTTCGTGGAAGACGAGCCATGATGCTAACGGCACGAATACTACGGCGGAGTTTTCGATGAAGGCCACTGACGACGTGCTCGTCAGCGGGAGTGCGTGCATTTCGGCGCCCATGAGAATGGCGAGAATCGCCCCCAGAATGGAGCCTTGGGCCAGCCCTGCACGACTAAGGGCGCGAATGTTGCGGGCGAATACGATTGCCAAAATGGCGAAAGCGCCCAGAAAACGCAGGGCAAGCAGGAAGAACGGCGACACCTCGATAAGCGCCGTTTTCGAAAAGAGGAAAGCCGCCGCGCGGGCGGATACGACAATGGTCAAGAGGATAAGTGCGCGCGATTGGGTCATGGGAGCCTCTTCTTGTAGGTGTCTTGCTCTCAGTCTATGGAAAGGCTTGCTATTCTGAAATAGACAGGAAAACACGAATACTGTGATAGATAGGCATAGATAAGAATCGACAACCTCATGGAGGCGGCTATGGATACGCGAAAATGCGCGGCGTTGCTGCATGCAATCGACCTGGGAAGCTTGTCAGCGGCGGCTCGTTATTTGGGCTATACGCCATCGGGCTTGCTCAGGATGATCGATTCGTTCGAAGCCGAGCTTGGCATGGAGGTGGTCGAGCGTGGCCGCCATGGCGTGACGCTTACGAGCGAAGGTCGACAGGTCATCGGGGCGTTGCGCGATGCGGTGCGCGCCGCCGAGCGCGTAGAGCAAGAGGTTGCTTGCGTGAAGGGGCTTCTGTCAGGTGTGGTGAGCATTGCCACGTACACGAGCATTGCCGAGACATGGCTGCCGCACGCTCTGGGCGTCTTCGAGCAGCGCCACCCTGGGGTGAAGGTGCTGATTCGCGAAGGCGGCAACGAGGAAATGATGGCATGGGTCGAAAAACGCGTGGTCGATTGCGCCTTGGTGGCGAAGCGCTCTTTTTCAGGCGATTGGATCGAGCTTGCGCAGGACCGCTTGATGGCGTGGCTGCCGGCGAGCCATCCGCGCGCCAAGGACGGCTTCTTTCCCATCGAAGAACTCGACGGCGCGCCGTTCATCGAAACGCTGCCTGGTCAGAACACCGACATTACGCGGCTCGTGCATGCCGAAGAGCTTGCGCTTGATGTGCGCTACACAACCACGAGCAGCCATACGACGTATCGTATGGTCGAAGAAGGTCTGGGCATCAGCATCAATAACGAACTCATGACCAGGCATTGGCACGGCAATGTGGCCGTTGTGCCGCTTGCGCCCGAGCGCATGATCAGCCTGGGCGTTGCGCTGCCGTCGCTTGCGGCGGCGTCGGCCGCAACGAGGGAATTCGTCGAATGTGCCAAGCAAGCATGCGATGCATGGCGGTGCTCTGACGCAGGCGAATAAAAAAGTTGAAAAATCTGCTTGCCAAAACAGGGGGCCTTCTGTAATATACATATCTGCGCTTGGCGTAACTGGTCAGGTAGCTCAGTTGGTAGAGCAGGGGATTGAAAATCCCCGTGCCGGGGGTTCAAGTCCCTCTCTGACCACCATCGACTTCATGCAGCCCGTAAGCATCGCTTACGGGCTGTTTTGTTATGCGAGCCCCTATGCGGCTTGCGCGGCGGGTATAAAAAGAGCTCCCGATTGCGGGAGCTCTTGGCGTTGCGTGGCGTTAGTTGTTCGGACGCGTGGTGACTTCAAGCATCTTCTGCTTGAGCTCGGCCTCCATGCGGCGCATCTCGGTTTCGGCCTCGGCGCGCTTCTGGCGGCCTTCCTGCTGGATTTGCAGCACTTCGTCGAAGGTCTGGATGAGCTTCTCGTTGGTGTTCTTGAGCGTTTCGATATCCACGATGCCTCGCTCGGATTCGCGCGCCACCTCGACGGTGGAGGTGTGCAGCAGTTCGGCGTTCTTCTTCAGCAGCTCGTTGGTCATATTGGTGACCTCGGTCTGGGCCTTCACCGCGGCGTGCGAGTTCGCGATGCCCAGTGCGAGCACCATCTGGCTCTTCCACAACGGAATGGTGTTCACAATGGTGGTCTGGATCTTTTCGACCATCGTGATTTCGTTGTTCTGCACCAGGCGGATCTGCGGGGCCGTTTGCATGGCGATGGTGCGCGTGAGGTCGAGGTCGGACAGCTTCTTTTCGAAGCGCAGGCACATGGCCTCGAAGTCCTGAGCGGCCTGGGCGTCTTCGGCACGGCCGGTTTCCTTGGCTTTGGCGACGAGCTGTGCCAGTTCGACCTCGCGGGCCTCGGCCAGGCGCTTCTTGCCCGCCAGGATGTACATGGTGAGCTCTTTGAAGTACGTCAGGTTGAGCTCGTACATCTTGTCGAGCGTGGCGGCGTCCTTCATGAGCTTGATCTGGTGGCCCTTGAGCGCATCGACGATTTTATCGACGTTCGCTTCGGCCTTGTCGTACTTCGCGCGCATCGATTCGATCTTGTTCGCGCCCTTCTTGAAGAAGCCGAACAGGCCCTTGTCTTCCTCGGTCACGTCGAAGCTGCGCAGTTCGACGACCACGCCGCTGATGAGGTCGCCCACTTCGCCGAGGTCCTGCGTGCGCACATTGGCGAGTGCGGACTCGCTGAAGTCGGCCATCTTCTTCTGGGCGCCGGCGCCGTACTGCAGAATCATGGTGGAGTCGCGTACGTCGATCTGCTTGGCGAAGCTATCGACCATCTGGCGCTCTTCGGCAGACAGCATGCTGTCGTCGAGCTGCGGCGTGGCCTGCTCGGGCGCGGCGATTTCCATCGTGGGCGTAGGTACGGGCGTCGGTGCGGGCGTTGCCTCGAGCGTCGGTGTGAGCGTGAGGGCCGGGGCGGGCGTGTCGGTCGGGGTGCCAAAGGTGTCGGTCATGGTTCCTCCTTGAGGTATGGCGGCGCTCAGGGTGCGCCGTACGTGACAGGTGGTAGGGAGAGCGAAGCGCTAGAGCTTCAGTTCGATTTTCGGGGCGCTTGCCGGCTGCTGGGGTTGCGCGGCGGACTGCTGGGGTTGGGCGGCCTGTGCGGGCTGCTGAGGTGCCGCAAAGGGGTTGGCGTTGGCCAGCGGGTCGGCGTTCTCGAAGGGGTTGGCCGTCAGGCCTTCCTGCGCGAGCACCGTGTGCAGCACCGAGATATCGCTCGAGACATCCCACGCGACATCGCGGAAGATCTGGTCGAGCAGCTTCTCGAAGGCGGTGCTCAGCGTGTCGAGCGTCGCGGAAATCTCGCGCTTGGAGTTCTTGATGTTGTCGCCCTGGATAGGCTGTGCGTCGAGCTCGCGGTAGGCATCGAGCAGTTTCACCGTGGTGGGCAGATAGTAGTCCATCAGCTTGCCCAAGTCGTCGATGACCTCGGGGTGCTCTTTCGCGTGATCGAAAATCTGGCGCACGACGCGTTCGATGGCGTCGATCTTGCGCGAGACCTCTTCGTCGGGAATGGCGTCGTTGCTCAGGCGCAGCTTGGTGATGTAAGCCTCGCCGCGGGCGAGCAGCGCCTGCGCTTCGGCGGAAATGGCGCCGTTGGATGCGGGCTTTTGCGGAACCACGCTTTCGGCGATCGTCTGCTGCTGTTGGCGCCTGCGGGCCGACGCCTGGGCCTCGCGGTACTCGCGGCCTGCGGCGGCGTTCATGATGACGAAGCTTTCGGTGTCGTCGAGCATCGCCTGTTTGAACAGCCCCTTCTGCTGGATGCGCTTGATGTCTTGGATGACGTCCTTCTTCGAGCGGCCCACGATGCTTGCGAGCTCGTCGATATAGCAGAAGGTGCGCAGCTGGATGACGTCGCGGTATTTCTCGAAGCGTTTGACGAACTTCAACGTGCGCACGCCGAAGGCCATCGCGCCTACGCCCGCCGCGCCGATAAGCAGCATGGGGATATAGAACGCCGGGATTTCAGTGGCGATGAGCAGTGCGCCTGCGAGCAACATGGGCAGGCCGATTACGCCGCCGCCGATGATTTCGGTGAAGCCGAGGGCCTTCTGGCTGGCGGGCTTGCCGTAGATAAGGTCCATCTGCGCCTTCTGGCTGCGCATCATGCGCTCGCGCGTGTAGCTGTCCTGCGCGCGCTGCAGGCTCTCCTGCGCCTGCGCGATGCCGCGGCCGATGTTGTCGGCGGCGGTGTTGAGCGAGCGTTCGACGGTCGACTGCAGGTTGCTGTAATCCTGCGAGTTCACCGCGTTTTGAACGGCGTCGAAAATCTGGTCTCCGATGTTTTTCGATGAAGCCATGAGGTGCCTTCCGGAAATGTGTCAGGGGCGTGCGCCCCGTGAAATATGAGTTGGCAGCATTTTAACGCACCGCGGCGCTCCCCTGCTTTCCTGCGCGCTATCTGTGGCGGGGCTGTTATCGGGTGCGAAGAATCTGCACGATTGGGCGTCGGGCGCGCGTTCGCTTCGTCATGCGCGGGCATGAAAAATGCCCCGACGGGCGGGGCATTCGGGATGTGTACATGGCGCGGCTAGGCGAAGGCGAGCAGGTCTTCCGGGCGGTCGATCATGACGTCGGCTTTGGCCTCCAGCGTGTCGAGCGGCGTGTAGCCCCAGCGCACGCCGATGGCGAAGGAGCCGGCGTTGCGGGCCACCTGCATGTCGGTTTCGGCCGTGTCGCCGATGTAGGCGATGCGCGCGGGTTCGATGCCGAAGGCGTCCGCAATCAGCAGCAGCCCGGCGGGGTCGGGCTTGCGCGGCACGGGGCCTTCGCCGAGTTCGTAATCCATGAGGCCCGGCATGAAGTGCGCCATGACGTCTTTCACGCCGCCGTCGAATTTGTTCGAGAACACGGCTACCTTCTTGCCGCGCGCCTTGAGCTCCTCGAGCGTCTCCATCATGCCGGGGTACACGCGCGTCTTCTTGTGGCCGCGGCGGTCGTAGGCGGCCTTCCACCATGCGACGGCGCGGTCGACTTCGTCAGCCGGCAGGTCGGCGGGCAGCGCCTGTACGATAAGCGAGCGCAGCCCGTTGCCCACCATGGCCAGAATGGCGTCGTCGGTGTGCGTGGGGTAGCCGAAATGCTCCATGGTTTCGTTTGTGGTGTCCACCAAGTCGGGCATCGTGTCGAGCAGCGTGCCGTCGAGGTCGAAGACGAAGGCGTCGAAGGTGCGGTCAGCAGTCATGAGGTTCCTCGGATTCTGCGGTCATGGTCTGTTCCACAAGCAAGTATAGGTCGCTTTGCGAATGCACCTCGAGTTTTGCATAGAGGTTTCGCATGTGGGCGGCGCGCAGGCGCGTCCTCTTTTTGATTTCCGCTGTATTTCGTCGCAGGCTCTCGACCGCGGGGGATTGCCGGGGCATTATAGGTCGGTACGAATCGAACCGCGCAGGGCGCGGATGCACCGTGCGCTTCGTCGCACGATACGAGAGGGGTTTCAATGGAAATCATCGTCGCAAAAGACTACCAGGACATGAGCGAGGCGGCTGCCGACATCATCGCCGAACTCGTTGCCGAAAAGCCCGGTTGCGTGCTCGGCCTGGCCACGGGCTCCACGCCCGAGGGCCTCTACGCCGAGCTGGTGAAGCGCTATAACGAGGAAGGCCTCGATTTCTCGCGCATCGCCACCTTCAACCTGGACGAATATCGCGGCCTGCCCGCCACCCACGAGCAGAGCTACCGCTACTTCATGCAGAAGCATCTGTTCGATCACGTGAACGTGCGCCCCGAGAACACCCATGTGCCCAACGGCGCCAACCCCGACGCCGAGGCCGCCTGCGACGCCTACGAGGCTGAAATCGCGCTGTCCGGCGGCGTGGACCTGCAGCTGCTCGGCCTGGGCCACAACGGCCACATCGGCTTCAACGAGCCGGCCGACGAGTTCACGAAAGAGACCAACTGCGTCGATCTGACCGAGAGCACCATCAACGCCAACAGCCGCCTGTTCAATTCGGCTGACGAAGTGCCCCGTCAGGCATACACCATGGGCATCGGCACCATCATGGCTGCCAAGCAGATCTTGCTCGTGGTGAGCGGCGAAGACAAGGCGCAGATCGTCCGCGACGCCTTCTTCGGCCCCGTGACCCCGCAGTGCCCGGCCTCCATCCTGCAGTTCCATCCCAACGCGATTGCCGTGGTGGACGAGGCTGCGTTCTCGGCCTGTGAGGAAATCGCCGAGGAAACCTGCGGTTGCGGCTGCGACCACGACCACGACGAAGATCACGAGTGCACCTGCCACTAAGCTGCGGGCGCTTTCGTGCTGCGCCTTGCGCGCATGACAACGACACACAGGGCCCGCCGCGTTTGCGACGGGCCTTTTTGCAAGAAAGGAAGCGCTATGAGTGCTTTGAAGATTACGAACGGTTTGGTGTTCGACGGCGAAGGGTTCGTAGCACGCGACGTGTTCGTGCAGGATGGCCGCATCGTTGCCGACGAGCCCGCGGACTGCGAGGTCATCGACGCGGCGGATTGCCATGTTATTCCGGGCCTTGTCGACGTGCATTCGCACGGTGCCGTGGGCTACGACTTCTGCGACGGCACGCACGAGGCCATCGACGCCATCTGCCGCTACCAGGCGACGCGCGGCGTGACGGCCTACTGCCCCGCCACGATGACCTACCCCGAAGAGAAGCTTGCCGGCATCGCCCGCACGGCTGCCGAGCATCAGGATGCCGACGATGCCGCCGCGCTGGTGGGCATCAATATGGAAGGCCCCTTCATCAGCCCGAAAAAGGTCGGTGCGCAGAACCCGGCGTACGTGCAGGTGCCTGATGCCGACATGTTCGAGCGTCTGCAGGAGGCTGCGGGCGGTCTGTTCAAGATCGTCGACGTGGCGCCTGAAGAGCCGGGCGCGCTCGAGTTCATCGAACGCGAAGGCGAATCGGTGCGTATCTCCATCGCCCATACGTGCGCGACGTATGACGAAGCGCACGCGGCGTTCGAAGCCGGCGCGAAGCACGTGACGCATCTCTACAACGCCATGCCGCCGCTGGCGCACCGCGAGCCGGGCGTGATCGGCGCGGCCTTCGACGCGGGCGCGACGCCCGAAATCATCGCCGACGGCGTGCATATCCACCCGTCTGCCGTGCGTGCCGCCTTCGCCCTGTTCGGCGACGACCGCATGATCCTGATCAGCGACTCCATGATGGCCACCGGCCTCGATGACGGCGAATACAGCCTGGGCGGCCAGGCCGTGACGGTGCGCGGTAACCGCGCCACGCTGCATGACGGCACGCTTGCTGGCAGCGCGACCGACCTCATGGGCTGTCTGCGCGTTGCCGTGTGCGACATGGACATCCCGCTGGCGTCGGCCGTCAAGGCGGCGTCGTGCAACCCCGCGCGCGCCTTGGGCATCGATGACGAACGCGGCTCGCTCGAGCCCGGCCATATTGCCGACATCGTTCTGCTGGACGACGTGTTTCACGTGAAACATGTCGTGTTGCGCGGCGCTCTGCTGTAAGCGTAGAACTACTTACGACACAAGAAAAGCCAGGTCATGTGCCTGGCTTTTTTCGTATGCGCGTCTGTGAAACTCTAATACAGGGATGTTTTCATGAGCGTGAACAACACTTTGCACGATTCGTCGCCGTGCTCGAGGGATGAAACCATGGATCCCCACACCAGAGTTGCCAGCTCGTCGGGGCCGGCGCCTTCGTCGAGCACATCGAGCTTGATGTCGCGGTCGTGGCTGATGACGAGTGCCAGGCCCTTGCGGATATGGCGGAAGGCCGCCTCTTCGCGGCGGCGGATTTCCGCAACGCTATCGCTGTCGAGCGCCATGAGTTTGCCTAGCCAATCGCGGCGAAACTCTTCAAGCGTCTCTTCCAGATCGCCCATCAAGCGCTCGCAGAAGGCGACGAAGTTCTCGTCGGACTCGGCGATGAACATCTCGCGGTGAAGCGATTTTTCCCAAAACATGCCCACGATTTCTGCGACCAAGGCCGATTTCGTGGGGAAATAGTTGTAGATGGACCCGACGCTCACGCCGCAGGCAGACGCGACGCCGCGGATGCTGATGGCGTGCGAATCTTCGGCCCTGAACAGGTCATATGCCGTTTCAAGAATCTGCTGTTTCGAGATGATGGCCTTATTGCCCATGGTTTCCGCCTTTGCGCCGTTCGTATTCTTGACGAAATGATGAAGGAAGATTTCCCCTATTGCAAATCATGGCTTTCGCTCTTATTCTGAACAACGTTCAATAATGAACAGTGTTCAGAAATAAACGCAACCCTGTTTATACAAGAGAGGGAAAGGGACTGATATGAGCTTTGAACTGATTGCCGCTTCGGCCGCCATTACCCTGGCGCTTGTCTTCTACACCATCGGCGTATTTTCCGAGCGTCGCGCGGGCGTTCTCAAGTTGAACCACGTGCTCATGTTCTGGTGCGGCCTGGTGTTCGACACCACGGGCACGACCATCATGACGAACATCGCGCAGACGTCGGGCGCCGCGGGCTTCGGCATCCATGCCATCTCCGGCCTGCTGGCCATCGTGCTGATGCTTGTGCATGCGGTGTGGGCCACGGTGACGTACGTCCGCCGCAACGAGCGCGCCGAGAAAACCTTCCACGCTTTCAGCACCTTCGTGTGGCTGCTGTGGCTGGTCCCCTACATCATCGGCATGCTGGTGGGCATTCCGATGTTCCACCTGCAGACGGTCTGCGCGGTGGGCACGAGCATCCTGGTGGTTGCGGCGTTCGCGTTCGTCCTGCTGCGTCGTGGCCGTATGCGTCACTCACACTAAGAGCGTCGAAAACGCATCGATTCACAGGCGTGGAGCTTCGGCTCCGCGCCTTTTTTGCATGGGGGCGTATGACGAAGACGGCGGGGCGCTACTTGTAGAGCGCCTCGCGCATCAAGGCAAAGAGCATTTCGCACGAGGTGTCGCCATTTTTGAGCGAGGAAATCATCGTGCTCCAGACCAGCGCGGCCAGGCGTTCGGGCGTGGCGTTGTCTCCCAGAGGGGCCAGGTCGATGTCGGGATCGTTCTTGATGGCAAGCGCCAGGCCGTGGCGCACATGGACGAAGGTGGCTTCTTCGCGCTTGCGCACCTCGCGCAGGCTTTCGCTGTCGAGCGTCGACAGCTGCGTCAGCCAGTCACGGCGGAAGGCCTCGAGGGTCGTGCCCAGTTCGCCGTAGAGGCGCTCGCAGAAGATGACGAAATTCTCGCCCGTTTCGCAGATGAGCATATCGTGGCGCAGCGATTCTCGCCAGAAGGTGCCGATGACTTCGGCCACGAGGTCGGCCTTGGTGGGGAAATAGTTGTAGATCGATCCGACCGACACGTTGCACGCCGCCGCCACGCCGCGGATGCTGAGCGACCCGGCATTCGGGCGTTTGAACAGGGAATATGCCGTATCAAGAATGTACTGCTTCGAAATGACGGCTTTATTGCTCATGGGCGCTCCTGGGGTTGCTCGCGTGCGGGCGCGCGGGAGGCGCAAGGGGGTGGGCGCCGTGTCCGCGCGGTGCATGCGGCTGCATGTTGCACTGGTTTAACAAATTCAGCATCTTACTATTGTGAACACGGTTCGGCGAAACATGCCGTCCGCCGCCGCGAAAAAACATGGGGAAGCGAACGGCGGGCGATGCGGTGCCGCATGGCTGTCGGCGAACGGCAGCGGCACACTTTACGGTTGCCGTTCGCGGTCCCTTCGCCATGCCATTCCCTGCCCGCCTGCGCGCGGGTGTTGGGACGGCATGCTTATCCCCGCGCAAACGCCGTATTTTCCTGAAAAGACCAGGCGCGTTTCCTTTTCGTAAAACATCAAAATGTTATCGATTTACTAGCATATGCCGTTACCGATGTGTTACTATAGCAACGTGCTTTCCTGGGCCAACACTGTGCATGCCTTTGGCCAATTCAGCACCGGCCGAGCTTCTCGGCGTAGGTCAAGGAAAGCGCACAGAAGAAAAGGGCCTGACCGTCGCCGTATCTCGTGGCCGGCGGCGTGAAGGCAAGGGGAGCGCCTGCGGGCGCACAACAAAAGAAAAGGGGGTGTGCTATGGAGCTCTTCACCGACGTTGCGTTGCTTTCGCGTATTCAGTTCGCTCTGGTGGTCATCTTCCACTTCTGCTTTGTTCCGCTGTCGATCGGTCTTGGCTTGATCATGGCCATCAACGAAACGCGGTACTACAAGTCCCGCGATCCGAAGGACGAAGCTGCGACGCACTTCTGGGTGAAAGTCTTCACCACGACCTTCGCCGTGGGCGTTGCCACCGGCATCACCATGGAGTTCTCGTTCGGCACCAACTGGGCCGACTACAGCCGCTTCGTGGGCGACATCTTCGGTGCGCCGCTGGCGGCAGAAGCGCTGCTTGCCTTCTTCCTGGAGTCCGTCTTCCTGGGCATCGTGCTGTCCGGCCGCAAGAAGGTCAGCCCGAAGTTCTACATGATTTCGTCCTGGCTCGTGTGGTTCGGCAGCTGCCTGTCCGCGCTGTGGATTCTCATCGCCAACTCCTGGATGCAGACTCCTGCCGGCGCCGAGCTTTCCGCTGACGGCAGCAAGGCTGTGATCACCGACTTCTTCGCCGCGGCGTTCAACGCCACCACCCTGCCGCGCTACAGCCACACCGTGCTCGCGCTGCTGGTGCTCGGCGGCTTCGTCGCCATCGCGCTTTCGGCTTGGTACATGCACAAGAACAAGCATGCCCACTTCGCCGAGAAAACCATGAAGACCGGCGTCGTGGTTGCCATCGTCGCCACCGGCTGCCTGTTCGTGTCGGCGCACTCTTCCGCCGTCGTGGTTGCCGAAGAGCAGCCCTCCAAGATCGCCATGATGGAAGGCCACTACGAAACCGGCACGCTGCCGCTGTACGCCGTGGGCTTCGTGGATGAAGAAAACCAGGAAACCATCGCGCCCATCGCGCTGCCCGGTTTCACGAGCTGGCTCGCTTCCGGCGACTTCGACAAGGAATATCCAGATCGCCGAGGAAAACCCCGAAATCGTGGGTGAAGACCTGCCGGTCAACCTGGTGTTCCAGAGCTACCATCTCATGGTTGCCATGTTCGGCCTGATCGCCCTGGCCATCATCCTGGCCGCGATCGTCGCCTTCAAGAAGGGCGGCAAGCTGAGCGGCCTCGGCAGCAAGAAGTGGGTCCAGTGGATCCTCATCCTGTCGCCGCTGTTCCCCTTCATCGCCATCCAGTCCGGCTGGATGACCGCTGAAGTCGGCCGTCAGCCCTACGTCGTCTACCCTGCTGTCAGCAGCCCCGACGGCGTGTCCCTGCTGACCAACGACGCCATTTCGCAGGCTGTTTCGGCTCCCGAGCTGATCGTCACCATCCTGCTGTTCCTGGTCGTCTACCTGTTCCTGCTGGTTGCGTGGCTGCGTATGATGAAGCGCTTCATCAACGAAGGCCCCGTGCTCAAGAACGACGACGCGAAGAAGGAGGACTAAGCCATGACTGTGCTCGGAATTATCTGGTTCTGCCTCATCTTCGTTTTGATCGCAGGCTACTTCATCCTTGACGGCTTCGACCTGGGTGCCGGCGTGCTGAGCCCCTTCGTCGCGAAAAATGACGAAGAAAAGGCCATCGTGCGCCAGAGCATCGGCCCGGTGTGGGACGGCAACGAGGTCTGGCTGCTCACCGCGGGCGGCGCGCTGTTCGCCGCATTCGCGCCGGCCTACGCCACCACGTTCTCGGGCTTCTACCTGGCAATCATGCTGGTGCTCATGGGCCTGATCGTGCGCGCCGTGGCCGTCGAATTCGCCGGCCATGGCAAGGAATGGGCCAAGATCTGGAACATCCTGTTCTTCGTGGGTTCGCTGCTCCCGGCGCTGCTGCTGGGCGTGGCCGCGGGCAACGTGTTTGCCGGCATCCCGATGGACGCCAACGGCGACTACGTGGGCGTTCCGCTGCTGGGCCTGGTGACTCCGTTCACCCTGCTCACCGGTCTGCTGGGCCTGAGCCTGTTCATCTGCCAGGGCGCAAGCTGGCTGTCGCTGAAGGCGCCGCTCGCTTCTGACGTGCGTGCTCGCGCCAAGAAGATCCGCGGCATCGCGCTGATCGTCGCGCTGGCGCTGTTCGCCGTGACCGCCGTGTACGCGCTCTTCGTGCTGAAGCCCGAGATGTCCGAAGCCACTGCCGTGCTGCGCTACATCTTCTTCGCACTGGTTATCGTTGCGCTGGTCGTCGCCATCGTGAAGGCCAAGAACGATTCCGCCGACCTGGTCACGTTCATCGCTTCGTCCGCCGCGTGCGCCATGCTGGTTGCTCTGTGGGCGTCGCTGATGTTCCCCAACCTGGTTGTTGCCGGCGCGGGCGACCCGCTTTCGATCTTCGCCACCGCCGCGCAGGGCGAAAGCATCACCATCGCCACCGCCGCTTCGAGCGACCTGGCGCTGGCCTGGATGCTCGGCATCACCTGCGTCGGTCTGCCGCTGGTGCTTGCGTACCACTTCCTGACGTATCGCACCTTCCGCGGTCGCGTCGAGGTCGACGACCTGCACTACTAAGACTTGAAGGCGCGTGCGGCATACGCGACAGCTTGCCCGCCGCATCAGCCTGATGAAAGACCCGTTCGAGTTCGCTCGGACGGGTCTTTTTGCGTTTGGAGGAAGGCTGCGGCGCGCGGGGGCATGGGTGCGGTTCGGGCGCCTCCCCGTTCGCTTCGCCATGCGATGTGGCCGCCGGCGCCGCACGGCACTTTGGGCGTTTCGTCTGTCGATTTTTCGGGCGGTTTGCCGGCGCGTTATACTGAACGGACGAACAAAAGCGCGACACAATCCACGGGAGGCATCATGCAGTACGCCGCACTTCAGGAAGAAATCAAGAACGCCATGCGCGCCCACGATAAAAACCGCCTGTCCATCCTGCGCCAGGTGCTTGGCGAAGTGAAGAACATCGAGGTCAACGAGCGCCGCGACGTCACCGAGGCCGACGTCGACGCCATGCTCAAGCGCGTGCTCAAACAGACCAACGAGACGCTCGAAGGCTCCATCAAGGCGGGCACCAACGAAGAGCGCACGGCCACGCTGACCGAGCAGGTCGCCATTCTGGAGGGCTATCTGCCCAAGCAGGTCGAAGGCGCCGAGCTGGTGGCTTTGATTGAAAAGACCATCGCCGAGGTGGGCGCCGAAACCAAGCGCGACATGGGCAAGGTCATGGGTGCGCTCAATGCCGCGACGGGTGGCAACTTCGACAAGGCAGCTGCTGCGAAGGAAGTGGGCAGCCGCCTGGCATAACAGGAAGCTTTGCGTGCCGGGCGCTTCGTCCGGCACCTGCGGCCCGGCGTGTCCGACAGGGGCGGTGCGCCGGGCTTGATACGCCGGCGCCATGTCGGCGTGCGGCGGACGCGTGCTGTGCCGCGCGCTCGGTGCGAACAAACTTATTCGACACAAGGAGAGACGTTGTCCGAGGAAATCGATTTCATTCCCGTTCTCATCGGCGGGGATATGAACTGCTACACGGTGGCGCGCGCCATTCACGAGCAGTACGGCAAGAAGAGCTACGCGTTCGGCCGCTTTGCCGCGGGCGATACCAAATACAGCAAGATCGTCGAGTGCCAGTACAATCCTGAGCTCGACAAGCCCGAGGTGCTGCTGGCCACTATTAAGGAATTCGCGGCGAAGCGCCCCGACACCATGCATCTGGTCTGGGGCTGCGCCGATGTGTACGCCGCGCTGCTGTCCGAGATCCAGGACGAGCTGCCGGAGAACTGCACGACGCTCTACATCAATGCCGATCTGCGCGACCGCCTGGAATCGAAGTCGAGCTTCTATCGCATGTGCGAAGAGCACGGCATTCCGTACCCGAAGACTTTCGCCGTGACCGCCGGCCAGCATGCAGCCGGCATGACCGAGGCCGACCTGAGCGAAGAGGCCATCGGGTTCACGTACCCCATCATTGTGAAGCCGTCGATGAGCGTGACCTATTGGGAGCACCCCTTCGTGGGCATGAAGAAGGTCTACACCGCGGCCGACCCCGCCGAGGCGCTGCATATCCTGGGGCTGATTTTCGGCGCGGGCTACCCCGATGAAATCCTGCTGCAGGACATGGTGGTCGGCGAAGACTGCAACATGAACGTGCTCACGGCCTATTGCGACCGCAACTGCAAGGTCAAGATGATGTGCTTCGGCCGCGTGGGTCTCGAAGAGCACACCGCCACGGCGCTCGGCAACCCCTGCGCCATCATCACGCAGCCGAACCCCGAGCTGCAGGAACTCATCAAGAACTTCCTCGAGAACATCGGGTTCACGGGCTTTGCCAACTTCGACATCAAGCGCGACGACCGCGACGGCTCGTACAAGGTGTTCGAAATCAACCTGCGCCAAGGCCGCACGAACTACTACGTCACGGCGGCGGGCAACAATATCGCCCGCTACGTGGTGGAGGACCGCATTTGCAAGCGCGACCTGGGCGAATGCTTCATGAGCACCAATGAGGTCTTCTGGCATTCCGTGCCGCGCGAGGTCGTGTTCGACTACGTGAAAGACCCGGCGTTCATCGAGCGCGCCCGCGAACTGTGCAAGCAGGGCAAGGAGTCCATGAGCTTCGATTACTCCCCCGACCTGCGTTTCAACCCGCTGCGTTGGGCCTGGATGAAGATCCACGTGCACCGCTATATCGACAAGTTCGCCAACGCGGACAAATACAAATAACGGCCTTCGCGCCGCTTGCGAACCCGCCCGCCGTGGCGGGTTCGTTCGTTTTCCAGCGTCGGCGAGGGGCGCGTGGCGAAGAGGCCAGGCCTTCGGGCACTTCGTCGCTGCGGCGGACCGCGTCGCCGGCACATGGCTGCGCAGTCGGGCCGGGAGCTTCTTCATGGTTACGTAGCGAAATGGCGAAATTTCCCCATGAGCGGGCGCAAGGCGGTACAATCGGCTTTCTGAAATCAAACGCCGCGCCGAGGGGGCGCTGGCTTCACCCATACATGAAAGGTGCCCTATGTGCGGATTCGTCGGCTTTACCGGTGATATCGAAAACAGGGAGCAAGTCCTGACGTCCATGATGGACCGCATCATCCACCGCGGCCCCGACATGGGCGATATGTTCCTTGGCAGCAATGTGGCGATGGGCTTCCGTCGTCTGTCGATTCTCGACCTGTCCGAGGCCGGTTCGCAGCCCATGCAGAACGCCGACGGCAGCGTGGTCATCACGTTCAATGGCGAAATCTACAATTTCCAGGAGCTGCGTGCCGAGCTCGAGGCCAAGGGCTACGAGTTCCATTGCGGTGCCGACACCGAGTCGCTGCTGCATGGTTACGAAGAATGGGGCGAGCAGGTGGTCGACCATCTGCGCGGCATGTACGCCTTCGTGATCTGGGATTCCAAGAAGAACCGCCTGTTCGGCGCGCGCGACATCTTCGGCATTAAGCCGTTCTATTACTGCAAGACCACGCAGGGCGATCTGCTGTACGGCTCTGAAATCAAGAGCTTCCTCGATCACCCGCACTTCGAAAAGGCCGTCAACAAAGAGGCGCTGCGCCCGTATCTCACGCTGCAGTTCCCCGCCACCGACGAGACCTTCTTCAAGGGCGTGTTCAAGCTGCCTGCCGCGCATTGCTTCACGTATGACCTGGCCAGCGGCCAGATGGACGTGCGCCGCTATTGGCAGTGCGACTTCCGCGACGACGGCACGAACACCTTCGAAGAGTACGTGGCCGAATGCGACGCCGTGGTGCACGAAAGCGTGGCCGCGCATCGTATCGCCGACGTCAAGGTGGGTTCGTTCCTTTCGGGCGGCGTCGACTCGAGCTACATCGCCGCTTGCCTGATGCCGGACAACACGTTCTCGGTCGGCTTCGACTACAACAAGTTCAACGAGACCAACTACGCGGCCGAGCTGTCCGAGAAGCTGGGCATCAAGAACTACCGCAAGCTGATCACCGCCGACGAGTGCTTCGACGCGCTGCCCGAGATCCAATACCACATGGACGAGCCGCAGTCGAACCTGTCCAGCGTGCCGCTGTACTTCTTGGCGCAGATGGCGTCCGAGCAGGTCACCGTGGTGCTTTCGGGCGAAGGCGCCGACGAGCTGTTCGCGGGCTACGCCTGGTATGAAGACTCTCCGGCCATGGCCAAGTTCAAGAAGCTGCCGTTCGGTTTCCGCCGTGCGTTGGGCAAGGCCGTCGTGCACCTGCCGTATTTCAAGGGCTACAACTTCCTGGTGAAGTGCGCCGAAATGCCCGAGTATTACTTCGTGGGCCAGGCGCTTATCTTCCCCGACCGCGAGATCGACGAAGTGCTGCAGCCCGACTACCGCAAGGGCCCGCGCGCGATCGACCTGGCACGTAAGGTCTATGCCGAAGTGTCCGACAAAGACGAGCTGTCCAAGAAGCAGTACCTCGACATGAACATGTGGCTGCCGGGCGACATCCTGCTCAAGGCGGACAAAATGTGCATGGCGCATTCGCTCGAGCTGCGCGTTCCGTTCCTCGACAAGAAGGTCATGGAGTTCGCCCAGCAGATCCCGCCGCGCTTCCGCGTGAACGCCGAGGGCAACAAGCAGGTGCTGCGCCACGCCGCCAATCGCATTTTGCCTGATGAGTGGGCTACGCGTCCGAAGGTCGGCTTCCCCGTGCCGTTCGTGTACTGGCTGCGCGAGGAAAAGTACTACAACTACGTCAAGGAATACTTCCAGGCGGAATGGGCGAAGGAATTCTTCGACACCGACAAGCTCATGCAGCTGCTCGACGACCACTACGAAGGCAAGGCGTCGAACCAGCGCAAGATCTACACCACGCTGACGTTCCTCATCTGGTACAAGAGGTTCTTCATCGACGAGCAGTAATGTATACAGAAATGGCCGCTTGCGAGCGGCCATTTTTTATGCGGTGAATTGTGTGCAGGAGCGTTTGCGGCGG
>OGYZ01001162.1_pt1 | contig 21554 bp, 18 predicted proteins | sample 1576681 | NCBI WGS metagenome assembly OGYZ01 (sample SAMEA3541480, study PRJEB24748) | human gut metagenome | biome: human gut; feature: human-associated habitat; material: faeces | place: China | collected 2012 | reverse complement strand
ATCTACTGTCAATTTTCCCATTTCCCAATCATATTCCACTTCCGGCATGTTGGAGTAAGGGAAATGCACGGTGTAGCCGATTTGGCCATAGGAACAGTGCAATGGTGTAACGCAAATCTCCTGACCGAAATAAGTCTGAGGCGTACAGTATCTCCGCCAGTTAAAACGTCCGGCAGCTATATTACGGCAAAGCAATTTAAGAACCGTTGTGCTTTTCCTGCCTTGAAAATCTTTTCTGCAAGTCTTCATGTTACTATTTTACTTATTTACTATTTTACTATTTTACTACTTTACTAAAATACTAATGTGCTACTTCGTAGTATATTTCAGGGGCACTTGACACATTGTAAATATAACCGCCACAACGCACAAGCAGGGCGTCCCGTCCATAATAGGTTTTTTTCATTCCACTGATGCTTCCTGACTTGTGAAAATTGGGGAAACTGCTGATGCCAACTTTTTTTGCATCCTGACTATGGAGTGTTTTTGTCTTCATTGTAATACTTTCAATTGCTGTACTTCATTAAATGAGTTGGGTGAAACCACCCGCATGGTAGCGGGTGGCTATACGACATATACCGTCAGAAGTGATAATCAATGACGCCTCCGACATAGAGCAAAGTGCCGGGTTCAAGAGAGCTGACAAACAGCATGAACTCAAAGGATGGCTCGGCAAATGACTGGCATCCGTCTCCATTCAGATAAAAATGATAGCCGGTATCCAGCGGATTATCTATTGCCTGCTTGAGGTAATATGTAGAACTCCACTCAAACATATTTTCGACAGTAATGGCGTCCGCTTTCTTCCGGATTTCTGCAACATACTTCTCTTTCCATTGTTCCATGCCATCACCTGTATAACGTATCGTGTCTTCCGATACAAGTTCGAACATTCCTTTCGGCAGGATGGAATTGACTAAATTGGTTATCTCTTCCTTGCGCTCTTCATCGCTGATGTCGGCACAATAATCGTAAAAACTGTTGTCGCCCTGATTGAGGGTGTCTTCGTTCAGATAGTTTTCCTTGTCTATCTGTGTTGTTGAAATTTGAAAAACTCTGCTGTGCATAATTCTGAATTTTAAGTTGTTGTTTTTATTTCCCTTTTCTTGAGCCTTTAGACTCGCCGAAAGGTTGATTTTTACGTGCGAGAATCACGGCGGAAATAAGAATGGGAACAAGGAACAGAGGATGAATTTTTATGAAATACCGCAATCTGTGATTCCGGAAAGTTTCGGAAAAATTCGACGATGTAGCATCAGCGGTACTTGGGAAGCCATTCATCCGCCGTACATTTGCTGAGTAAAAAACAAGATGACGCGAGTTTGGGCCAATAGAAAAAACCAACGGTTATAGGTGATAAAAAAGTAGTGGTTATGTAAAAGGAGGGAAATATAAAAGGCGGCATGGATGGCCAGGAATTTCGGCCGCACGAATACAACAAGGATTATATGCCAGTATCGGCAAATTTTTAGTTATGGATACAAATAAAATGGTGAATGATCCGCCGTTATATGGAAACTCTTGAAAAAATGAGGTGGTAACGAAAGCAACTGGTCTGGATGAACGGCAGCTTGCTGGAGCAATTGGTTGGTTGGCTCGTGAGGACAAGATCATTTTTAATGCTCCTCATGACGGAAAACTGGCTAATCTGAGCTTGATGTTGAATCTTTATATTGGATAAAGATTTCTTATTCCTCTAATAGATCTTTACTTTTCTTCTTGTATGTCCCCATACGACACAAGTCAGGTGTGCTGGTTTATGCCGCATGAGGACTTATTCCAGATGTGTAAATCTGTCCTGACTTATTTGTACTAATATACTAAAAATAGTAAATACTAAAAGTAGTATTTATTGATTATCAGACAAAAAAAGAAGGACAATCTGAAGCCAGACTGCCCTTTTATTTAATTACGTTTACTTCTATAAAAAACAATAACCCTGAAGTTTGCTCTTGTGAGCAGGGACAGCAGGGTCTTACGCTTGCAAAGTTACAAAAGATTTGTTACATATCTTTCCTTTGCAGGTTCTTTTCCATCTTCTTGTCGTATGCCTGTCCTCTGGGTACCAGATAGAGAAACATTACACAGTCATCCACTATCTGTACATGATAGCTGAAGAAGGCACGGTAACTGCCTATTCTCAAACGGTAGATAAATTCGTAATCCACCAGTTTCTTGCAGTCCGTCAGTTCCTCGATGTTTCCGGCATTGATAACTTCCTGTACTGCCTGACGTACTGAATCCAGCATTTTGCCGGAGAGTTTGCGGACTGCCTTTTCAAACTCCTTTGAAAACTCAACCCTCATTTCTCAACCACTCCAAGCCAGTCCATAAATTCCTTGCGCTCGTTCTTCTCCAGCTTGACCTTTCCGTCCGGATAATTCTCGGTCATATAGCGGTAGGCTTCGCTGTCATCGTACTCTTCGGCTGTCTTGTCGAGCAGGTTTTCTATCAGCTTCTTCAGATTTGTGCCCTGGCGTGCTGCCATGACCGAAAGAGCTTTGAAAGTGTCCTCTTTCAGGTCGATAATCTTTTTCTTGTATGTTACTGTTGCTTCCATTGTTTCGTCTTTTGTGCAAATATACAAAATATATATGATATATACGGTATATATGTTGTTTTTTATATTTTGGGCTTTACCCTGCAAACCCTAACGCTATATGTGCAAATGCACGAAGCCCCCGGCAGTCACCCCGCCGGAGGCTATTCTTTTATCTCACTTTTCAATAACCGCAGATACAACTGTTATACTTCGGTTATCTCCCGTTTCGGGCGGAATTTTTCCCGCCCGACGGTTTACTGTTCCTTCTTCAAGGTAGGCAAGCTGCTGCCGTCTTTGAGTTCGTACTGCCAGCCTTTACCGCTCAGGGCGGCGTTCATCTGTGTAACGGCATTCTGCCAGTCGCCGTCCACCTTGGTGGTTTCGCCGGTACCTACCTGGTCTTCACCGATGCCTTGTTCCTGGCCGTTGCCTCCCCAGTAGCAGGCGGTGATGATACCGCCACCAAACATGGAGTCCTTGAAGTTCCGTCCCGCCACGCCGCCTGAAGTTCCGTCCCGCCACGCCGCCTGTGGTTCCGGCCGGGCCGTTGACAGTCCCTTTGGCATGGTAGCAGGCAGTCAGGGTGCCTAAATCGTTGCTTCCCGTTACGCCGCCTACATAGACGGTGCCGCTGCTCTTGCTACCGGTCACGCTGCCCCAGGCATAGCAGGCTTTGAGGGTGCTGGATGAGCCGTTGTTTCCCACTACACCGCCGGCATAACAGGTGCCTATATCGTTACTTACAAGGGTCACGTCGCCTGTAGCGTAGCAGCCGGTCAGGGAGGCACCAATATTCGTTCCACCTGCCACGCCGCCGGCTGCAATCCCGGCATTCACTGTGGCCGAGGAGCTGCACCCGGTGATGGAACCCTTCTGTTGATTGCCTACTACACCGCCCGCAGTGCCGTTATTGCCGCTGACGCTGCCCGACACCGAGCAGTTTTCAATGTTGCCGTCATAGCTATCTCCTGCCACGCCGCCGACACTGCTCATATCGTTATCGCTTTCTATCTTCACGCCCTCCAGCTTCACGTTCTTCACCGTTCCGCCGGAGCCGATGCGGCCGAACAGACCCGCATATTGGTCACTTCCCGTAACGGTCAGCCCCGTAATGGTATGGCCGCCGCCGTTGAAGGTGCCGGTGTATTGTTTTTCATAATTTCCTATCGGCGTCCACTCTTTGCCTGTGAGGTCGAGGTCTGTGTCAAGGGTAATGTTAATGTCGGTCTTACCTCCGTTCACTAATTCGGCTACGTTCATCAGACCATCGGCAGTAGTCACGGTGTAGTTGCCCTGTCCGTCGTCGGTATATCCCTTGTTCTTATCCAGCGTGATGTTGTAGAACTTGCCTGCCTCAGGGGTGATGGCAGCAGAGAGGTTGCGCTCCTCGGTGCCGTTTGCCCGCAGTTTCGTGATTTCGTAGCCGGGCACCACGTTCGCCTCCCAGCAGGTGATGGTTGCGCCGTTCTCGGTGTATTCGCACTTCTTCATCTCTATCCAGCCCTCTTGCGAGCCTTGCACTACCGTGCCCTTTTCATAAGTACACTGTGTGTAGGTATAGAGCTGAAGACTCTGCACCTCGCCGAGTGCATCGTCCGTGGGCGTCACGCGCACCTTCGCCAGAGCGTGGGTGAAATTCAGCGTGACCTGAGTCTGGTAGTTGCCGCTGCCTGTGCCGTACAGCAGGTAGGCAAGACTTTGGCTTTGGTCGCTGAGGTCGAGGGTGCCGCCCGTGGCGGGGTACCAGGCGGTGACGGTATGTTCGCCGGTGTCGCTCCAGTACAGGGGTGTTTCGGCTTTGACGGTGTTGTTGTCCTGCACGGCGTAGGTGCCGACCTCGTCCTTGCCGTCTATCTGTACGGCGAACTTGTCGTCCGCGTCAAACTTGCTGCTGTTGCCGTCCGCAATCTCGCTGACGCGCGTCTGCGGTGTGCCCCAGGGCTGCGCCTCGCCGCCCTCCACGCCGAGGGTGATGCGGGCTATCTCAAGGGGGTATTGTCCTTCGGGCAGACGGTCGCCGTCCGCCAGTTCGTCCTTCGTGCAGGCAGCCGTGGCAAGTAGCAGTGCGGCTGCAGCAAGAAGCAGATGGATGGAATGTCTTTTCTTCATATCGGGTTGTCTTTTATTTGTTTTCGTTTTGTGCTGCCGCCGCCTGCGAAGACGGCCGTCGCACCATACTGTCTATGGGCAGCTCCGGCTTGACGCATACGCCGGGGCAGCGGTATGTGGGGCTTACAGCGTGATGCTTACATCGTTCGAATTTCCGGGTTCCCACGGGGTAATCTCCGGTTCTTCCACCGTGATGCCCTTGTTGTTGAGCGTTATGTTGTAGGTATAGGCATAGCCTGCGGAGAACTGATTCGCTTCGGGCTTGGATGGATTCGGCAGTGTGGTTGTATAGTCCAGTCCGTTGAAAGACACTTTAAGGTCAAGAGAGGTGGTCACTCCCTGCGGGAGAATGATGACTTGCGAAGTGGTGGCACCGCCCAGCTGCATGGTAATCGGCGATTCGACGGCTGCGGTTACGGCAGTCGTTCCGGTAGCCGTGTCGAAAGTGCCTTCGTGCTTCAGTCCGTCCAACGTGTAGTCAGCAGGTTCCATTCCGTTGAAAATGAGGCCGTCGCCTGGCTTGAAGGTGAATTTGATGAGACTCATGCGGTGGTGGAAGGAGTTGTCTTCACCGCCTTTGTCGGTTTTGTCGGTGAAGCTCACCTCCGGGCTGCGGGTGCTTCCCTTCGCTCCCGAGGCAAAGAGGAAGTCGATGCCGGGGCCCTGCTTGTCGGCTGCGGTGTTGACGGTCACCGTTCCGCCGTCAGACTGATACGGATAGTAGGCATGGAAGGTATGCGTTTCGGTGTCATTGAAATAAATGGTCGTACCGTCGGTCACGAACTTACCCTTCTCTCTCTTGTAGGGCACGTTGGTGAAGCCTGCGCCGGTGACGCCGATGCGGTCGCCGTCGGTCCAGTCGGTTCCTTCCGAATTGACGCGGGTAGCGGGCGTAATGTCGGCGATAAACTGGGCGGCTACCGGGCCGTCATTCAGGTTCTCGTTGTCGTTGTTGCAGGCGGCAAGTGTCAATGCCAGCGCTGCGAAAGCAAAAAATCTTGTCTTCATCTTATTCATTCTTAATTATTAATTCTTCATTATCTTACATTTCCGCACTGGCATCACCACCTTCTACCGTTTCCCATCCGGTAATTTCGCCCTTGCCTTCTTCCATGCCGACGGGGGTTTCCAGTGTTCCGGTCACACGGTAGGCGGTGGTCATATCGCCGTTAAAGTCCGCAAGGGCTTCCGTCAGGTCGACCTCCGTGCGCTGTGTGCGTCCGCCATCGGTAAAGACGATGTCCAGCACCAGCGCCTGCACGTCTCCCATCGTACCCAGCAGGCGGGCGTCGGCCGTGAGCTTGCTGCCGTCACGGGTGAAGGAGAAGACCGTGGAGGTCGGTTCGCCGATGGTCTGTCCCTTCTCCATATCAAAAATTCCGGCTATGCCGCTGAGGGTGGCGGTCACACTCTGTATCAGTTCGGGGCGTCCCTGCGTCACTTCCAGTTCCAGTTGCAGGTCACGTACACGCTGCTGCGGAACAGGGTTGACACGCAGCGTGTCGTCAGCTGTGACGGTAATCTCCTGACTGACGGTCTTCAGATAGCCCGGCAGGGGGATTACGGATGCACCGTCCGCACGGCTCTTGCCATCAGGGGCATTGACCCGTGCCATTCGTCCGTCGAAAGTGAAACCTTCCGCACGGTTATAGACCACCATACGGTATGTTCCCGGAGCGAGCAGGTCGGGGTAGGTAAAAGGCGAACCGGTGATGTCGGCCACCTTCCCGTCGATGTCGACTGCAAAATCCTCGTCGGCCGACATTCCCGTCAGACTGATGGTGACAGCTCCCTTGTCGGGATGCGGCGTGTCATAAAGCGTGTCCTTCACGCAGGAAGAGAGCAGCACGGCGGCTGCCATTCCCATCATATATTGTCTTGCTTTCATATCGTCTTCCTCCCTCTGTTAGAAAAGTTTCCACACCAATGTCACACCGGCGTTGATGGGGCCCCACCAGTCCTTTGTCTCGTTGCCGCGGCGTACACGCACACCGTCAATGACCTCATATTTTTCAAAATCGGCATTCAGGTAGCCCAGACCGAGGTTGAAATCAAGGTTTAATGCCTTGTTCAGCCGCAGCTGGTAGCCGCCGGTAATGCCGCCGCCAATCAGGTCGCCCTGCTTGCCCGTGCCGGAGAGCTTGTAGTTGAACTCGCCCGCCTTGAACATCGCGCCCACATACCAGGCTTTCTTCTCACCCATATAGTAACGTACTTCCGGAGCCACTTCCCAAAGAGCATAGCGGCGGTCCTTGTCGTTCCAGTTCCATGAAGTCCACGAACCGTTTACGGCAATGCCCCACGAGGGATTGATGCGCCACTCAAGCCCTAAATCTGGGGTCAGCGTCACCCAACGCAGCAGGTTGGCACGTAGGGACAGATGATAATCGGTTGGGGTTTCTGTTTCCGAAGGAGTATCGGCAACGATGGCATTTTGCTGTGTTGCCGTCTGTTGCTGGGCCGCCCTTTCGGCTTCTGCCTTTTCAGCGGCAAGTCGGGCTTCTTCCGCTTTGCGCTGCTCTTCGGCAAGCCGTTCCTGTTCGGCACGCTTCTCGGCTGCCAGTCGTTCGGCTTCCGCCTTGCGTCGTGCTTCCGTATCAGCATCCGTCGCGGCTGTTTCCTTTACCGGTACCGTCATGCGCACGGTGACGAAATCACCCTCAGTTGCATGGTTGCGGGTAATGAAATTCTCCTCTTTTATTTCCGCGCGTGTAATCAGTTCGGATTTTACACGGTTGGCACGGATCTTCGCCGTGGCAAGGTTCTCGGCTTCACTGCCTAATGAGTTGCAGTAGCCATCGACATAAACAGACAGGCATCCGCTTTGGATGTCGGCTTGGTTTCGTCGGAAGTATTCGAGCAGATTGTTGAGTGTTTGTTGATTTTTGACGTAGGGGACATAGAACATATTTCGTCCCGATACAAAATGAAATAAGTATACTGTGTCGGTTTTTTCCCGGGCATTAGCCGGCCAAAAAACTCCAAGCAGCAGTATCCACGTAAGGCATAATTTTTTGTGCATATTGTTGTTTATAGAGTTAGGTCGTATTGTATGTGTGTCGGGAATTTAGTTAGAAAAAATGATATATAAGGTGCTTATCTTTTTTGATTCCTTAGATTTGTGGAAATCACAATTTTTTTTGTCGATAGAGCAAATTTAAAGGCTTGAAATTATGGGGTTTGAGTATTTATCGCTTGCGCCATCGAGCTGGTGAAATACCTTCTTTTTCGGTAAAAATTTTGCTGAAATAACTGAGTGAAAGAAAACCTGAAGCTTCTGAAATCTGGCTGATGTTCAGCTCGGGGTGTTCTATGAGCATTTGTTTGGCATATTCAAGTCTGAGGCTTGTTATCCAGTCGCGGAAAGTCATATGAAAAGTTTGGTTGATGTAGGTGCTTAAGTAGGTACGGTTGGTGTTGAGTGTGCGTGCAAGATCTTCAATTGTGAATCCCGACTGGGTGAATCCTTGTGTGCGGATCCATTCGTCCAGACGCAGACGTATGCTGTCATAAAATTGTGGTGTGGCAGAAGTAGTTTGTTGTGGTGTGTCGGGTATGTCAGGTATGTTTATCTCGAGTATGCGCTCTACCTGTTCATAGAACAGTAGATAGTTGAGATAGGAACAAAAAAGGTAAATGTAAAAAGGAATGGACGATAGAATCCACAGAAAGATGTATTGGTCGGGTAAAAAGGTGAGCAGACCGCAACTTACACCGAAAATGGCGGCCCAGTAGGTGAAGATAGACATCCATCTGATGTACACGGCAATGTAGTCGGAATGGGTGTTGTCAAAAGCCCGTATGGCACGGTGATAGGTCAGAATGAGACGGTGTGCCAGCCAGAATCCGTAAACAAAGAGCCAGATGGCCATGAGGATTAGTGCTGTTTTTTGGAAATGGCCTTGAGGAAGGACGTGCAGTGTTGTCCAGGCCAGTATGGTATACAGAAGCCATTGAGTGAGGTGGGTGACAAAACGGTGTCTTGTAAGGTAGAAACGGTTGAGTAGGGAAGTAAGCGCTGCGCTGAAGAGCCAGTAGCATAAAAAGTATGTGGATAGGTTAATCAGTATGGCGGCATGTAAATCAATAAAGCGTATGCCGCAAAACAGGTGTATGGAATAGTTGGCAGAAAGAGCCAGCAGGGCCGTGCCCATCATGCGGCGTGAGCGTAGATAGTTTTTAAAGATTGTCTTATCTGAGATACGGGCAAATAGGAAGTAAAATCCGAAAAAAATCATCAAGGAGAGGGCGGCGCAGAGTGCGTATTCGTAAAATAAATGGTTCATCTTTAATGGTAATGTGTTTTAGTTTGGTTTGCTACGAAGAGAAGTCTATGAGAGGTAAAGGTACGTTATTTTTTTGAATTGTCAATAATGTTAGAAATAGATTGGTCTGCAAATGTTTCATGGGGCAGTTTTAATGTGGGAGGACTGATAAAAGAATTATTTTGACGGTAGTGTTTTCTTACTCAATTCCGTAAAACAGGAAAAAATGTATTTACGGTAAGGTTCGGAAACGACGAACTGATGAGGTGTACCACTCAGAAAAATGGTGTATCCATAGTATTCCCATACGTATTTCAGGTTGATGATTTCCGACCGGTTGGCTCTGGCAAAGTAGCGAATAGGTAACATGCTTTCTACTTTTCGTATATTGAAGGCTACGGTAACGTATGGTTTGTTTTCTTGTCTGAAATGAATATGGCTGTAATTATTGTCGGCCTCAATCCATAAAATTTCTTCGTAATGGATTTTTATACGATAGTTACCATAGAGTGGTTTGACAAAAAAAACGTCGTTGACGTAACCTGGAGGAAGGCCTATTTGCGTCAGCATGGCGATTTCGTCCGTTTTCACTGTTTCTTTGGAGGACGCTGGTTTTTGAAGGCCGGCTTTCTTGGGGTAATGTGTGTGAATCGTTTCCATAAGATGTAGTATGTGTTAAATAGTCAGTCCTTGAAGATAGCGTTCTCTTATTTGTGAGCAGGTAGTGACGGAGGAGGGATAATAGCGTCTTTCGTTTTTGTTTGTTTCTTTGCCTGCAAAAATAAAGCGGACCTGCATGACCACAAATAAAATTGTGTGAGACTGCAATCCGGGACAAGCATTGCCCCGCGTAGGACAAGCAATAACTGGAAACGTATGCGAAAAACGCAAATAAGATGGAGCAATAAAGTTGCTGGGGATTGAAAACATAAACAAGAAGTCGTTCCAAAATAATATCTGAAACGACTTCTTGTTTATGTGATTCGCTTGGGGTTCGAACCCAAGACCCCAACATTAAAAGTGTTGTGCTCTACCAGCTGAGCTAGCGAATCGAACCTTTTTGCTGTTAAGCGATGCAAAGATACGGCGTTTTTTTGGATAGACCAAATTATTTGGATGTTTTTTACCTGGGTGGTAACTGTGGGTAACATTTGATGCTGATGTGTGCATTTTGTTGCAAAATTTGAGTAAATGATAATGATTTGTGCAAAATGTGGATTTATTTATGTATTTTTGCGAAAAACATAACCCGAAAAATAAGAATTATGGTAAAGAATGAGAGAGGCGGATTCGGCAGTAAGTTAGGCGCCATATTGGCTGCTGCCGGGTCGGCAGTAGGATTGGGCAATATCTGGCGTTTTCCGACCGAGACGGGCGAAAACGGAGGTGGTGCTTTTATTTTGATTTATATATTGTGTGTCTTGTTGCTGGGTATGCCGGTTATGATTTCTGAGTTTATCATTGGCCGGCACTCGCACGCCAATACGGCTACAGCTTATAAGAAACTGGCCCCCGGCACGCCCTGGAAATGGGTGGGGCGCCTGGGCGTGTTGGCCGGATTCCTGATTTTGAGCTATTATGCGGTTGTGGCAGGATGGACACTGGAATATACCGTTGCCTCGCTGTTCAATCGTTTCAATGCCATGGCACGTACGGGGCAGGCAGACGTGTTCAGTCGTTACTTCGAGCGTTTTGTGAGTGACCCTGTCAGTTCCGTAGCCTATACCGTTATTTTTCTGTTGCTGACGCACGTGGTTATTGTACGCGGTGTACAGAAAGGCATAGAGAAATTTTCCAAGATCTTTATGCCCGTCTTGTTCGTGCTGTTGGTTTTGCTGATGGTCAGTTCGCTTACCATGCCGGGAGCCGTTCAGGGGCTTCGCTTCCTTTTTCTGCCAGATTTCAGCAAGATTGATTCCGGCGTTGTGCTGTCGGCTATGGGACAGGCCTTTTATTCATTGAGTCTGGGGATGGGCTGTCTGTGTACGTATGCCTCTTATTTCAGCAAGGATACCAAGTTGGGAAAGACGGCGCTGAGTGTGTCGGTCATTGATACGTGTGTGGCCGTAATGGCCGGTCTGATTATCTTTCCGGCCGTATTTTCGGTCGAAGGGGTGAATCCGGATGCCGGACCTTCGCTGTTGTTCATTACGCTGCCTTCCATCTTTCAGACGGCATTTGGCAGTTATCCGGCTGTGGCCTATGTGTTTTCGCTGTTGTTCTACCTGTTGCTGGTGCTGGCTACGCTGACCTCCACCATTTCTTTACATGAGGTAGTAACTGCCTATATGTCGGAAGCACACCACATGTCGCGCAAAAAGGCTGCCGTGTGGGTTACTACCGGTTGTGTGGTACTGGGCGCCGTATGTTCATTGTCGATGGGCGTACTTTCAGACTATAAGCTCGGCGGAATGAATATTTTTGATTTGTTTGACTTTGTGACGGCCAAGTGGATGCTTCCGGTAGGGGGTATTCTGATTTCCGTATTCGTGGGATGGCATCTGAATAAAAAAGTGATTGTTGCTGAAATGACGAATTATGGCACTCAGAAGTTTCCCGTAATCCGCACTTTCATCTTCTTGCTCAAGTTTGTTGTTCCGGTGTTGATTGCGTTGATTTTTCTCAACGAATTGGGACTTTTCCGTTTGTTGCTGTAAGTTGCAGATGTAAAAGGAAAGCCTTGAGGCTGCCGTGTGTATATCACATGATACATGCGGCAGCCTCAAGGCTTTCTTGCCGGAGTGGGCTGAACGGAAATTTGCGGTGTGTCAGCCCAGATGTTTTTTGAGGAAGCGTTCCATGGCCCGGTAAAAGTCGAAGCGGTTTTCCTGGTTGCTGAAGCCGTGGCCCTCGTTGTCCTTCACCAAATATTCTACCTCCACGCCCCTTTGGCGCAGGGCCTCCACCATCTGGTCGCTCTCGGCTTTGTTCACGCGCGGGTCGTTGGCGCCCTGCGCAATGAGCAGCGGTGCCTTGATGCGGTCGGCATGCAGGGCGGGTGAATACGCCTCCAGCATGTCGCGGTCGGTTTGCGGGTTGCCCACCTGCTCGTACATCATCTCGAGCATGGGGCGCCAGTAGGGCGGTATAGTGTTCATAAAGGTCAGCAGGTTCGACACGCCCACGTAGTCAATGGCGCAGGCGTAGAGGTCGGGCGTGTAGGTTACGCCGGCCAGGGTGGCATAGCCCCCGTAGCTGCCGCCGTAGATGGCTACGCGCTTGGGGTCGGCAATGCCTTGCTCAATCAGCCAGTTTACGCCGTCGGTAATGTCGTTCTGCATGGCCTGTCCCCACTGCTTGTAGGAGGCTTCCAGGAAACGGCGCCCGTAACCCGTGGAGCCCCTGAAGTTCATTTGGAACACCGCATAGCCGCGGTTGCATAGGAATTGCACCTCGGAGGAGTAGCCCCACGAGTCGCGCGCCCACGGTCCGCCGTGCGGATTGATGACTACCGGCAACTGTCGGGCCGTCTCCAGCGTGTGGCCCTGCGGCAGCGAGAGGTAAGCCTCGATGTGCAGCCCGTCACGCGTGGTGTAGCTTACGGCGTGCATCTCCACCAGATTCTCCTCGTGCAGCCACGGCGCCATGTCGGCCATCTTTCGGAGCTCGTCCGTTTCGGTGTTGTAGTAGTAATAGCTGCCACGCGTGCGGTCGCCACCCACGTAGAGCAGGCGCTTGGTCTCGTCGCGGCTCTCGTCGGCCAGTCCGAAGCGTTTGCCCGCAAAGCGCTTTTGCAGGCGTTCGCGTAGTGCCTTCTCGTAGTCGTCAAAATAGTGGCGGATAGGCTCCTTGTGGCCCGTGCAGAACACGCCAATCAGTTTTTTCCTCTTGCGGGAGTAGCTGATGTTGGAGATGTCGTACCGCTCGTTTTCGTAGAGCACCTCCAGCTCCTTACACGTGGCCGGGTCCATGAGCACCAGCACCAGCTTGTCGCGCCCCAGGTTGGTGGCGGCATACACGTAGCGGTTGTCGGGCGTAAACTCCATGAAACTCACCGTCTCCTTGAAGTTCGTGGTCAGCACGGGGCGGAACGGCTCGTCCTCCGTGTCGCGGTAGAGCAGCTGCGTGTTCACGCCGTCCACGATGGCTGTCACCGCCCTCAGCTTGCCCTCGTGGTCGGTCATCCAGCCCTGGTAGTTGCCCGGGTTTTCGGCCAGTTGCGTCAGCTCGCCCGTTTTCAGGTTCAGCCGGTAGGGGTCAAACACCTCCGGGTTGCGGCGGTTCATGGCAATGATAATCTGGTCGGGCACGTCATCCAGGTCGTCAATGATGCCCACCTTTACGCCCGGAAAGTCCGTGTAGGCCCTGCCGTCGGTGCCGTCGGTGCGTATGCCGTACAGCTGGAAATTCTCGTCGCCGCCCTTGTCCTTCACGTAGAGGATGCGGTCGTTGTCGGCCCACATGTAGCCGCCGATGTTGCGCTCCGTTTCAAAGGTGAGTTGCGTGGGCTGCTCGCGGTTCAGCGGTTGGATAAATAGGTTCATGCGGTCGCAATAGGGCGCCATGTACGAGATGTATTGCCCGTCGGGCGAAATCTGGAAGGCTGCCTGCTGTGAGTTTCTGAAAAAGTCTTCCAGCGGAATGTATGGGTATGACATAAATCTTTCTGTTTTTTGATGGTGCAAAGGTAATGCAATCCGTCCGATTTTGCAAGTCCTTCCGCTTGGGGGTTGTGCCGGAGCGTGGCCGTACCTTTTTTTGAGGTTCTGTTTTCGTGCCGTAGGGGCCGGTCGCTGGGGTCAGCGCTGTTTGAGCTTCAGGGGGCAGCGGTAGCTGAGCGGGCTATCCGGGTCGCCCGCCTCCATGCTGGGGCGGCGCGTTTCGGTGTACCAGCGGCAGTAATTTTCGTCCACCTGGCGGAGCTCCTTCACCACTTTTTTCCAGGAGTCGGCGTACAGGCAATCCATGAGCACCCACTTGTGGTTGTACGGATTGTCGCCGTTACCGATGGGACGGCCGGCAATGATGCGGTAGGGAAACACCTGCCCGTCCGTGGTGAGCAAGCTGCCCAACAGATGGGGCGGCAGGGCCGCCAAGGCCCGGTTCAGCTTGCTTTCAGCCTGTTTCATGGCTTCGTCCGAGGCTTGGGTGGAGTTGCCCCGCCGGATGATTTTTACGCCAAGGTGGCCGTTGGCCTTGGTGGTAAAGAGCAGACAGAAGTCATAGCCCAGCGTCGTGTGCACTTCGTTCCAGTCCTCCCCCAGTTGCAGCCTAATCATTTCGGCCAGCAGCTTGAGCTCGGCTCCGCCGTAATAGGCCTCAAGCGGCTGGTCGCCTATCCAGATGAACCGGAAGTCTTTAAAATATTGCGCGTAGGCCAGGATGCCTTTTGTCGCTTTCCAGGCGCTGGCTTGCGTGACCCGTCCGTTTTCTACGCGGGCGGCGTGTATGTTCTCGCACACCGTAATGCCGCAATAGTCCCAGTAGTCCAGATGCAGGAAAAGGCGCCCCGTGTACCATGTGGCCGGAATGCGGGCCGGCTGTGCGGCCCCATAGCGTTGGGCCAGCTTCCGGCGCAGCGCGGCGGTGTCCAGTCCCAGGCAGAATTCGGGCTGCGGTCCGGTCCAGTACAGCTTGGCCGTGCCCTTTTTCTTATCGGTTTCCTCCAGCAGCCAGCAGCTTAGCGGCAGCGAGGGCGAGGCGGCCGAGCGCAGCAGGGGCATGTCAGCCGCTTGCAGGAACGTTTGGCTCACCCACGCGTCGTGCAATTCAAGGTGGAGGGGCTTCTGGCCCTGATACGTGAGGCGCTCCACACGCATGCGGTTGAGCAGCGGAGCGCGCCCCTTCTGCGTCCACCGGTTGAAGGCCTCTATCACCTGCGCTTCCGGCAGCGTGTCGGGTTTGAGTGGCGATTGGGCCAGTGCTTTGGCCACGCGGTTGCGGTGTCCCTCGGCCAGTCGGGCTCCGTCGACATAATTTTCATGTCTGAGTAAGGAGTCGAGCGTAGGGAACTCATTTTGTCGGAAAATTTCGTTTTGCGCCACGACCGGAGGAGTCGGCATGAGCAAGGTGCAAACGGAAAACAAGCATAATATGGTGTGTTTCATGGCTTTTGTTTTTTAGTAGGTAATAATACGGTGTCTTCATTTTGAATTTAAAATTAGACATAAGTTGTTTAGTTTGTTTCGAGATGTAATATGGTGAAATATTTTGATAAAACAAAGTTTATCTGTCTTCTTTTCTATTATTGACGAACTTTTGACCAGTGTGATTACCACAATGTCTCCCAATTAATGGGGATGTAGTACGTGGGTTCTTTTTCCCATAGCTTGACTTTTTCTGGTTCGGTCTTCGGGTTGCAGTACCATATCGGGTTGGGCCAGGTGAGTGCGTAGGATACCCTGTTTTTGTTTTGATAAAACAGGCAGTCTTTCATCACCCAGCGATTTTCGTATTTGTTGTCCGTGAGGTACGAGCTGATGGCAGCTCCCGTGATGATGCGGTATGGAAATACGCGGCCGTCCGTGGTCATGAAGTGCCCCAACAGGTGAGGCGGCAGAGCGGCGAGAGCCTGTCGGAGCAGTTTGATGGCTTCGTAGTACTCGGCATAGCTGACGCGCGGCGATTCGTAAAAGCGTTTCAGCATGTGCAGTCGCAGGTGGCCATCGTTTTTCTCTTCGAGCAAGAAGTAGAATTCTCCGGCATGGGCGTCGGAGAGGATGTCAAACACCTGCGGCCATTTCTCGCCCAGTTGCAGGCGTATCATGTCGGCCAGCACCATCAGTTCGGCTTCGCCGTAAAAGTGTTCGAGCGGGTGGTAGTATTCAAAGGCGTGGCGGAATTTGTCGACGTATTGCTGAAATCCGTTGTAATATTGATACCAGGCCAGAATGCCTTTTTGTTCGTGCCATCGGGCCTTTCGCGTGATGCGTCCGTGGTTGACGTCAGCCCGTTGCACCTGCAGGCAGACGCGCGTGCCGCAGTAGTCCCAATAGTTGAGATGCATGCTGATTTGTCCGCTGAACCACGTGGCGGGAATCCGCCAGAGGTTGTCCGTGCCGTAGCGCTGCATGAGTTGCCGGCGCAGGGCGGTGGTGTCAACGCCTGTGGCGTAGTAGGGCTGCGGGCCGGTCCACAGCAGCTGTTCCGCGCCGCTGGTGGTGTCGAGCGCCCAGGTGCTCAGTGGCAGGGAGGGCGCGGCGGCATAGCGCAGCATGGCCGTGGGCGTGGCCTGCATGAGCGTGTGCTTGAAGGCGCTTTTAGGCTCGGTGGTGTCAACGGGGAAAGTCGTTTCCATGCGTTCGGTCAGCATGAGCCCCTGCAGGCTTTGGCGGCCTTTTTCCCACCATGTGTTCCAGGCTTCAATCACTTCGCTGACCGGTACCGTGTCCGGCCGCATCGCCTGCCGGGGTTGTTCGGCCCGCCTGCGGAGCTGCTCCTCCACCCGTTGCCGGGCCTTGACGTAGTTGGAATCCCGGTAGATTTCATCAAACGAACGGAATATTTTCTGTGCAGTAGTCTTGTGTATGACTAAACCATTATTTGCAAGAATGAATAGCAGAAATAGGAGTATCTGTTTCATGGTCATATATTTTTAGGAAGCCGGATTGCGTGGTGAACTTTTTAAAATACAGCAACGCAAGGTGTAACTGCTCTCACATGGCGTTTAGTATGCTGTCATTGTCACCAGTAATAAACTTCGTCCTTATTTTCTTCGGTATAAATAATGAAAAATTCATAGTCATATTTTGAGGTCAAATTATGGCAGTTATCTCTGTCATAATCATTTAGTGGGAGCGGTCGTCCTAAACTATCGCGAGCTCCGCTAACATGATTGTGGTAGAACCTGTCATATCCACCCGAGTAGGCGGGGCTGGCATCAGCTCCGGATGAACTGAATGATGTGAAGAGCTTGCCACCTCCGCTCTTACTGTTGGTAGCAAGCGCCCACTCTACATCGGTAAGATGAGCGAGTTCCTTAAAGAACGCAACTTCTTTGTTAAAAATCTTTTTGCTTCCGCTTTCGGTGTTGTCGAAGATGAGCCATTCTTTTTCCTCACCATTTACGTTCGGGCCTTTTTTTAATTCGCATTGCATGCCTTGGGGTATTTCGATGGCAATTCCTGTATTCGTTGGCCATCTGATTCAGGTTTTCTTTTGATAGTGTTTTCATTTTGAAAATAAAATTTAAATTAGACACGTAAGTTGTTTAGTTTGTTTCGAGATTCAATATAGTGAAATATTTTGATAAAACAAAGTTTATCTGTCTTTTTTTTCTATTATTGACGAACTTTTGACCAGTTTGATTACCACAGTGTCTCCCAATTAATTGGGATGTAGTACGTGGGTTCTTTTTCCCATAGCTTGACCTTTTCCGGTTCGGTCTTCGGGTTGCAGTACCATATCGGGTTGGGCCAGGTGAGTGCGTAGAATACCCTGTTTTTGTTTGGATAAAACAGACAGTCTTTCAGGATCCAACGATCTTCGGGCCGATGGTTTTTGAGGCAAGAATTGAGATCGTTTCCCGTGATGATGCGGTAGGGAAATACGCGGCCGTCCGTGGTCATGAAGTGCCCCAACAGGTGAGGAGGCAGGGCGGCAATGGCCTGCCGGAGCCATTTGCCGGCGTTGAAATAAGTTTTGTCACTTATTGTAGGATCTTTTGTTTGGCGCTTGAGCAAGTGCAGCTCCAGATGACCATCGTTTTTCTCTTCGAGCAGGAAATAGAAATCACGGACCTGTTCAAGCACTTGCAGCCATTTGTCGCCCAGTTGCAGGCGTATCATGTCGGCCAGCACCATCAGTTCGGCTTCGCCGTAAAAGTGTTCGAGCGGGTGGTAGTATTCAAAGGCGTGGCGGAATTTGTCGACGTATTGCTGAAATCCGTTGTAATATTGATACCAGGCCAGAATGCCTTTTTGTTCGTGCCATCGGGCCTTTCGCGTGATGCGTCCGTGGTTGACGTCAGCCCGTTGCACCTGCAGGCAGACGCGCGTGCCGCAGTAGTCCCAATAGTTGAGATGCATGCTGATTTGTCCGCTGAACCACGTGGCGGGAATCCGCCAGAGGTTGTCCGTGCCGTAGCGCTGCATGAGTTGCCGGCGCAGGGCGGTGGTGTCAACGCCTGTGGCGTAGTAGGGCTGCGGGCCGGTCCACAGCAGCTGTTCCGCGCCGCTGGTGGTGTCGAGCGCCCAGGTGCTCAGTGGCAGGGAGGGCGCGGCGGCATAGCGCAGCATGGCCGTGGGCGTGGCCTGCATGAGCGTGTGCTTGAAGGCGCTTTTAGGCTCGGTGGTGTCAACGGGGAAAGTCGTTTCCATGCGTTCGGTCAGCATGAGCCCCTGCAGGCTTTGGCGGCCTTTTTCCCACCATGTGTTCCAGGCTTCAATCACTTCGCTGACCGGTACCGTGTCCGGCCGCATCGCCTGCCGGGGTTGTTCGGCCCGCCTGCGGAGCTGCTCCTCCACCCGTTGCCGGGCCTTGACGTAGTTGGAATCACGGTAGACTTCGTCCAGCGAGTGGAACAGCTTTTGTGCCACGGATGGGCTGCTCCATCCGCAAAGGAGGCAGGGCAGCATGAAGGAGAGAATAGTGCGTTTCATAGGCCAATAGGTTTTAGTGGACAATGCGTACAGCTAAGTCAGAGCGAAAGGATTTTTCTTTCTTTCTGGCGCATCTGTCTAATGATGCATGCGTTAAAGATAACGAAATCCGGTTGTTTCTCCAAGTTTGCAGGATTGTTTTTTTTCTTCCCGCCCCTTGCGTCCGGCTTATGATAAGGAGGCACTTTGTTAAAACAAGGTCGGACCTTGTAAAAAACAAGTCCGACCTAAAAATAATTCCGAGCCGCGGCGTTTTTTTTCGGCAGGTCGGCAGATTCGTTAAAAAGTATTACCTTTGCAGCAGAAAGTGTGAATCAAAAAAATTATCCCTTCATGAATGCAATGATAGCTCCGTCGCTGCTGTCGGCCGATTTCGGCAATTTGCAGCGCGACATAGAGAGACTCAATGAAAGCGAATGCGACTGGTTCCATCTGGACGTGATGGACGGTGTTTTCGTGCCCAACATTTCGTTTGGTTTTCCCGTAATGGAGGCCATGGCTCGCCATGCCCGTAAGCCGCTCGACGTGCACCTGATGATTGTAGAGCCCCAAAAGTTTGTCAAGCAGGTAGCTGCGCTGGGGGCCAAGGTGATGAACGTGCACTACGAAGCCTGCACGCATCTGCACCGCGTGGTACAGCAGATTAAGAGCGAGGGCATGATGGCCGGCGTGACGCTTAATCCACATACGCCCGTGAGCTGCCTGGAGGAGATTGCGCCCGACGTTGACCTGGTGATGCTCATGTCGGTGAATCCCGGATTTGGCGGCCAGAAGTTCATTGAGCACTCACTCGACAAGGTGCGCCGTTTGCGCGAATTGCTCGACCGTACCGGCTCGAAGGCACTGATTGAGGTGGATGGCGGCGTCAACCGCACCACCGGCCCGCAGCTGACGGCAGCCGGCGCCGACGTGCTGGTGGCCGGTAGTGCCGTGTTTGGTGCGCCCGACCCCGTGGCCGAGGTTCATGCCCTCCGTACGCTATGCGTTCGTTAGCCTCATACGAAAAGCCTTTCAGGCAATATCCGATATTGCGCGTGCTCGTGCCTTTCGGCATCGGGCTTTTGAGCGGCAGTCAGTTCAGCCATTTCTTCTCGCAAGAAATGGCTTTTTGTTGTTTCGTGCCAGTGGTGGCGTGTGTGGTGATGCTGTTGTTGAATCGCCGGAACCGCGGTTTTCAGGTTGCTTTGGCAGTGGCCATGTATTGTTTTGGCTTCGGGTGGATGAGCGTGAGCCGGTTGCGCCATGATGGGGCATGGCCCGCCGGGTTGCTGACGGCGCGTGCGGTGGTGATTTCGCCTCCGGTAATGACGGCGCATGCGGTGCGCGTGCGGGTGATGCTGGCCGACGGCGTCCGTTCGGGGTGCAGGGCGGAACTGACCTTGCACCGTGCGGACAGTCTGAACGAATGCCGGTTGAGACCGGGCGACGGCATACTTTTCCGCGCCCGGGTTGAGCCGCCCCGGAATTCAGGTAATCCGGGCGAATTTGACTATGCCGGCTATCTGCGCCGGCAGGGCATCAGCGGCAGGGCCTATGTGCCCCCGGACGCATGGACACGCTTGCCGGAGGCACGGAGCCTGCGCAAGTGCTTGCCCTTATGGCCGCGTTTGCAACTGCTGGCCCGGATGCAGCAGCAACAGCTGGCCGACCGTTATTACCGGAAACTGCCGCAGGATGAGGCCGCTTTGCTGGCCGCCCTTTCGGTGGGGTACAGGAGCGCGTTTCCAAAGGATTTGCGGCTGCAGTTTTCGGCCGTCGGTGTGAGTCACGTACTGGCGCTTTCAGGGCTGCATTTGGGCATTCTGGTCGGGGTGTTCCTGTATGTCAGTCCGCGCCGGCGCAGCTGGCGGGTGGCGTATTACGGGATTGTCGTGCTGATGATTGCCGCCTTTTGCCTGCTGGCCGGTCTGCCGGCTTCGCTGGTCAGGGCCGGGGGCATGTCGGTGTTTCTGTTGCTTTCGCGCGTGGTGAACAGGCATTCACGAATGTTGCAGTCATTGTTTGTCGTGACGTTTGTATTGCTGCTCGTCTCGCCTGAGTCATTGTTTGACGCAGGGTTTCAGCTTTCCTTTCTGTCCGTATGGTTTATCGGACTGTTTATGCCCTCGTTGCGGCGCCGGCTGGCTCCACGTCAGCGGTGGGTAAAATGTATGGTCGTGCCTCTTTGTTTGAGCGTGGTGGCTCAGGTAGGCACGTTGCCGCTGGTTTTGTATTATTTTCATCAGATTCCGGTTTATTTCCTGTTGGCCAATTTTCTGGTGAGCCTGGGCCGAATACAACGCAGGGTCAGGAGGAAAGATTTCGTTGTGGCCCAGTCCGCTCGGGCTGGCCGCTACGTTCGACCCCGAACTGGTCGAAAAGTTCGGACGGATCGCATCCGCCGAATACCGCGCCTTGGGTATCGCCACAGCGCTGTCGCCGCAGATCGATCTGGCGACCGAACCCCGGTGGAACCGGTTCTACGGTACCTTCGGCGAAGACCCCGATCTGGACACCGATATGGCGCGGGCCTATATCGACGGATTCCAGACCTCCGTCGGAGCTGCCGAGATTGCGGACGGCTGGGGGTATGAAAGCGTCAATGCCATGGTCAAACATTGGCCGGGCGGCGGCCCGGAAGAAGGCGGACGGGATGCCCATTTCAGCTTCGGGAAATACACTGTTTACCCCGGCGGAAATTTCGAGCAACACATCCGGCCCTTTGTGGAAGGAGCTTTCCGCCTCAACGGCAAGACACGAAAGGCCGCAGCCGTCATGCCCTATTATACGGTTTCCCACGGGGTGGACCCCTCGGGAAAAAAGGTCGGCAACGGTTTTAGCAAATATATCGTCACCGATCTGCTGCGGAACAGATACGGATACAACGGCGTCGTCTGCACGGATTGGGGCATCACGCACGACTATTCCAGCATCGAGGAGGCTGACGGCAAATGCTGGGGAGTGGAGGCATTGAGCATCCCGCAGCGGCATTACGAAGCGCTCAAAGCCGGAGTAGACCAGTTCGGCGGCAACGCAGAGATTGCACCCATCATGGAAGCGTATCAAATCGGCTGCGAAAAGGTCGGCGAAGAAGCCATGCGCGCCAGAATGGAGCGCTCC
>OGYZ01001136.1_pt1 | contig 21797 bp, 15 predicted proteins | sample 1576681 | NCBI WGS metagenome assembly OGYZ01 (sample SAMEA3541480, study PRJEB24748) | human gut metagenome | biome: human gut; feature: human-associated habitat; material: faeces | place: China | collected 2012 | reverse complement strand
CAATGCGGGTGGTACCGCGGATATTATATTTGATAATTTCCGTCCCGGGATACTGTTGTATCCCGGGACTTTTTCTATTTAGAAAAAAGCTTTACCGGGATGCTGGAATCTGAAAGGAGAAGTAAAATGGAGCTTGTAACAGGAGTAAAAAAGAAAGAGACGCTGGAATTAAGAGAACTGCTTGAAGCAGGCAGAATCGGAACTGAAGTCAGAGTGAATGGTGCGATCCATACGATCAGAGATATGGGAACCGTTGCTTTTATCATTCTGAGAAAAAGAGAAGGCCTTGTGCAGTGCGTTTATGAAGAAGGAGTTTCAAAATTTAACTTGAAAGATGTGAAAGAAGCAGATACAGTAGAAGTATCAGGGATGCTGGAGCGATCGGAAAAAGCTCCGAACGGGATTGAGATCCGGTTAGGAGAACTGAAGATTTTAAGTGAGCCGGCAGAGCCAATGCCGCTTCCGATTTCAAAATGGAAATTGAATACATCTCTGGAAGCAAAATTAAATTACAGACCAATTTCTCTGAGAAATATCAGAGAGCGTGCAAAATTCAGGATTCAGGAAGGTATTGTAAGAGGGTTCAGGGATTTCCTTTATCAGGAAGGATTTACAGAGATCCATACTCCGAAGATCGGTGCGAAAAGTGCTGAGGGAGGAGCAAACCTCTTCCGGCTGGAATATTTCCACAGACCGGCGATCCTTCAGCAAAGCCCGCAGTTCTATAAGCAGATGATGGTTGGCGTTTTTGACCGTGTATTTGAGACTGCTCCGGTATTCCGTGCAGAAAAGCATAATACCAAGCGACACCTCAACGAATACACCAGCCTTGATTTTGAGATGGGATATATCGATGGATTTGAAGATATTATGGCAATGGAGACCGGATTTCTTCAGTATACGATGGCTCTGCTTGAAAAAGAGTATGCAAGAGAGCTGAAGATCCTGGATATTAAAGTACCAAAGACGAAAGAGATTCCGGCGGTACGATTTGATGAGATCAAGAGACTTGTGGCAGAAAAGTATGACCGAAAGATCAAGAATCCATTTGATCTCGAACCGGAAGAGGAAATGCTGATCAGTAGATATGCAAAAGAAGAATGGGATGCGGATTTTGTGTTTGTAACGCATTATCCGTCAAAGAAGCGTCCGTTCTATGCAATGGATGATCCGGCAGATTCCACTTATACGCTCAGCTTTGACCTGCTTTTCAGAGGAATGGAGATCACAACGGGCGGACAGCGTATTCATGATTATCATGAGCTGCTTGCGAAAATGGAAAAGCGTGGTATGACGGACGAGGGAATGGAACAGTATTTAAGTGCATTTAAGCATGGAATGCCGCCACATGGTGGACTTGGAATCGGTATGGAACGTCTGACGATGAAGATGATGAACGAAGATAATGTGCGTGAGACAACCTTGTTCCCGAGAGATTTGAGCAGACTGGAGCCATAGTAGCAGACAGAGCGTGCAGCAGACAGATAGCGATACACAGATGGAGACAGAAAGTGTCGCAGGAAGATAGTCATAGTGATCGTCATGGAAAGCGAGAGACCGTTGTGGACAGAAAAGCGGAGGAGTTCAGATGAAAAAGAGAAGATGTTATCTTTGTGGTGGAAAACTCGTAAATGGAAGATGTACACTTTGCGGCCTTGATAATACAAAAATTGAGCGGAAAAATTACCGCCTGAATGAAAGCAGCTTTGACAGAAAAGGAATAGAGGCAAAGCATTTATGTGAATCCCATAACGGAAAGCCGTCCGGTTCACATACGAACCAGTCTGGCGGGCAGAACCGTCAGAGACAGACTTCCTGGCAGAATGGACAAAACCAGCAGAGGCAGGTTTCCTGGCAGAATGGACAGAACCAGCAGGGGCAGACTTCCTGGCAGCGTGGACAGAATTGGACGCAGACGGGCAGGAAAAAGAAAAAGGAAGGAAAGCAGAAAAAGGGATGGATTTCAACTGTCATTGTATTGCTGATGATTCTGATTAGTGTTGGCGGACCTGCGGTAAGTTATACAAAAACTGTGATAGAAAATGTGATAAACCAGTTTGATGATGCCGATAGCGATAACTGGTGGGATGGTTCAGATGTTGATACAAGTGTGGATGAGACAGATCCGTATGAGTTTGTAACGAGAGAACTGTCTGATCATGGAGAGGTTTACGATACAGAGCTTGGATATGGTGAATATGTTGTCGGAACGGATCTTCCTGAAGGAACTTATGATGTAACGCTCCAGTCAGGATACGGTTCTTTCCAGACACAGGATCCGGAAAATTCTATTTATCTGTATGGTTATTTCTCCGAAGATGCGTCGGAGGAGAATGGAGATATCACTGAAAAAGAAGATGTGAGACTGTATGATGGAGCCCATGTCATGATCGGAGAAGATGTGATACTCGCCTTCCATACAGAAAATGGTCAGACCGGACAGATACAGTCAGAAGATAATCCGCTGAGTGTGACGTATACTCTCCAGCCGGAAAAGAAGTATACTGTAGGAAAAGAGATTCCGGCAGGGGTGTATGATGTCTCTGGAACAAAAGACTGGGCTGTGATGGAGTATGAGATCTATCTCGGAGAATTGTATGATGAGGAATATGACAGCCTGAATTATCAGAATTATTCGATCATGGTAGAATCGGGAAATGAAAATGCAATCTATAAAAATGCAGTACTGACGGATGGAACGGAAATCACCGTGACAGGAAAAATGATCCTGACACCATCCCAAAAGATCGGAAGTCAGGACTATGAAGCATTTTATGATATTTACAGAAAATGATGTGAGAAAGGGTGACAGAATTGGCAAATAAAATTTCAGACGAAACGATAGAATATGTTGGAATCCTTGCAAAACTGGAGCTTTCGGAGGAAGAAAAAGAAGCCGCCAAAAGCGATATGGAACAGATGCTGGATTATATAGATACTTTAAATGAACTGGATACTACCGGGATTGAACCGATGTCTCATGTATTTCCGGTGCAGAATGTATTCAGGGAAGATGTTGTAACAAATGGTGATAATAAAGAGAAGACACTGGCAAATGCACCGCTTCGGAAAGAAGACAGCTTTGAAGTGCCGAAGACGATAGGGTAAAGGGAGTGAGATGAAGATGGATTTATTAAAACTTACAGCCCTTGAACTGGGCAAAAAAATAAAAGCCGGTGAGGTGACGGTCAGAGAAGCAGTCCGGGCAGTAATCGAGCAGGCAAAAGAAGTAGAACCGGCGATTAACAGTTATGTGACACTGGATGAAGAAGGGGCATATGCACAGGCAGATGAAATTCAGAAAAAGATCGACGCAGGAGAACTGACCGGACCGCTGGCAGGAGTTCCAGTAGCAATTAAAGATAATATGTGCATTGAGGGTCAGCTTACCACATGCAGTTCCAAAATCCTTTCAGGTTTTCAGCCGACTTATACAGCACAGGCGGTTGAAAACCTGAAAAATGCCGGAGCCGTCATTCTCGGAAAGACGAATATGGATGAGTTTGCCATGGGAAGTACGACGGAGACTTCTTATTATGGACCAACGAAAAACCCTCATAATACAGCACATGTTCCGGGAGGTTCTTCCGGTGGATCCTGTGCGGCAGTGGCTGCGTGCGAATGTTATTATGCACTTGGTTCTGATACCGGTGGATCGATCCGTCAGCCAAGTTCTTTTTGTGGAGTAGTGGGACTGAAACCGACCTATGGAACAGTTTCCCGTTATGGACTGGTGGCATATGGTTCTTCATTAGATCAGATCGGACCTGTAGCAAAGGATGTGGCAGACTGTGCGGCAATCCTGGAAGTGATCGCATCCCACGATGAGAAAGACAGTACTTCGATCGAACGGGATGACTGTGATTTTACAGAAGCACTGGTAGAAGATGTAAAAGGACTCAGAATCGGAATCCCAAGAGATTATATGGGCGAAGGACTAGATCCGGAAGTGAATCAGGCAGTCATGCAGGCAGCGAAAGTGCTTGAAGAAAAAGGTGCAGTGGTAGAAGCATTTGATCTGGGACTTGTAAAATATGCAATCCCGGCATACTATACGATCGCAGCAGCAGAGGCAAGCTCCAACCTGGAACGTTTCGACGGAGTAAAATATGGATATCGGACCAAAGAGTATGAGGGACTCCATAATATGTATAAAAAGACCCGTTCCGAAGGATTTGGAGCAGAGGTAAAGAGAAGGATCATGCTGGGATCTTTCGTATTAAGTTCAGGATATTATGATGCCTATTATCTGAAAGCATTGAGAACAAAAGCCCTGATCAAGAGGGAATTTGACCGGGCATTTGAAAAATACGATCTGATCTTAGGACCGGCAGCCCCGACAACAGCACCGGAGCTTGGAAAGAGTCTGGATGATCCGATGAAAATGTATTTGGGAGATATTTATACGATCTCTGTCAATCTTGCCGGACTTCCGGGCATGAGTGTGCCGGTAGGAAAAGACAGCAAAGGGCTGCCAGTGGGAATGCAGCTCATAGGAAATGTATTCGACGAAAAGACGCTGATCCGTGCCGCATATACTTATGAATGTGCGACAAAGAAAGTGCATGAGGTTCCTGCACAGATCGGACGGACAGCGGAAAAGGAGGTACAGTAATCATGGCAAAGCAGTATGAGACAGTGATCGGACTGGAAGTTCATATCGAACTGGCAACAAAGACAAAGATTTTCTGTGGATGCAGTACCGAATTTGGTGGGGCACCGAATACGCATACCTGCCCGGTCTGCACCGGTATGCCTGGGTCGCTTCCGGTATTGAATAAGCAGGTTGTAGAATATGCGATGGCGATCGGACTTGCAACAAACTGTAAGATCACGCAGGTATGTAAATTTGACCGCAAGAACTATTTTTATCCTGATAATCCGCAGAACTATCAGATTTCCCAGCTTTATCTTCCAATCGCACGAGATGGATATGTAGAGATTGAAAGCGGAAGCGGAAAGAAAAAAGTGCGGATCCATGAAATGCATATGGAGGAAGATGCAGGAAAGCTCGTTCACGATGAATGGGATGATACATCACTGGTTGATTATAACCGAAGCGGAGTTCCGCTGGTAGAGATTGTATCAGAGCCGGATATGCGTTCCGCTGAGGAAGTGATCGCATATCTTGAGAAACTCCGTATGATCGTACAGTATCTGGGAGCATCGGACTGCAAGCTGCAGGAGGGATCTATGCGTGCGGATGTAAACCTTTCTGTTCGGGAAGTTGGTTCGGATACATTTGGTACAAGAACGGAAATGAAAAACCTGAACTCCTTTAAAGCAATCGCTCATGCAATTGAGGGAGAGCGTCAGAGACAGATCGAGCTGCTGGAAGAAGGAAAAGCAGTGACCCAGGAGACAAGAAGATGGGATGATAATAAAGAACATTCCTATGCAATGCGTTCCAAAGAAGATGCACAGGATTACCGTTACTTCCCTGAACCGGATCTTGTTCCGATCGTGATCAGTGACGAATGGATCGAAAAAATCAGGGCACAGCAGCCGGAACTTCGGACAGAGAAGCTGGAGCGTTACAAAAAAGAATTTGACATCCCGGAATATGATGCAGAGATCATTACAGAATCCAAGCATATGGCAGATCTTTTTGAAGCGACGACTGCGATCTGCAATAAGCCGAAAAAAGTATCCAACTGGCTGATGGTAGAGACGATGCGTCTGATGAAGGAACACAGCATGGAAGCAGAAGACCTGAAGTTCTCACCGGTGAATCTGGCGAAACTGATCGAGCTTAATGATGCGGGCACAGTTAATAGTTCTGTGGCAAAAGAAGTATTTGAACAGATCTTCCTGAATGATATTGAGCCGGATGTATATGTAGAAGAGCATGGACTGAAGACAGTCAATGATGCAGATGCACTCAGAACGACGCTGGAGAAAGTCATTGCTGACAATCCACAGGCAGTTGCTGATTACAGAGGAGGAAAAGAAAAAGCACTCGGTGCATTGGTCGGACAGACGATGAAAGCCATGAAAGGAAAGGCAAATCCGGGAATGGTCAACAAAATGCTCCGGGAAATGCTGGGATAATAATTGAAAATAGTTTTTCATCATTTCTAATAATAAAGTAAGGTGTTTATGACCTGTCTCAGATCATCCGATGCATAGGATATCAGGTCATAAGCACCTTTATTAATATACCAGTCTAATCAAATCCCTTTCACTAAACGGATGCGAGACAGATCCGAATAGTTCCGAATCAGACAAAAAACAGCAAAAAAATGTGGGGGGGGTGACAAGATTTGAGAGGAAAAAAGAGATACAATAAAGTAGGATGTATCTTAATATAAATAAGATACTCACGAAAAAGGGAGGAAGGAGATAAGTTTCTATGATGAAAGGGAAACTAAAAAAAGCGGTTGCACTTGTGACAGCATTAAGCTGTGTGCAGATCTCACCGCTTGCAGTGACTGAAGTAGAAGCCGCACAGGATGCAGTCAGTGCTACGAAGAGTGGAAATATTGTGACCATTGGAAATGATAAGCTCAGCCGTGAGTTCAGTATTTCTGATGACAGGCTTTCCACGACAAAAATTGAGAACCTGCTTGGAAATTCAGTGTTCACACCGGGAGAAAATTCAGAAGAATTTGTGATTAAGACGCTGGATGAGACAAGTAACGGGGCAGTTTCATTGGAAGAATATACGACCAGTGAGGGAAATAGCAGTCAGATATTAGACGGGATTACCGATACAACAGGCAATTTCTGGTGTTCTAATTCGGATGATATGAAACTGGTAGTAAATTTTGGATCAGAAAAAGAAGTAAAAAAAGTGGTTTATACACCGCGTTATGATAATAGTGCGAAGTATAACTGTACCGGACGTCTGACCAAACTGAAGATCCAGTACTGGGATGGCAGTGCATGGCAGGATGCAACGGTTGGTGGAAATGCAGAAATTTCACTGACAACCGATGCAAATACAAAGCCGGATGCGATCGAGCTGGATGAAACAGTGACGACATCCAAGATCAAACTGGTTGGTATTGAGTCCTACCACTGGCAGGATGCAAACCGGAATAAGTTTATGAATGTCGGAGAACTGGATGTGCAGGATACAGCCGGAACAACTGTTCTTGACAAAGGTACACAGATTGCCGGAAAAGAAATCAAATCCAGTGAACTGACACTGAAATCGACTTCGATTGATGATACAACAGCAGTGATCAATGATGTTAATAAGACCGGTAAGATGATCACTTTTGAATTTGATCCGGTTGAGATGGGAACAGGCGAAGCCAATATTACAGAAAAGATTGTCATGTATGATGGAGATCATTTCATGCGTAAGTTCCTGGAGATTGACAGTAAAGATAAGGATGTCCGCATGGATTATATCGATGGCGAGCATCTGACAGTCACAGACAGCGATAAGACATGGACTGTTCCGAAGGGAGTCGGCGGTGTTGTAGAGATGAGCGAATATAAGGCAAATCTCGGACAGCCGATCTATATTGATGGAATGTTTGTGGGATCAGAATTCCCGGAAACTGATACACAGATTGAATCAGGTTTGGGACATGTACGCTACTATACAGGAAAGAATTTTACAGATTTTGAGAGAGACGGACAGCTGACTGAGGATGGAAAGTATATTTCCTGGCAGACCGTTGTTGGTGCAAGCCATAGTGACGGAAGTGATCAGGGAGTCATCCAAAGTGATTTTTATGATTATATCGACAGTATTGCAACTCCGTCAGATTTCCGTCTGCAGTACAACTCCTGGTTCGACAACATGATGAGAATTGATGATGATAATATCCTTTCCTCATTCATTGAAATCGAGAAGGAACTGACACAGACCGGAGTTCGCCCGATGGATTCCTATGTAGTGGATGATGGATGGAACAACTACAATAATACATCAGTTGTAGATTCCGTACGTTCCGGAACGACCCTGAATACAACAGGATTTTGGGAGTTCAACTCCAAATTCCCGAATGGACTGACAACATCCAGTTCCCTGGTAAATAAACTGGGATCTGATTTCGGTGTATGGATTGGACCAAGAGGAGGATACAACTTCTTCGGTTCTCTGGCAGATATCCTGACAAAGAGCGGAACAGGAAGTAAGTCCGGTGGTTCCATTGATGTTGCAGATGCAACTTATGTTCAGAAGTTTGAAGAAATGGCGATCAACTGGATGCATGACTATGGAGTAAACTACTGGAAGTGGGATGGATTTGCAGATGTTGCACAGTATAATGCATTCCCGTCAGGAGAAGGTGTTGTAGGATACAGTGAGGAACACCGCCATATGTATGGTGGACAGAATCAGATGTACCATGTGACAGACCTTTGGGAGAAATGGATCGTGCTGATGGAGAATGTCCGTCAGGCTGAGAAAGATTATAATATTAAGAACTTGTGGATCTCCCTGACCTGTTATGTAAACCCAAGTCCATGGTTCTTACAGTGGGCAAACTCTGTATGGTTACAGTGTGCAGGAGACCGTGGAGAGATCAGTAATGGTACACTGAATAATAAGATGGACAATATGCTGACTTACCGTGATGCGAACTACTATGAGTTTGTTCAGGTACACCAGTTTCAGTTCCCATTGGCAAATATTTATAATCACGATCCGATCTACGGAAGTGAAGGAACAGGAATCGTAGCTGACTCCATGACAGCAGAACAGTTCAAGAATTACCTGTATATGATGGGAACAAGAGGAACTGCATTCTGGGAGCTTTATTACTCTGATTCACTGCTGGACAAGGATAAATATCTTGTAAATGCAGAGTTCCTTGAGTGGGAGGAAGAAAATTTCTCCAAGCTGAAGAATGCGAAGATGATCGGTAGCCATCCATCCAGTGCAACAAGACTCAGCACTTACAGAAATGGTGGAATGAGCAGCGGTGAAGTACAGAATCCATATGGATTTGCATGCTTCGATGGAAATGCAGGAATCATTTCCATGAGAAACCCGTCTGCAACAGAGAAGACGATCACATTTACACTGAATGATGCAATCGGAGTTGCAAAAGCCGGTACTTACTACATGAGTACAGTACATACTTATTCTCCGAATGGAACGATTGCGACAGCAAAAGATACTTATACAAAGGGTGAAGAAGTATCCGTTACACTTCAGCCGGGTGAAGTACAGGTATGGTCTCTGAGCCAGAATGCAGATACAACTGCACCGACATTCAAGAGCCTGACAAGTGTTTCAGGAACAGAGCTTCAGGTGCAGTTAAGTGAAAAGATCAAAGGAAATGCAGGCCTGAAAGTAAAAGTAAATGACAAAGTAGTTGATAATGTGACAGTTTCAGAGTATGCAGACCTGCGTACATTTAAACTGACATTTGCTACAGCACTGAATGATGGCGATGTTGTAGAAGTATCCGCAGAGAGTGGAGCAGATGCAGCCGGAAATCAGATCACAGGAAAGATCTCAGCTCCATACTATGCAGAGAATAAGATTGCAGAGAAAGAAACTGTAGAGGGAAGCAACAGCGAGATCAGTGGAAAAGACCGCAGCGTAGAAGGAACCAACGGATTCACAGTAGCAGCACAGGTTCAGACAGCAGACAGAAGTGTTGTCCTTGTAAAGCAGGGAGATGCTTATGAACTCGGAATTAATGCAGAAGGACATCCGTATTTCACGGTAAACGGTGTGACAGCAACAGCTGATACAGTTATTTCCGATGCAACAGAATCTATGATCGTTGGTGTAAAAGAAAATAACGGATTGGTTCGTATTTATGTAGACGGACAGATAAGTGCGTCTGTATATAATGCAGAGAACAAAGAGTTCGCAGTTCCGGCAGCAAAGATCGTTGGTAACGGTGTAAACGGAGCTGTGACAAATGTAGCAGTTTATGACAGAAGTCTTGGCTACGATGAAGTTCCGACATCAGGACTGGCAGAGACTGTGAAGAAGATCACAGCAGAAAAAGATAACTGGACAACTGAGTCCTGGACAGCAGCCAATATGGATACGCTTCTTTCCAATACAACGAGTGCCATCTCAGGTGGAGATGCTTCAGCGATCCAGGCAGCAAAAGAGGCACTGACAGCAGGTTATGCAACACTTGTACCAAAAGTAGTAGAGAATCTGGCATATCAGAAAAATGTAACATCTGCATGGGTAGACCCTGATGAGACAACAGATATGACCAATACAAGAAGTCCGCTTTCCAATGCAGTAGATGGTGTTTACAATAATTCTGATAAATATGCAATCTATGGAAAAGATGGAAAAGATAAAGGTTCTTATATTACGATCGATCTTGGACAGCAGTGCAAGATCAACAATGTAAACTTATGGCGTTACTGGTCTGATGGAAGAACTTATAAGGCAACCGCACTGGTAGTATCTGATACAGCAGATTTTGCGAAGAAGACAGTTCTCTATTACAGTGGAGATTCTGATGTATATAATTTAGGTGTGGATCCGACAGATACATTATATGCAGAAACTTCAGCAGGAAAAGCATTATACAGCGGAGAAGCTGTGACAGGAAGATATGTACGTCTGTACGCAATGGGTAAAGTTGGAAGTAATACTACAAGCGGACATGAGAACCATATCGTAGAGATCCAGGTAAATGGAAGTGCAACAGATTCAGACCCATATGATCTGACAGAATACCGGAATATATTAAAAGAAGCAAAGACAGAGGCGGCAAAGGATATTTATACAGCAGAATCTGTAGCAGCTCTGAATGAGCAGATCACAGCATCTGAAGCACTGATCGCAGAACTTGATGCAGCGATCAATGCAGGAAATCAGCCGGATAAGTCCTGGTCTGAAGTAGCCAATGCGAAGGCAGCTCTTGAGGCAGCCGTAGCAGCACTGGCAAAAAATGACGGACCGGTTGTAGAAGAAGATGCAGACTACACAGCAGTAAATGCAGCAAAAGAAAAAGCTGCAGGAGTAGACAGAAGCAGATATACAGATGAGAGTCTGAAAGCACTGGATGATGCAGTTGCAGCGGTAGTAGAAGGACTGAAGAAATCCGAGCAGGGCAGAGTCGATGCAATGGCAGCAGCAATCAATAATGCGTATGCAGCACTGGTTGAAAAACCGGCTGTAGAAGAGGATGCAGACTATACAGCAGTGAATGCAGCAATTGCAAAAGCAGATAAGATTGACAGAAGTAAGTATACAGAAGAAAGTCTGAAGGCTTTGGATGATGCAGTCGCAGCAGTAGAAAAGGGTCTGAAAGAATCCGAACAGAGCAGAGTTGATGCAATGGCAGCAGCAATTGAGAAAGCATTAAGCGAACTGGTAGAAAGCCCGGTAGTTGAACCGGAAAAAGATGCAGACTATACAGCAGTGAATGCAGCAATGGAAAAAGTACAGAAGATTGACAGAAGTAAGTATACAGAAGAAAGTCTGAAAGCTTTGGATGATGCAGTCGCAGCGGTAGAAAAGGGTCTGAAAGAATCCGAACAGGATAAAGTTGACGCAATGGCAGCAGCAATCGAGAAGGCACTGGATGGTCTGAAAAAGAAACCGGCAGCTGACGATGATAAGAAGAATGATTCAAAGAAAGATGATTCAAATAAGAATGACTTAAATAAGAATGATTCTGATAAGAAGGCAGATGCCGTTAAGACTACCACAGTGAAGACCGGAGATGCAGCCAATGTAATTCCATTCTTCGGAATGACATTGCTTGCAGCAGGTGCAGTGATCGTAATTGCATTTAAAAAGAAACGCAGAGCCTAAGAAATGCAGACAGGATGAAAATGAACTGAGCTGTGAAAAGCTTTGTTAAAAAGAAAAGAGTCTGGATATACAGAAAATGTATGTCCGGACTCTTTTGTTATCCTCCCCCCAAAAAAAAATTATCCACAATTTTATCGACAAAAAAGATGAGTTATGAACAAAATACAAATTGCAATTCCAGTATTTGTCATGTATTCTGTAATTACTCCGATTCATGGAGCATCTGAATTCAGAACAAGGTCAACAGCTTTTATTCAAAGCATCGATTCAATGTAATTAAAATAAATGGTCAAAATGAAAATCTGCAGAGAACAGTCAGAAAAAAATCATCAGTAGAAAGGAATTGCCTATGAAGAACAAACTGCAAAATTATTTTCCAATCATAAGGACAAGAGGGGAGGTGCTTGAAGAATTAAGAGAAAATAAAGAGTTGTGGAAAACTTTTTGTGGATGGAAAGAAACCTGTCAGCAGGAATATCTCGATCTATGTACGGGAGTGAAGGGAATCAAATTATTATATGATACTTATTTTAAAGCTATTATGAATCCTGATACCAGACCGGATCGGTTTAATGATTTTATATCAGAGATGTTGGGACAGAGAGTGAAAGTATTAAAGGTACTGCCAAATGAGTCTGCAAGGATTGCGGCTGAAAGTTCCCTGCTGGTGATGGATGTTGTAGTACAGCTGGAGGACGGAAGTATTGCAAACGTAGAGGTGCAGAAGATCGGGTATCTGTTCCCGGGAGAGAGAAGTGCGTGCTATTCGGCGGATCTGCTACTGAGACAGTATAAAAGAGCAAGGGAGGAACTGGGTGCAACATTCAGCTATAAAAATATAAAAAAAGTATACACAATCGTCTTGTTTGAAAAAAGTGGCAGTGAATTCAGAAAATTTTCAGCAGAGCTGTACCTGCATCGATTCCGACAGACAAGCGATACCGGCGTGGAGATCAATCTATTACAGGAGTATACATTTGTATGTCTTGACATTTTTAATAACATCATCCACAATAAAGATAAAAAGATAGAGAATAAATTGGAAGAGTGGTTGGTATTTCTAAGTCAGGATGATCCGGATATGATTATGAAACTGCTGGACAGGAATCCTGAATTTCAGAAAATTTATGAAGAAATCTACACTCTGTGCCTGAATATGGAAGGGATGATGGAGATGTTTTCAAAAGAACTGGAAATTATGGATCGAAATACAGTAAAGCTGATGATCGATGAGATGGAAGAAGAACTGAACGAGACGAAGCGGAAAGCGAAAAAGGAAGTTGATGAGGTGAAAAGGAAGGCAAAAGAAGAAATTGAAGAAGCGGAAAAGCGTGCAAAAGCAGCAGAGGAAGAGACTGAAAGATTACGCAGGACTTTGGAGGAGCAAAAAGGTAAGAGGGATATTTCTTGACAGATCTTCAGGGAAGGTGTTAGAATATCCCCGTTACAATTAAATGAAAGATGCGTAAGGTGTCAGTCGGACAAAATGTCAGGACTGGTGAAAAGGGAAACAGGTGCGAATCCTGTACGAACTCGTCACCGTATTTCGTGAGCAACAGCCATAAGACCACTGGGAGACCGGGAAGGTGAGCTGGATGCGTCTGAACGATCAGCCGGGAGACCTGCCTTTCGCAGTACAGGAACGAAGAGTTCAGGTCACGAGGAACTGGCGGTACGAAAGAATAGGACAGACTGTTTTTTATAAAAAAGACAGTTTATTCGTGTAAAGAAGATATTATGTGAACCCTCGTTTTTAACGGGGGTTTTATTTACTTATTTATGCAGACAAAAGCCAGAGTCGGTGTGTATATCTGTATATCTGAACTGTTCTGTTCCAAAAAGCATTGATCAAAGATCAGGGAGGGAAAGATGAAGAAAAAATTATTGACAGCATTTCTGGTAACTGCACTTGGAATATCCATGTTAAGTGGATGTGGTGGAAAGAACAGTGACGACAATTCAACCAAATCTGAACAGTCAACCAAAGAAAAAGATCAGGAGGCGGCAGATAAAGTGGCAAAGCTGATTGATGATATTTATGTACAGGAGAGGACAGACAAGACAGATGAGCAGTGCGAAGCTGCAAAGAAGGCGTGGGATGCATTGACAGATGCACAGAAAGAGTTAGTAGAAGGTGAAAATGCAGACCCGGATTATTTCGGAAGAGATACGGGAGACGCATCAAAAGATGATCCACTGAATGAGGATGAGATTGGGGAAAATGAACTTTTAGTTGTAAGTTTCGGAACTTCCTTTAATAACAGCCGTGCAGAGGATATTGGTGGAATTGAAAAGGCACTTCAGGCAGCTTATCCTGAGTGGTCTGTAAGAAGGGCATTTACGGCTCAGATCATCATCAACCATGTTCAGGCACGTGACGGAGAAAAGATTGATAATATGGATCAGGCTTTAGAAAGAGCTGTAAAGAACGGTGTCAAGAATCTGATCGTGCAGCCGACGCATCTGATGCATGGTGCAGAATATGATGAGCTGACAGAAGCAGTGGAAAATTATAAAGATAAGTTCGAGTCAGTAAAAATTGCAGAGCCACTGCTTGGAGAAGTTGGTTCAGATGCAACTGTGATCAATGCAGATAAGGAAGCCGTAGCAAAAGCAATCACAGCAGAGGCAGTAAAAGCAACCGAGTATGAAAGCCTGGATGCTGCAAAAGAAGCAGGAACAGCATTTGTATTTATGGGACATGGAACATCCCATACTGCAAAGATCAGCTATTCCCAGATGCAGACGCAGATGGAACAGCTTGGATATGAGAATGTATTTATCGGAACAGTAGAAGGTGAACCGGAAGAGACTTCCTGCGAGTCAGTGATTGAAAAGATCAAAGCAGCAGGATACAAAAATGTTGTACTTCGTCCGTTGATGGTTGTAGCAGGAGATCATGCCAATAATGATATGGCAGGCGATGATGACGATTCCTGGAAGAGCCAGTTTGAAGCGGCAGATGCATTTGACAACATTGAGACCCAGATTGCCGGTTTAGGTGAGATTAAAGAGATCCAGCAGCTTTATGTAGCTCATACAAAAGCAGCAATGGATGCAGAATAGGAGATTACTTTTCATGAGAAAAAGACTGTTGGCAGTGACACTTTCTGTTATGATGACTGCCTCGATGCTTGCAGGATGTGGCGGTAAGGCAGATACAAAAGATACGAAGAAAGTACAGGAAGAACAGGATGCTTCAAAAGAGGAAGGAACGGCAGAAGATTCTTCGGAAAAGAAAAATGCAGCAGAAGATGCAGGACTGGAAGATGGTGTATATACTGCAGAATTTCATACAGACAGTTCGATGTTCCATGCAAATGAGACAAAGGATGGAAAAGGAACTCTGACTGTGAAAGACGGAAAAATGGTCTTTCATGTCACCCTTCATTCAAAGAATATTGTCAATCTGTTCCCTGGCAAGGCAGAGGATGCCCAGAAGGATGGAGCAGAGCTTCTGCAGCCGACCGTAGATACGGTGACCTATTCCGATGGAGCTACGGAAGAGGTTTATGGATTTGATATTCCGGTTACAGTGATCGATCAGGAGTTTGATCTGGCTCTGATCGGAACAAAAGGTGTGTGGTATGACCACAAGGTAAGTATTGAAAATCCAGTAAAAGACAAATAAATCTTCTTAAAAAGCAGATTTGTACAGATGGCAAAGTCGGGGGCTTTTGACCCCGACATCTATGAATCTGTATAAAGAATAATTCGAGCTTAAACGGAGCATACTGAGTACGATAAAAAGGAAAGGTATGCTCTTTTATTATGAAAAAATCGCATCTGTATGATTTCTTATATAATATAGCAGGAAGTATTTTGTATGCGGCAGGGATTGATACCTTTGCCGGGGCAGCAGGATTTGCACCGGGCGGTGTATCAGGACTTGCCCTGATCCTGAATCATCTGTGGGGACTGCCGGTGGGGATCATGACCCTGGTTTTAAATGTTCCGCTAGTTCTGATCAGCTATAAAGTAGTAGGAAAAAGGTTTCTTCTGAAGACGGCGGTGACCATGCTTATTTCAACGTTTTTTCTGGATCTTGTATTTCCCTTTTTCCCGATGTACCGCGGACAGCGTCTGCTGGCGGCAGTTTATTCAGGCGTCTTACTGGGCGGAGGAATGGTGTTGTTCTATCTGCGTGGTTCGTCCTCGGGAGGAATCGATTTCCTGACTATGGCAATAAAAAAGAAGCATCCGTCGTTTTCGCTTGGGAAAATCACCCTGATGATCGATCTTGCAGTCATTCTTCTTGGCTGGCCGGTATTCGGGGATGTGGATGCAGTGCTGTACGGACTGATCTCTACCTTTGTGTCGGTGGTGGTGATCGATAAAGTTCTTTACGGGATCGGGGCAGGAACACTTGCGATCATTATTACGTCTGACGGGGGAAAGACGGCAAAAGCGATCCGGGAAAATGCAGACCGGGGTGTGACCATTTTAGAAGCTACCGGAGGGTATACCGGACAACAGAAGGGTGTACTGCTGTGTGCCTGTTCCAAGTCAGAAGCCTATATGGTTCAGGAGGCAGTGAGAAAGACGGATGAGACCGCATTTCTGATGTTCACTGAGACGAGTGAAGTATTCGGGGAAGGGTTTAAGCATTCCTGAAGAGATGGGGATATCCGGAGAAGGCTTTCAGCATTCCCGGCTTGCAAATTCCCGTGTCATACCGTACAATAAAATCCGTTGGATAAAAGAAATTGGATAAAAGAAATTAGAAACTTGATGAAATACGATTCAGGAGAGGCGGTATACCATGGGCATGATACGTGCTGAAAAGCTTGTATTTGAATATGATAAACGAGACGAAGACGGCAATGTGATCGGAAGCTGCAGAGCCATTGACGGAGTGGACATCGACATTCCGCAGGGGTCTTGTGTGGCAGTGCTGGGGCATAATGGTTCAGGAAAATCCACACTGGCAAAGCATATGAATGCAATTCTTGTTCCGACAGACGGGACAATGTGGGTGGACGGAAAAGATACGAAGGATATGGAGAAACTGTGGGAGATCCGGCAGAGTGCCGGAATGGTCTTTCAGAATCCGGACAATCAGATCATCGGAACGGTGGTAGAAGAGGATGTCGGATTCGGACCGGAAAATCTCGGAGTTCCGACAAAAGAAATATGGAAAAGAGTAGAGGACAGTCTGCGTGCTGTCGGGATGCTGGACCGGAGAAAAGATTCTCCCAATAAGCTTTCAGGCGGTCAGAAGCAGAGGGTGGCGATCGCAGGAGTGATCGCAATGGAGCCGAAATGCATTGTACTGGATGAACCGACTGCCATGCTGGATCCAAATGGAAGAAAAGAAGTAATTCATGCAGTGGAAAAGCTTCGGAGAGAAAAAAATGTGACTGTGATCCTGATCACTCATTATATGGAAGAAGTGGTGGATGCAGATCAGGTCTTTGTCATGGATGATGGCCGGATCGTTATGCATGGCACACCACGGGAAATTTTCAGCCGGGTTGATGAACTGAAAAAATACCGGATGGATGTACCACAGGTTACGATGCTGGCAGATGAGCTGATCCACCGTGGAGTGGATCTGCCAAAAGGAATTTTAAGAAGGGAAGAACTGGTAGAAGCATTATGTCGATTACGTTAGAACATCTCAGTTATGTATACAATCCGGGAACCGCTTACGAGAAGCACGCATTGAAAGATATCAGTCTTGAGATTCCACAGGGACAGTTTGTCGGGATTATTGGACATACCGGTTCAGGAAAATCCACCCTGATCCAGCATCTGAACGGATTGATGAAAGCAACCTCAGGAAGGCTGCTCTATGAAGGAAAAAATATTTATGAAGAAGGATACGATATGAAGCAGCTCCGCACGCAGGTCGGACTGGTGTTCCAGTATCCTGAATATCAGTTATTTGAAGTGGATGTATTGAGTGATGTCTGCTTTGGCCCGAAGAATCAGGGGCTTTCAAAGGAAGAATGTGAGGCACAGGCAAAAGAGGCATTGCAGTTAGTCGGATTCCCGGAGAAATATTATCATCAGTCTCCATTTGAACTCTCAGGAGGGCAGAAAAGGCGTGTGGCGATCGCAGGGATTCTTGCCATGCATCCAAAGGTACTTGTACTGGATGAGCCAACTGCGGGACTTGACCCGAAGGGAAGGGACGAGATTCTGGATCAGGTGGCACAGCTTCACGAAAAGACCGGGATGACAGTAGTTCTGGTATCCCACAGCATGGAAGATGTGGCAAAATATGTAGACCGTCTGATCGTGATGAATCAGGGGGAAAAAATGCTGGACGGAACACCGCAGGAAGTCTTCCGGCATTATAAAGAACTTGAGGCAGTCGGTCTTGCTGCACCACAGGTAACTTACGTGATGCATGATCTGAAAGAAAAGGGATTTGAAGTGTCAGCAGATGCGGCAACGGTAGAAGAAGCCGCAGATGAGATCATGAAATGCCTGAAGAAGACCCGAAAGGCAGAAAGAGAGGTGCAGGCATGATCCGTGATATTACAATAGGACAATATTATCCGGCACAGAGTCAGGTACATAGGTTAGATCCACGGGTGAAGATCGTCTGCACGCTGGCATTCCTGGTTTCCTTATTTTTGCAGAACAGTATTTTAGGATATGTAGTTGCATTTGCATTTCTTGCAATGGTGATCCGGCTTTCAAAAGTGCCGGTAAAATTTATTGTCAGAGGACTGAAACCCATTGTGATCCTGCTGCTTTTTACAGTGCTGATGAACCTGTTCCTTACGAGGAGTGGAAATATCCTCTTTCATTATGGAATCCTTACAATCACGGAGGGCGGTCTGCGGACATGCGTTTTTATGACGGTGAGATTGATCTTTCTGGTGATGGGATCTTCCATCATGACATTTACGACCACCCCGAACAGCCTGACAGACGGAATCGAAAAGCTGCTTCATCCGCTGAACCGGATCCATGTTCCGGTGCATGAGATTGCAATGATGATGTCGATCGCTCTCCGCTTTATTCCAATCCTTTTGGAAGAGACGGATAAAATCATGAAAGCACAGATCGCAAGAGGGGCAGATTTTGAATCGGGAAATATCCTGCAAAGGGCAAAGGCAATGATCCCGATCCTTGTGCCACTGTTCGTATCTGCATTCCGACGGGCAAATGATCTGGCAATGGCAATGGAAGCAAGATGTTACCATGGCGGGGATGGAAGAACAAAGATGAAACCATTGCAGTATCATAGAAATGACAGAGTTGCTTATCTGATCACACTGCTGTATTTAGTGGCGATCGTAGGTGCAGGAAGATATATTCCATTTAAGATATGGATCTTTTAAGTACAGATAATAGAAAAAGAGGACAGGAAAAGAATGAGACGAATCAGACTGACAGTTGCCTATGACGGAACAGATTACTGCGGCTGGCAGGTACAGAATAACGGGGCGACGATAGAAGGAGAATTGAATACGGCACTGACGCAGCTGACCGGACAGACAGTGAAGGTGATCGGGGCGAGCCGGACGGATGCAGGAGTTCACGCGAGAGGAAATGTGGCTGTATTTGATACAGAATCTTCCATTCCACCGGAACGGTTTCTTTATGCTGTGAATGCGTTGCTCCCGGAAGATATCGTAGTAGTTGATTCCTGCGAGGTGGCGGCAGACTGGCATCCAAGACACTGCAATACAGAAAAGACCTATGAATACCGGGTGCTGAATCAGAAACTTCCCGATCCGATGAGGAGAAGAGATACTTATTTCGTCTCTTTTCCGCTGGATTTGGAGAAAATGAGAAAGGCAGCGGGATATCTGGAAGGGGAGCATGACTTTAAAAGCTTCTGTAATGTGCATACGCACGTAGAAGATACAGTCCGCACCATATACCGGCTGGAAGTGATCCGGGAAGAAAATGTGATCACATTCCGGGTCAGAGGAAACGGATTTCTTTACAATATGGTGCGGATTCTTGCCGGAACACTGATCGGAGTCGGAAGAGGACTGATCGATCCGGAAGAGATCCCGGCGATGCTGGAGGCAAAAGACCGGCAGGCAGCGGGGATGACCGTGCCGCCGCAGGGGCTGACACTGGTGAAGATCGATTATCTGGATTGAAGAGTGCAGACGGGCGGTAAGGGCCGACGGTTGAAAGCTGAGCCTGATGAGGGTCAATTATTTAGAACGAGTTTATAAGGGATGGGGGAATGGAAAGTTGAAGGCAGTGGTCTGCGAAGATGAAGAGGCACTTCAGCTTTTTTTAGAAAAGCAGGTATGTGAGTGCATGAAAGAAGCCGGGATCAATGGGAGTTGCGAAGTGTTTTCATCGGCAGAAGAATTACTGGAAAAAGGAAATCCTTTTTATGATCTTTATCTGCTGGATATTCAGCTTGGTCAGATGACGGGAATGGAACTGGCGGAAAAGATCAGGGAGAAAGACGACCATGCAGTGATCCTTTTTGCAACAAATTATAAAGAAATGATCCGTAAGGCATTTCAGGTATCGGCACTGGATTATTTGGTGAAACCATTGGATGAGGTGGAAGTAAGACAGGCATTATTGCGTTCTTTCCGGTATCTGTCAAAAAAAAGAAACCGGATTGCTTTAAAAAATCAGTCAGGAGTGGAGATCTTTTATCACGAGGAGATTGAGTACATAGAAAGTGAAAAAAGAAAAGTGCGGATCTGCAGCAGGCGAGGCAGCGGTGAATTTTATGTCCGGCTCAATGACCTGGAACACGAATTTAAAGGCAGTCTGCTTGTGAGAGTTCATGCTTCTTTTATCATTAACCTTGAGAAAATACGAAGTGTGCGGAAAGATACGATCACGATGGAGTCAGGAAAAGAAATTCCGGTGACAAGGAAATATAAAGATCAGTTTAACAGGGCATTTCAGAATTATTGCCTGGAAATGCGAAGATGAGAGTGGGAATGATATGATAATACCAATAATTGAGGTGATACAGACCTATTTATTCGTATCGTGCTTTTTAAAAAGAAAAGTAAGGTTTGGAAAGGTGCTGGACTGGTTGGTTCTGATTGGAGTTTCGGAAGTTGGAACAATCGGAAATCATTACTTTCAGGATGCGAATATAAATATATTGATTGCAGTGATAGAACTGTTCATTCTTTTATCCTTTTTCGATGGTGGGGTGAAGAGGAAAATTCTGGCTGGACTGCTCTATTTAGTCTTTGCATTTTTAGCTGAAGGTGTTGTGGCTGTGGGACTGTCAAGAGCATATGATATCCGGATCAGTGATATGGGAAATCAGGAGGAGGCAGTGATCCTGTTGGGAAAGAGATATTCCAGAGAAATCCGGGTTATTGCAACAATGTTCTTCTATTTGCTGTCAAGAAAAAAGAGAGATACAGAGAAAAGGGATATACAGGGACAACTGCTGGTCATCCCGGCACTTAGTGCGGTTCTGCTTGTAATTGTGACAGAGGATCAGTTTGCAAGAGAGCAGATCAATGTGTGGATGGAAGTGATGCTGATCCTGTTTATTCTGATTATCAATGCAGTATTATATGTGCTTTTCCGCAGGCAGGAAGTTTATTTCAGGGAAGAGGAAATGATCCGGAATCAGTTAAAAGAACTGGAATATGAATCAGCCCATTACAGGGAATTAGAACAACATCAGCAGGAAATCCGAAGAATCAGGCATGATATAAAAAATGAATTGTCGGGCATTTATGGTTATCTTGAAAATGGAGAAGTGGGAGAAGGAAAAAAGGAGATTGAGACACTTCTTCAGCAGATGACTGCGGCAGAACAGAAAATTTTTACTGCAAATGCAGTTGTAAATGGAATCCTGAATCTGAAGTTACAGAAGATGGAAATGGCTCAGATAGAATATGAGTTTGATATTCACATACCGGAACAGTTAAAAATTCAGGGAACAGATTTAGGCGTACTGCTGGGGAACTTACTGGATAATGCAATCGAGGCATGCCAGGAGTTTCAGGGAGAAAAAAAGATCCGGCTTCTGATAGAATATCAGAATAGCGGAGTAGTGATACACTGCGAAAATCCATGCAATGAAGATACAGAGACAGATTCGTTAGCAAGATTGCAACTCAACATTCAACATTCAACATTCAACATTTTTAATTATGATCAAGAAGCTTTTCACCTTATT
>OGYZ01001128.1_pt1 | contig 21852 bp, 17 predicted proteins | sample 1576681 | NCBI WGS metagenome assembly OGYZ01 (sample SAMEA3541480, study PRJEB24748) | human gut metagenome | biome: human gut; feature: human-associated habitat; material: faeces | place: China | collected 2012 | reverse complement strand
AGTTCACCAGGGGGATAGGCTCGCCCCAGTAGCGCTGGCGGGAGAACACCCAGTCACGCAGCTTGTAGTTGACCTTCTCCTTGCCGAAGCCCTGCTCCACCACGTACTTCTTCATGGCGGGGATGGCCTCCTTCACGGTCATGCCGTTGAGGAAGCCGGAGTTGACCATGATGGCGCTGTCGTCCTTGGCCACAAAGGCCTCCTTGGTGACATCGCCGCCCTTGACCACCTCGATGATGGGCAGACCGAACTTCTTGGCGAATTCCCAGTCGCGCTGGTCGTGACCGGGCACGCCCATGACGATACCGGTGCCGTAGCCCATGAGGACGTAGTCGGACACGAACATGGGCAGGGCCTGATGGGTCACGGGGTTCATGACCTCAATACCCTCCAGCCGCACGCCGGTCTTTTCCTTGTTCAGCTCGCCGCGCTCAAAGTCGGACTTGTGAGCCGCCTCCTCCTGATACGCCTCCACGGCGTCCCAGTTCTTGATCAGGGGCTGCCACTTCTTCAGCATGGGATGCTCGGGAGAGATGACCATGTAAGTCGTACCGAACAGGGTGTCGGCACGGGTGGTGTACACCGTCACCTCGTCGCCCACGTTGGTCTGGAACGTCACCTCGGCGCCGGTAGAGCGGCCGATCCAGTTGCGCTGCTGGATCTTCACGCGCTCGATGAAATCCACGTCCTCCAGATCGTCGATGAGACGCTGGGCGTAGGCGGTGATCTTCAGCATCCACTGGCTCTTCTCCTTGCGGATGACCTCGCTGCCGCAGCGCTCACACACGCCGTTGACCACTTCCTCGTTGGCCAGCACGCACTTGCAGCTGGTGCACCAGTTCACAGGCATGGTGGTCTTATAGGCCAGACCGTGCTTGAACATCTGCAGGAATATCCACTGGGTCCACTTGTAGTAGTCGGGGTCGGTGGTGTCCACGCAGCGATCCCAGTCAAAGCCGTAGCCCAGCATCTTCAGCTGGCTGGTGAAATTGGCGATATTGTTTTTGGTCACCACAGCCGGATGGATATGGTTCTTGATGGCGTAGTTCTCCGTGGGCAGGCCGAAGGCGTCGAAGCCAATGGGGAACAGCACGTTGTAGCCCTCCATCCGCTTTTTGCGGGTGACGATGTCCATGGCCGTGAAGGGGCGGGGATGGCCCACATGCAGGCCCTGACCGGAGGGATAGGGGAACTCGATGAGTCCGTAGAACTTGGGTCGCTTGTCGCCGGTGACGGCGGCATAGGGCTTGGTTTTTTCCCAATTGGCCTGCCATTTCTTTTCAATGGCCGCAAAATCGTAATACATGTCGCTTCTCCTTGTATCTGAATTTTGTTAACTGCTGATAAAAAAACGTCCCTGACTGCTTTCGCAGTCAGGGACGCATGTCACGTGTTACCACCCTGATCCCGCCGCCAGTTGCCTGTGCGGCGCTCAGTCCCCCTCTTGCAAGGGGCCGCGCCGGTAACGGTGCGCCGCCGTCCCGCCCTGTTCAGGCGGAAAGCTCCGGAGCCAGTACAACGAAGCGCCCCCACCGGCTCGCACCAGCCGCCGGCTCTCTTTTGGCGGGCCTGCCTCGTCTTTTTTCCCTCATCGCATATGTCGATATTACACCTTATTTTATCGCTTTTTTGCCGATTGTCAAGTCCCGTTTTTCGTCATTATGCCAAATTTCACGAAAAATGCACCGATACCGGCACAACTTCTCAGAACAGGCTGACCTGGCTGGTGTCCGCCATTCCGGCGAACGCGCCCAGGGACTTGAGCTGCTCGATGTGGGTCTTACTCAGCTTGCTGCACGTGTTGGCAAACTCCTCCACGGAGATAAAGGTCTTGCCTTTCCGCTTTTCCACCGTGTCCAGCGCCGCCGACTCGCCCAGGCCGTGTACCGTCACGAAGGGAGGCAGCAGGCCGTTCTCCGTCACCACAAAGCGGGTGGCGTCGGACTTGTAGATGTCGATGGTATCAAAGTGGAAGCCCCTCAGATAGAACTCGTAGCACACCTCCAGCGTCACCATCAGGTTCTGCTCCACATCGGTGGCGTCCTTGTTGTTTTCGATCTCCTTGATCTTCTGCTTCACCGCGTCCAGACCAGCGCAGCAGTACTCGGCGTCAAACGCCTTGGCGCGGATGGAGAAGAATGTGGCGTAGAACGCCAGCGGCCTATGCACCTTGAACCATGCGATGCGGAACGCCATCATCACGTAGGCCACGGCGTGGGCCTTGGGGAACAGATAGCCGATCTTGGCCAGGGATTCGATGTACCAGTCCGGCACCTGATGGTCCCGCATGGCCTCCTCCCATCCCTCCTGAAAGCCGCCCTTCTTCACCTTGCCTTTACGGACGGCCTCCATGATCTTGAAGGACATCTTGGGGTCCAGCCCCATGGAGATGAGGTACAGCATAATGTCGTCGCGGCAGCCCACCGTCTCCAGAACGGAGGCTGTACCGCTGACGATCAGCTCCCGGGCGTTGCCCAGCCACACGTCGGTGCCGTGGGAGAAGCCGGACAGACGCACCAGCGTGTTGAAATCCCTGGGCTGGGTGTCCATCAGCATGCCGCGGGTGAAGCGGGTGTTGAACTCGGGGATGGCCACGGCGCCGGTGGGGCCGAGGATCTCGTCATTCTCGAAGCCCAGCACCCTGGAGGACGTGAAGATGCTCATGGTATCGGGGTCGTCCAACGGGATAGCCCGTGCGTTGACGCCGGTGAGATCCTCCAGCATCCGGATCATGGTGGGATCATCGTGTCCCAGCATGTCCAGCTTCAGCAGGTTATCCTCCATGCAGTGGTATTCAAAATGGGTGGTGATGGTATCGCTCTCCGCATCGTCGGCGGGGTGCTGCACAGCGGTGAAATCCTCCACGTCCATGTCGTCCGGCACCACCACCAGGCCGCCCGGGTGCTGGCCGGTGGTGCGCCGCACGCCCACGCAGCCCTGGGTCAGCCGGTTCATCTCGGCGTTGGAGGCCGTCTGTCCCCGCTCCTCCAGATACTTTTTCACCATGCCGAAGGCGGTCTTTTCCGCCAGCGTACCGATGGTGCCGGCGCGGAACACCTGGGTCTTTCCGAACATCTCGATAGCGTGCTGGTGAGCGCGGGCCTGATATTCGCCGGAGAAGTTCAGGTCGATATCCGGCACCTTGCCGCCGCCGTAGCCCAGGAACGTCTCAAAGGGGATGTCAAAGCCGTCCTTGACGTACTTTTCCCCGCACACAGGGCATATCTTGTCCGGCATGTCCGCGCCGCAGCCGTAGCTGCCGTCTGTGATGAACTCCGTATTTTTGCACTTGGGGCAGCGGTAGTGGGGAGGCAGGGAGTTCACCTCCGTGATGCCCGACATGTACGCCACCAGACTGGAGCCCACGGAGCCTCGCGAGCCCACCAGATAGCCGTTCTCCAGACTGCGCTGCACCAGCTTCTGGGCGGACATATACACCACGTCGTACTTGCCCAGGATGCTTTTCAGCTCCACGTCCAGACGGTCCACGATGAGCTGCGGCGGCTCCTCCCCGTACAGCTCATGGCACTTGTCCCACACCATGTCGTGCAGCTCCTGCTCGGAGTTTTCCAGGCGCGGCGGGAACAGCTGCCCCGGTGGCAGCAGCTCGATATCCTCGATGCAGTCGGCAATGTGCCGCGGGTCGTCGATGACCACCTTGTGGGCCGTCTCTGTCCCCAGGTACGCGAACTCCTTCAGCATCTCGTCTGTTGTCTTGAAGTAGATGGGCAGCGGTGCATCGGCGTCGGGGAACTTCTTGCTGGCCAGCAGGATGTGGCGGTACACCTCGTCCTCCGGCTCCTGAAAATGCACGTCACCGGTGGCGCACACCGGCTTGCCCAGCTCCTGCCCCAGCCGGACGATGGTGCGGTTGAAATCCCGCAGCTCCTCCTCCGACTGGACATCCCCCTTGCGAAGCATGAACATGTTGTTGCAGATGGGCTGGATCTCCAGATAGTCGTAGAACGACGCGATGCGCTTCAGCTCCGCCCAGTCCTTGCTGCCGTCAGCCACGGCGCGGAACAGCTCGCCCGCCTCGCAGGCCGAGCCGATGATGAGCCCCTCCCGATGGGCCGCCAGCTCCGTCTTGGGAATGATGGGCACGCGCTTGAAATATTTCAGATTGGACGCCGAGATCAGCTGGTACAGGTGCTTCAGGCCCAGCTTGTTCTTGGCCAGAATGATGATGTGCTTGGGGTGGCGGTTGCTCTTTCCGCCCTCCGGCCGCAGCTTCAGCATCTCCCCGTTGATCTGCTGGAGCCGGTGGATGCCCATCTCCCTGCGCATTTTCTCAAAAAACGGGATGAGCATATACCCCACCATGGCCGCGTCATCGGAGGCACGGTGGTGGTTGAAGGCGGGCAGATCCAGATGCTCCGCCACGATGTCCAGCTTGTACTTGTGCAGCTCCGGCAGCAGGTTCTGCGCCAGGATAAGGGAGTCTACGTAGGTGGGGTCGAACTCCAGCCCCACCTTCCGGCACCCCTCGCGGATGAAGCTGATGTCGAACTCCGCGTTGTGGGCCGCCAGCGGTCTCCCGTTCACGAACTGTAAAAACGCCGTCAGTGCGTCCTTCAGCTGGGGTGCATCGGCCAGCATGGCATCGGTGATGCCGGTAAGGCCGATGATCTCCGGCGTCAGCCGCCGGTTGGGGTTCACGAAGGTCTGAAACCGCTCCGTGATCTCCCCGTTCTTCAGCACCACCGCACCGATCTCGGTGATGGCCTCCCGCCGCACCTTCAGGCCCGTGGTCTCGATGTCGAAGCACACGATCTCGTCGGCGAAATCCTGATCCTGCTCACCGTGTACGGCGATGCGATCGTCCAGATTGTTGACAAAATAGCCCTCCACACCGTAGAGGATCTTGATCTTTCCCTTCTTGCCGGCGTCCCGGGCCTTGGGGAATGCCTGCACTGTGCCATGATCTGTGATGGCGATGGCGGGGTGTCCCCACGACGCCGCCTGCGCCACCACCTTGCCCACATCGGTGATGGCGTCCATGGTACTCATCTGGGTATGCAGGTGCAGCTCCACCCGCTTCTCCGGCGCGGTATCCTTCCGGCCCTGGTGCTGGATGCGCATGATGCTCACCGGCTGGAGCTGTACGTCCTTGCCGTCGAAGCTCAGCGCCAGCTTGCCCTGCACCCGCAGCCACATGCCGTCGCTGACAGCACCGCCCAGTACCCTGGCCTCCTTCTCGTCCATATACTTCCGCACGGAGACGGAACCGTGCTCATCGGTCATGTCGAAGTTCATGCACCACTGACCTGGCCGCCGTGTCTCATAGCACTCCATGCCGAACACGCGGCCCTCCACCACGGCGGAGCCCATCTTCAGATTCAGCTCCCCCACCGGCACCACGCGTCCCTTGATCTCCTTGCCGTAGAGCAGGTCGCTGCTGCCCTTTCCGGCAGCAGCCGGCGCGCTGAACCGCAGCTGTACCCGCCGCAGGTCGTACTGCTGGGCCAGCATATGCTCCAGCGATGTCACCGCCGCCTCCGGCACCGTCTCGCCGCTGACGGCCTGCACCTCGATGGTACGGGCCTCCCGATCCAGCGCGCCGCCGGTGACGTAGGCGTCGTGCAGCAGCAGCCGCAGCTGCCGCGGTGCCTGAAAGCTCTCAAATAATGTAAAAAACGGTAATCTTTCCGCCATTTTCTCACCTTACAGTTTGTCGATCTCCTGAAACAGCGCGTCCACCAGCTGCTCCTGCGGCACCTTCCGCAAAATCTTCCCCTTAGCGAACAGCAGGCCCTCGCCCTTTCCTCCGGCGATGCCCACATCCGCGCCGGACGCCTCGCCCGGCCCGTTGACCACGCACCCCATCACCGCCACGGTGATGGGCTTGGCACAGTCCTTCAGCCGCCGCTCCACCTCCCGCGCGATGGGGATCATATCGTACTTCGTCCGGCCGCAGGTGGGACAGGCGATCAGATCCGGCCCGCTGCGGCGAATGCCTGCCGCCTGCAAAATACGCTTGGCGGCGATGACCTCCTCCACCGGGTCCGCCGTCAGGCTCACCCGCAGCGTGTCTCCCACGCCCATGCACAGCAGACCGCCGATGCCGATGGCGGATTTCAGCACGCCCATCTCCGGTGTGCCCGCCTCCGTGACGCCCAGGTGTAGCGGGTAGTCCGTCTGCTCATGGAGCATCCGATACGCTGCCATATTCACCGGCACGCGGGAGCACTTCACGGAGATGCAGATGTCGTTGAAGCCACAGTCATTCAGCAGCCGGACATGCCCCATGGCGCTGTCCACCAGCGCCTGCGCCGTCACGCCGCCGTACTTGACCAGCAGATCTTTTTCCAGTGACCCGCCGTTGACGCCGATGCGGATGGGGATGCCCCGCTCTCGGCAGGCATCCGCCACGGCCCGCACCCGCTCTTTACTGCCGATGTTGCCCGGATTGATGCGGATCTTGTCGATGCCGCCCTCCGCGCACAGCAGCGCCAGCTTATAGTCGAAATGGATGTCCGCCACCAGCGGGATGTGGATGCGGGCCTTGATGGCCGGCACGGCCCGTGCCGCCTCCTCCGTGGGGACCGCCACGCGGATGATCTCGCAGCCCGCCTGCTCCAGCCGCAGGATCTGCTGCACCGTAGCCTCCACGTCCTCCGTGGCGGTATTGCACATGGACTGGATGCTCACCGGTGCGCCGCCGCCCACGGCCACACCGCCCACCATGATCTGTCTGCTCATTGTATCCCCTCTCAGTGTATCAGCTTCCACACATCGCTGAACGTGATGACCGCCATCAGCGCCAGCAGCAGGATCAATCCCGCAAAGTGGATGTAGTTCTCGTATTTCGCCGGTATTTGCTTTTTGAACAGCTGCATGCTGACGGCGTTGATGACCAGAAAGAAGATCTTGCCGCCATCCAGCGCCGGCAGGGGCAGCAGGTTCATCACCGCCAGGTTCACGGCAATCAGCGCCGCCAGATAGGCGATGTTCTCCACCGCCGCCCGGGTGGTGGCCGCCTGTTCGCCCACCTGGGTCATGGTGGACACGATGCCCACCGGCCCGCTGAGATCCTTTACCCCCGCCTGACCGGTCACCAGCATCTGTAAGCTCAGCCGCACCAGTCGCACAAAGTCCATGGCGTTGTTCCACGAATAGGACAGCTTCCTGCCCAGCGTGGCCTCCTCCGCCCCGAAGTACAGGCCGTAGCCCGTGTAGGCCTTGCCGTTCTGGTCGGTGTACTCCCGCCGCTCCATGGTGAAATCGCGGAGGGTGATGACCTCCCCGTTCCGCTCTATCTGCAAGTCGAAGGCGCCAGTCTTGTTCAGCCCCATCAGCAGGCTGATATCGCTATATACGTACACCTTCTCGCCGTCAATGCGCAGCAGCCGGTCGCCCTCCTGCAAGCCGTCAGCGCTCTCCAGCGGGCAGCCGTCGGCAAAGCCCGACACCACCGGCACGTAGAACGCCTGGGCATCGGCGTACAGTACCAGGATAATGAGCAGTCCCGCAATGAAGTTCATGGCCGCGCCTGCCGCGAAGATCAGCAGCTTGGCCCAGAAGCCCTGATTGTTCAGGGCTGTCGGATCATCGGAATCCTCCTCTTCGCCTTCCATGGCACAGAAACCGCCCACCGGAAACAGCCGCAGGGAGTACTGCGTCTCCCCCTTCTGCTTCTTCCACAGGGCGGGCCCCATGCCGATGGAAAATTCATTGACCCGCACGCCGCAGGCCTTGGCCGCCATGAAATGGCCCAGTTCGTGGACGGCGATGAGCACGCCGAACACCAGTATGGCCGCTAAGATATATACCATTCCCACAACTCCTTTACGGCGCCGCGCGCCTTACAGCACGGCCTGACGGGCCATTCTGTCTGCTTCCAGTATATCCGCAAGGCTCGGCCGATATATCACCGGCACCTTGGACAGTGCCTTCTCCACCAGCCGCGGGATGTCGTTGAATCCGATCTCGCCCTGCAAAAACCGCTGCACCGCCGCCTCGTTGGCGCCGTTCATCACGGCGCAGGCCGTGCCGCCCGCCGCCGCGCACTGCCGCGCGATGCGCAGGCAGGGGAACGCCTCCATGTCCGGTGCGCTGAACGTCAGTGCGCCGCAGGACAGCAGATCCAGCCGCCTGTCCGGTGTCTCCGCCCGATAGGGATACGTCATGGCGTACCGGATGGGCAGCTTCATATCCGGCGTACCCAGCTGGGCCAGCATGGCCCCGTCGCGGAACTCCACCAGCGAGTGGACGATGCTCTGGCGGTGGATCACCGCCTCCACCTGCTCCGCCGGCAGGCCGTACAGCCGCATGGCTTCTATGATCTCCAGCCCCTTGTTCATCAGGGTAGCCGAGTCGATGGTGATCTTCGCTCCCATGGTCCAGTTGGGGTGCTTCAGGGCGTCCGCCGCCGTCACATGCTCCAGCTCATCGAAGCTCCGGCCGAAAAACGGCCCGCCGGAGCAGGTCAGCAGCAGCCGCCGCACCTCGCCGCGGTCGCGGCAGCCCTGTAAACACTGGAAGATGGCGCTGTGTTCCGAGTCCACCGGCACGATCTCCGCCCCCGTCTCACGGGCCGCAGACATCACCAGCTCACCGGCGCACACCAGCGTCTCCTTGTTGGCCAGGGCAATGCGCTTTTTCTCCATGATGGCCGCCAGCGTCGGTGCCAGCCCCACGCTGCCCATCACCGCCGTCACCACCGTGTCCGCCTCCGGCAGCGTGGCCGCGGCGGTAAGGCCCTCCGGCCCTTCCATCACCTCGATGCCGGTGCCCCGCAGGCGTTCCCGCAGCTCCTTGGCCGCCGCAGGGTCATACAGCACGGCAAGGCGCGGCCTGAACTGCCGCGCCTGCTGCTCCAGCAGGTCCACCTGCCGGTTGGCGGTCAGCGCCGCCACGGAAAGTCCCAGCTCCTGCGCCACGGCCAGCGTCTGCCGTCCGATAGACCCCGTGGCGCCCAGCAGGGATATGGTTTTCGTCATAGATATATCCTCGATGTACTTTCTCAATACAGCGCCACCGCGTTCACGATCATCCAGATCACCGGCGCGGCAAATATCACGCTGTCAAACCGGTCCAGTACGCCGCCGTGCCCCGGCAGCAGCCGTCCGTAGTCCTTGATGCCGTACTGCCGCTTGACGCAGGAGAAGCTGAGATCGCCCAGCTGCCCCAGCACCGCGCCCACCAGACCCAGCAGCACGCACCAGCCGATGTGCAGCGGCACCTCCGTGCATAGGAAGAAGATGATGCGGTACAGCACCATGCCCACCATGCCGCCCACAAGGCCGCTGACCGCGCCCTCACGGGTCTTTTTGGGACTCACCACCGGCGCCAGCTTCGTCTTGCCGAACAGCATGCCGCCGAACAGGGCCATGGTGTCGCTCATGAACGCCGCCACCAGCGGAATCAGCACCAGCCCCGCGCCGTACTCCAGCATCCGCAGCCGCAGCAGGCAGCTGAGAGCCAGCGGGATGGCCGCGCCGGCCACCAGGATGGCGCACAGCGCCGTGAAATCCATCTCCTCTTTTTTGCCGTACTCCAGCACCATGCACAGAAACAACACCACCACCAGTGCCGCCACCAGCCAGGGCATCAGCCCCGCCGCCGCCGTGCCGGCGAAGCGCTCATGACTGAAATACACGTTGGCCACCACGAACACCGTCAGCGTGGCCGCAAGGCCCCACCAGCGCCGTGTCTTTTCCGGCGGCAGCACCGCCGCCAACAGCTCGTGGCTGGCGATGATGCACAGTCCCATGAGCAGGGCCAGCGTAGCCCAGTCCGGCGCGGCGCACAGCACGGCCAGCAGGGCCGGTACTCCCACCACGGCCACCAAAATTCTCTGTTTCATGGATATCTCCTCACTTCACGCCGCCGAATCGGCGGTCCCGCTTCTGATATGCGATGATGGCCTTGTCCAGCTCTGCGCGGGTGAAGTCAGGCCACAGGGTATCGCAGAAATAAAACTCGCTGTACGCGCACTGCCACAGCAGGAAATTGCTGAGCCGCAGCTCGCCGCTGGGCCGGATGATGAGCTCCGGGTCAGGGATGCCGGCGGAGTACAGGTACTTTCCGAAGTTCTCCTCCGTCCAGTCCTCTCCCGCCTCGGCGCACCGCTGGGCGGCCCGCAGGATCTCGGCCCGTCCGCCGTAGTTCAGGCAGATGTTTGCCTGGAACCCGTCGTAGTGCCCGCTGATCTCCCGCGTCTCCTCCGCCAGCTCCTGCAATTCCGGCGCGATGGCGGACAGATCCCCGAAGAATTTCAGCCGGATGTTGTCCCGCTCCATGGTGTCCACGGCCTCCAGCAGGTATTGCTTCAAAAGGCCCATGATGGCGCTGACCTCCTCGGCCGGCCGCTTCCAGTTCTCCGTAGAGAACGCATACACCGTCAGATATGCCACACCCAACTCCCTGCAGTAGGTGGCAATATCGCGGAACACCTCGGCCCCCGCCTTATGTCCGGCAGTACGCGGCAGCGAACGCTGCTTCGCCCAACGACCGTTGCCGTCCATAATAATAGCGATATGGCGGGGAAGGCGGTTTTTGTCCCCCTCCCCCGCCGTATGGGGCATTTTCTTACGGAACAGATCCATCAGACGGACATCAGTTCCTTTTCCTTGTTATCCAGCAGCTTATCCAGTTCCTTGCAGCTGTCGTCGGTCAGCTTCTGCAGGTCCTTCTCCACGATCTTCATCTCGTCCTCTGTGATCTCGGAGGCCTTCTGCTGCTTCTTGAAGTTCTCCAGAGCATCGCGGCGAATGTTGCGCACCGCCACCTTGCCCGCCTCAGTGTACTTGTGGATCTGCTTCACCAGATCCTTACGGCGCTCCTCCGTCAGCTGGGGAAAGGCCAGACGGATGCACTTGCCGTCGTTCTGGGGATTGATGCCCAGGTCAGACTCCTGGATGGCCTTCTCGATGCCCTTCAGGGCGGAAGCGTCCCAGGGGGTGATGACCAGCGTGCGGGGGTCGGGAGAACCCACAGACGCGATCTGCTGAATGGGCGTGGGCGTGCCGTAATAATCCACACTGATGCGATTCAGCACGGAGGCGTTGGCGCGTCCGGCACGCACGGTGTCGAAATCGCTGATGACTGCCTCGATGCTCTTTTTCATTTTGTCCTCGTAGACCTTATACTCGTCCTTCAACATAAGTTAAGCCTCCTTCACGATCGTTCCGATTTTTTCGCCGCGCAGGGCGCGGATGATATTCTGGGGGTCCTTCAGAGCAAACACCAGCACGGGGATATGGTTGTCCATGGACAGGCTGGTGGCGGTGGAATCCATCACGGCCAGATGCCGTTTCAGCACCTCGTCATAGGTGATGGAGTCGAATTTCACGGCCGATGCGTTCTTGGCCGGATCGCTGTCGTACACACCGTCGATATTCTTGGCCAGCAGGATGATGTCGGCCTCGATCTCCGCCGCCCGCAGCACCGCCGCAGTGTCGGTGGAGAAGAACGGGCAGCCGATGCCGCAGCCGAAAATGACCACGCGGCCCTTCTCCAGATGCCGGATGGCCCGGGCCCGAATATACGGCTCCGCCACGGCGCGGATCTCCAGTGCCGTCTGCACCCGCACGTCCACACCCTTCTGCTCCAGCACATCGGCCATGGCCATGCAGTTCATGGCAGTGGCCAGCATGCCCATATGGTCGGCGCGGGTCCGCTCGATGTGGCCCTCGCCGTCCTTCACGCCGCGCCAGAAGTTGCCGCCGCCGATGACGACGCCCACCTGCACGCCCATGTCCACACACTCTCGGATGACCTCGGCCACACGGCCCATCACCTGAAAGTCCAGTCCGAAATGCTTGTCGCCTGCCAGCGCCTCGCCGCTGATTTTAATAAGTACCCGCTTGTATTTTGGCTGGTCCATCAAATTGCCTCCCGTTTTTTACTCCCTGCCGCCGGTCAGCAGGGGCGAACTTCCCCTTGTTGACCGATGGTGGTATTTTACCTTATTTCTCCGGTTTTGCATAGGGGGTAAAAGAAAAAATTTGTTTTTTCCCGCAGCCGGTGTATAATGTGAAAAACACCTGCGGGAGGAATGCATTTATGGATATGCAGCACGTATTGGGCCGCACCTGGGCGGCGGAGGGCGCTACCGCCCTGCTGCCCCTGTATTTTCTGTCGGAGAAGGACGTGATCCTCATTGACACCGGCTACGCCAAGCTGGACCGCTCCGGTCTGACCCATCTCATCGATGACAATGGCCTGCGTCTGCGGGGCATCATCTGTTCTCACGCCCACTTCGACCACACCGGCAACGTCCGCTATCTCCAGCAGCGGTACGGCTGCCCCGCCGCCATCCAGCTCATCGAGGCCGGCATCTCCGTGAACCCCGACAGCTATCGGGCCAACTACGTGGCCCTGACCTACGGCAAGAGCCGCCAGCTGTTTCTGGAGGAATGCTTCACTGCCGACATCGTCATCGGGGCGGAGGACGACCATCTGGACCTGTGCGGCGCCCGCTTCGGCATTTTACAGCTCCCCGGCCACTCCGCCGGCCACATCGGCGTGGTGACGCCGGACGGCGCCGCCTACGTGGGCGACTGTCTCATCGACCACGACGAGATCGCCGCCGCCAAGCTGCCCACCAGCATGTTCATCGCCCGGGATCTGGAGAGCAAGGAGTACCTCCGCCAGCTGGACGCCCCCGCCTATATCGTGGCCCACAAGCAGGTGCTGACGGACCGTGCCGCCTTCGACGCGCTGATCGATGAGAACATCGCCTTCATCCACGTCAAGGAGCAGGAGCTGCTGGACGATCTCATCGATGGCATGACGTTCCCCGAGTGGATCGCCGCCTTCTGCCGCCGTGAGAACATCCGCACCCACAACGAGCTGAAGTTCAGCGTGGTGGAGCGTAACTTCTCCAACTTTGTGGCGTGGCTGACGGATTCCGGCCGCGTCACCGTCCAGCGGGAGTTTTGTGCCAAGCGCTATTATCACGCAGAAAGTCTGTAAAGAACTATCACTTTACATAGACTGCAAAGACAGGGTATGCCGTTCCGGCACGCCCTGTCTTTTGTCATCTCACTCGTGGTCGTCGGTAACGCCTCTCAGGTCCAGGGGCTTGCCGTCCCGCCACAGGCGCTCCAACCCGTAAAATTCCCGGGCCTCGTGGTTGAAAACGTGGACGGCGATGCAGCCGTAATCCAGCAGCACCCACGTGCCGCCGCGGTAGCCCTCGCGGTGCAGCGGATCCTCCCCCGCTTCCTCATGCAGCACCTTCTCCACGTTGTCCACCAGCGCATTGATCTGGGTGTTGGACGAGCCGGTAGCCAGCACAAAATAGTCGGCCAGTGTGGTCAGGTCGGCGATCTCCAGCGCCTGGATCTCTTTTCCCTTCTTATCGGACAGCGCACGCGCCGCCAGCAGTGCCAGTTCCTTGGGTGTTTTCATCGTATCCCTCTTTTCAATAAGTAGTCCCGCGCATCGCGGGTCAGATGGTGGACGGGGTTGCCCATCTCCTCCATCTCCTGTATGGTCATGCTCAGCCCCATAAGAAGGCCGTGGTCCAGATCCTCGTACACCGCCTGCCGCAGCGTGTCCACGCCGTCGAAGTCGCGGCTGGGCTCGATATAGTCCGCCAGATAGATGATCTTCTCCAGCAGCGTCATGTCCGGCTTGCCGGTGGTGTGATACCAGATGGCATCGTACACCGCATCCTCCACGCCGAACACATCGCGGGCGATAGCCGCGCCGGTCTTGCTGTGCAGCAGCTTCAGCGCTTTCTGCTCCAGCTCGTCCAATTCGATGCCATACTGTGCGCACAGTGCCAACTGCTCCGGCATATCCAGCTTCTTGGTGCAGTCGTGGAGCAGCGCCGCGATGCGTGCCTGGGTCTCGTCGCCGCCATAGCGGCGGGCCAGGCACACCGCCTCCTGCTCCGTCCCCAGCACGTGGGGCATCCGCTTGGGCTTCAGATAGCTCAGTGCGATGGGTCTCAGCTCATCCGGCGTCAGCCCCGTCAGCGTTTTCTTCGTGCTGTACAGCCTCTCCCGCAGCACATAGCCGTATACGGCGGGGGGCAGCAGGTCCGCGCCGCCGCCCTGAGCCAGCGCCTGACGCACCTCCGTGGAGGACAGCTCCACTCCCTGCGGATTGGGGATGACGGTCACGTCTGCGCCGAATTCCCGCTCCAAAAATGCCTTCTGTCGGGCAAAAACCGCTTCCTCACCATCTTTTCGGCGGCTGAATGTGCCGATGTGGGCCATGGACATCACCCGCTGCGGCTCCCGCCAATCCTGCAAGGTCAGGAACATATCCGACCCCATCAGAAGCCACAATTCGTCCTCCGGAAACTGGTTCTTCATCATGCACAGTGTTTCCCACGAATAGCTGGGTCCTTCGCGCCGCAGCTCCACGTCCAGCACCTCGGCTTTTTTTCCCAGCTCCGCCGTGGCAAGCACCGCCATATCCCGCCGCTGAGCGGGCGGCGCCGCTCCTGCCGGCAGGGCCTTGTGGGGCGGGATAAACGTGGGGATCAGCAGCAGCCTGTCCAGCGCCAGCGTCTCCATGGCGGCCTGCGCCGCTGCGATGTGCCCGATATGGGGCGGGTCAAATGTCCCGCCGTAGATGCCGATTTTCAACTCTCTCACCCGCTTTCACAGGTATTTTTAATTTAAAAGTACCATTTCTCACGCCTGTGGCCTCTTGGCCTTCACCAGTTCGATCTTCCGCCGGCTCTTGTCGTGCTGCATGCGGTAGAGCACGAACTTGCTGCCGATGACCTGCACCACCTCGCAGCGGGCGGCCACAGCCAGCTGCTCCGCCGCCTCGCGGGCGGTGAGCATGGAGTTCTCCAGCACGCGGCCCTTGATGAGCTCGCGGGCCTCCAGCGCATCGCTGACCTGCTTGACCAGGTTGTCGCCGATGCCGTCCTTTCCCACCTGCACGATGGTGTCGATGTCGTTGGCCAGGCCCCGCAGCTGGGCCCGCTGTTTGCTTGTCAGTTCCATAGTTTACTTCTCCAAATGTTCGTTATTTGCCAGATATTCCTTCAATTCTGCCGCAAACTTCCGCAGAGCGTTGCCGCGGTGGGAGATGGCGTTCTTCTCCTCCGCCGTCAGCTGGGCGAAGGTCCTGCGCAGGGACGGCACCAGGAACACCGGATCGTAGCCGAATCCGCCGTCGCCCATAGGCGCAAAGGCAATGGCGCCGTGGCAGTCGCCCTCCGCCGTCAGCATATCTCCATTGGGGAAGGCGCAGACGATAGCGGTGTGAAAATAGGCGCTGCGGTCCGTGGCGCCCCGCAGGTTCTGCAGCAGCAGACGGTAGCGTGCCGCGTCGTCGTCCAACCCGCCGTAGCGGGCGGAGTAGACGCCGGGTGCGCCGCCCAGCCAGTTGACGCACAGGCCGGAGTCATCGGCGATGGCCGGCAGGCCGCTGGCCTCCATGATGGCGTTGGCCTTCAGGGCTGCGTTCTCGGCGAACGTCTCCCCCGTCTCCTCCACGTCCACGTAGATGCCCAGATCCGCGGGCATCACCACTTCGATGCCCAGATCCGCCAGAACGGCCTGCATCTCGGCCAGCTTTCCCTTGTTATGGGAGGCAAGTACAAATTTCATCGCAGTATATCCCCCAGCAGTTCTTTCTGTTTTCGGATGAGCTCCCGATTTCCCTTGGCGCACAGCTCCACCAGTGCCTGCTGCTCCTGTAAGGAGAAGGCGCGGCCCTCGCCGGTACCCTGGATCTCGATGATCTCGCCCAGCTCGTTCATGATACAGTTCAGGTCCACCTGCGCCCGGCTGTCCTCGGAATACTGGAGATCCAGCATAGGCGTCTCCGCCACGATGCCGGCGGAGACGCCGGCCACATAGTGCCTGATGGGCATACGGCCTATGTCGCCGTCCTCCACCAGACGGCGGCAGGCCAGCGCCAGCGCCGCAAAGCCGCCGGTGACGCTGGCGGTGCGGGTACCGCCGTCGCCCTGCAGCACGTCGCAGTCAATGGTGATGGTGCGCTCCCCCAGCAGGGCCATGTCCACCGCCGCCCGCAGGCTGCGGCCGATAAGCCGCTGGATCTCGGCGCTGCGGCCGGACAGCTTCAGCTTGTCCACGTCGCGGCGGCTCCGCTCCCGGTTGGCCCGGGGCAGCATGGAGTACTCCGCCGTGACCCAGCCGCGGCCCGGACGCACATGGGGCGGCACGCGGTCCTCCACCGAGGCGTTGCACAGCACCACCGTATCGCCGCAGCGGATGAGCACGCTGCCCTCCGCAAATTTCGTAAAGCCCGCCGTCATCTCCACGGGCCGCAGTTCGTCGTATTTCCGGCCGTCTGCTCGTTCCATCATCGCGCCCTCCTTACAGCAGTTCTCGGGTGAATTCCCTGGCATCGAAGGGCCGCAGGTCTCCGATGCCCTCGCCAACGCCCACGAACTTCACCGGTACCTGCAGCTCCTGGGCGATGGCCACCACGATGCCGCCCTTGGCGGTACCATCCAGCTTCGTCAGGATGATGCCGGTAAGCCCCGCCGTCTCCTTGAACTGGCGGGCCTGGATAAGGCCGTTCTGGCCGGTGGTGGCGTCCAGCACCAGCAGCGTCTCCTTGGCGGCGTCCGGCACCTCGCGGTCGATGATCTTCCGCAGCTTGGCCAGCTCGTTCATCAGGTTCTGCTTGTTGTGCAGCCGCCCCGCCGTGTCGCACAGCACCACGTCCGTGCCCCGGGCCTTGGCCGCCTGCAAAGCGTCAAACAGCACCGCGCCGGGGTCAGCCCCCTCGTGCTGCCGCACGATGTCCACGCCGGCCCGCCCGGCCCATATCTCCAGCTGGTCCGCCGCCGCCGCACGGAACGTGTCCCCGGCGCACAGCAGCACCTTCTTGCCCTCGGCCTTCAGCCGGGCCGCCAGCTTGCCGATAGACGTGGTCTTTCCCACGCCGTTGACGCCGATGACCAGCACCACGGCGGGCTTTCCCTCCAGCACCAGCGCGCTGTCGCCCACCTCCAGCTTGGAGCGCAGGATGTCCCGCAGCGCGTCCTTGACCTCCTCCGAGCGTGTCAGCAGCCGTTCGCTGACCCGCTTGCGAAGCTGGGCCACGGTATCCACCGCCGCCTCCGCGCCGATGTCCGCCAGGATCAGGGCCTCCTCCAGCCCGTCGTAGAACTCGTCGTCCAGCTTGTCAAAGCTGACGGAGACGCGGAACGCCTCCCGCAGCATAGCAAATACGCCCATGTATGATACCTCCTTACTTGATGTGCAGTTCCTTGGCCATGTCGTTGAGGTTGATGGTCAGAATACGGCTCACGCCCTTTTCCTGCATGGTCACGCCGTACAGCACATCGGCCTCCTCCATCGTGCCCCGCCGGTGGGTGATGACGATGAACTGGGTCTTGCCCGCGATGCGCCGCATATACCGGGCGTACCGTACCACGTTGGCCTCGTCCAGCGCCGCCTCGATCTCGTCCATGACGCAGAACGGCGTGGGATGTACCTTCAGAATGGCAAAGTACAGGGCGATAGCCACGAAGGCCTTCTCGCCGCCGGACAGCAGCGTGATGGTCTTGAGCTGCTTGCCCGGGGGCTGCACCTTGATCTCGATGCCGCAGCTGAGGATGTCGTTCTCGTCCTCCAGCTCCAGCTGGGCCTTGCCGCCGCCGAACAGCTCCAGAAACGTCTCCTGAAAGCTCTCGTTCAGCAGCTTGAACTGCTGGCCGAAGATCTCCGTCATCTGGCGGGTCAGCTGCTCGATGACGCCGTTGAGCTCCTCCTTGGCCTTTTCCACGTCGCTGCGCTGCTCCGAGAGGTAGGTATAGCGTCCGTTGACCCGCTCGAATTCCTCGATGGCCCCGATGTTCGGAGGGCCCAACGCTTTGATCTCGCGGTTCAGCTCCGCGATGCGGCGGGTGGCCTTGCTGACGCTCTCCAGCTCCACCCGCTGTTCCAGCGCGGCGCTGTGGCTCAGCTCGTAGTTCTCCCACAGCTTGTCCAGCAGCTGCTTTTCCTCCATGGCGCTGCTCTCCAGCTTCCGCTGGAGGCGGCTCTCCGCCTGGGTGGCGTCCAGCAGCGCCTCGTTGAGCTGACGGCCCTCGCGGCTGAACTGCTCGCGGCGGGCCTCCAGCGCCAGCTTGTCCTGGGCCAGCTGCTCCAGCTGCTGCCGCAGGGCAGACATCTGCTGCTGCAATTCGTCCAGACGGGTCTGGCGCTGGGCGATCTCTGCCGCCGCCTTCTCATTGTCGGCGCGGAACCGCTCCGCCAGCTGGTCGCGTCCGGCGCGGTCGGCGGCCATGTCCTCCTGCACGCGGCGCAGCTCCTCCGCGCCCCGCAGGGCCGTCTCCTTCTCCGCCAGCAGCGCCGCCTGCGCCGCCTTCTTCTCGCTGACCGTCTCGGCCAACCGGTCGCCGGCGTCGTTCAGGTCCGTCTGTCCAGCCAGCTTCTCCCTGGCCTGACGGCGCAGGGTCTCGGCATCGGACTCCGCCTGTTCAATGGCCGCCTGCACTTCCCTGATACGGGCTTCATCCTCGCTGTCGCGGCGGTCGAAGCCCGCCAGCTCCTGCTCCATGCTCTCGCAGCTCAGGCGCAGGCTGTCCAATAAAATGTCGTAGTGATCCTGGCGGGTCTGGAGGGTCAGTACCTCGCTCTCCGCCTTGTGCTGCTGGTCACGCGCCACCTGTAACTCGTATTCCGCCTTCTGCAGATCGCGCTGCAGGTCCTCCGCCTGCTGGGCGGCGGTGCAGAGCTGGGCGCGCATGCCGTCCTGTCTGGCTGTCAGACGCTCCAGCTCGTTGGCGCGGGACAGCACGCCTGCGCTGCGGCTGACGGAGCCGCCGGTCATGGAGCCGCCGCGGTTGATGACCTGACCGTCCAGCGTCACGATGCGGAAGCCGTTGCGAAACTTCCGCGCCATGGCGATGCCGCTGTCCAGATCCTCCACCACCACGGTGCGGCCCAGCAGGTTCCGGAAGATGTTGTCATATTGGGGATCATACGTCACCAGGCGGCTGGCGACGCCCACAAAGCCGTATTCTCCGGCCACGTTGTCCCGCAGCTCCTCACCGCGGATGGCGGTAAGGGGCAGGAATGTGGCGCGGCCGCCGTCCCGCTGCTTCAGAAAGCCGATGGCGGCCTTGGCGTCCTCCTCCCGATCCACCACGATGTTCTGCAGTCCCGCGCCCAGTGCGATCTCCAGCGCCAGCGCGTACTCCTGCTTCGTGGTCATCAGGCCAGCCACAGGGCCGTGTACGCCCCGCAGGGCGTTCTTCTCCGCCGCCTGCATCACGGTCTTGACCGCCTTGGAGAAGCCCTCGTACTCCTTCTCCATCTCCGTCAGAAGGCGGATGCGGTCGTCCAGCGCGGCGGCATCCATGGTCAGCTTCAGCTTGGCCGCGGCAGCGTCCTCCGCTTTTTTGCGGCGGCTGTCCATCCGCAGGCTGTGGCCCTGGATGACATTCTCCGCCGCCTGGGCCTCCTCCTGCGCATCCCGCAGGGCGCGGCGGTTCTCTTTGCTCTCTTTTTCACTGTTTTCCAGCTTTTCCCGTGCCTCGGCCAGCTCCTGTCCCACCGTCTGGCGGCGCTGGGCGATCTCGGCGGCGCCGGCGGTAATGGCGGACAGCTTCGCCCGCCCGTCGGCGGCGGCGGCCACGGCCATGGCCTCCTGCGCCCGCAGGGTCTCCACGTCCTCCGCCGCGTCCTTGGCGCTGTCGGCCAGCTCCTGAGCCTGACGCAGCAGCTCGTCGAGCTGCTCCTGCATCCGGGCCATCTGCCGGTCGATCTCCGCCACGCGGGCCAGCTTGCCGTCGACCTGGCTCTGTATGCTGCTGCGGCGGCTGTCGCTGTCGGCCAGCTCCTGCTCCAGCCGGCGCAGGGACTCCTCGTTGTGGGCCACGCCGGTGCGCAGCACCGCCATGGCGGACTCCTCCTCACCGGCGGCGGTCTCCAGCCCGCTGACCTTGGCGCGCAGGGCCTCGGCGTCCATATCGTTCTGCCGCACCTGCTGACCGCAGCGCTCACCCTCCTCGTAGGAGGCGTCCAGCGCGGTCTGGGCCTTGCGGCACTCCTCGGCGGCCAGCTCCGTGTCCGCCTCCAGCTTCACCTTGGCGGCGCGGATATTTTGCAGCTGCTCCAGCCACACGGAGATCTCCAGCACGCGCAGCTCGTCCCGCAGCACCAGATACTTCTTGGCCGTCTCCGCCTGCTTGCGCAGAGGCTCCACTTGTAATTCCAGCTCGGCGATCTTATCGTTGATGCGCACCAGATTCTCCTGGGTGCGCTCCAGCTTGCGTTCCGACTCCTCCTTGCGGTGGCGGTACTTGCTGATACCCGCCGCCTCCTCAAAGATCTCACGGCGCTCGCCGCTTTTTACGGACAGGATCTCGTCGATCTTGCCCTGTCCGATGATGGAATAGCCCTCGCGGCCCATGCCGGTGTCCATGAACAGCTCGTTCACGTCCTTGAGCCGCACGGACTGCTTATTGATGTAATACTCCGACTCGCCGCTGCGGTAGTAGCGGCGGGTGACCGCTACCTCCGCCTCGTCGCGGGTTGGGAAAATGTGCTCCGTATTGTCGATGACCAGCGTCACCTGTGCGAAGCCCATCTGGTTCCGCGTCTCCGTACCTCCGAAGATCACATCCTCCATCTTGGCGCCGCGGAGCTGGCGGCTGTTCTGCTCGCCCATGACCCAGCGGATGGCGTCGGAGATGTTGGATTTGCCGGAGCCGTTGGGCCCCACGATGGCGGTGATGTCCTCACCGAAGTCCAGCACCGTCTTATCGGGAAACGACTTGAACCCCTGAATTTCCAGCGCTTTTAGATAGATAGGGCTCACCCCTTTCGCAATTGCATACTATAACTAAATTAGTATACAACGGAAGCCCTCTATTTTCAAGAAAAAACCGTGGACGCCGCCGAAAAAAATGCAAAACGTGGAGGGGACGGCCCGCCGTCCCCTCCCTGCCCTATTCCTCCCGCCGACGGTCCATCTGGCGGTACAGGCTGTCCAGCGCATCGGACAACCCGCCCACGTGGTCGATGATGCCCAGCGTCACCGCCTCCTCGCCGTACAGCACGGTGCCCACATCGTTGGCCATATCGCCGGAGGCCAGCATCAGCTGACGGAAACGGTCCTCGCTGATGTGGCTGTGGGCCGCCACGAACTTCACGATGCGCTCCCGTATCCGCTCGAAGTAGCGGTATGTCTCCGGCGCGGCGATGACCGTACCGGACATGCGCACGGGGTGGATGGTCATGGATGCGGTGTGGGCAATAAACGTCTCCTTTCCGCACACCGCCAGCGGCACGCCGATGGAGTGGCCGCCGCCCAATACCAGCGTCACCGTGGGCAGGCGCATCCCCGCTACCAGCTCCGCGATGGCAAGGCCTGCCTCGATGTCGCCGCCCACCGTGTTCAGAAGCAGCACCAGGCCGTCCACCTCGTCCGACTCCTCCAGTGACGCCAGCAGCGGCAGCACGTGCTCATATTTGGTGCTTTTCGTATTGTTGGGCAGCACCATGTGGCCCTCCACCTGCCCCACGATGGTGAGGCAGTGTACCGTGCCATGGCGGTTCTTCACCACGGTGGAACCCATGTCCACGATCTGCTGCGTGGCCTGCGGGGACGGCTCCTGCTCCTGGCCTCCCTCCGACGACGCCTTTGCTCTGCTTGTCTCGTCTGTCATGCTCCGCGCCTCCCTTTCTCCGGTAGGATGCGCAGGAGAGCATTTTTTATCCCCGACTGCGCAAAAAGAGACGCGCATTTGAGACGGGATTTTGTGGCTGCCCACAGGTTTGTCGTCCGCGCTCCCGCATACCTCCAGAAAAGGAATGTGTGTAAGGGACATCTTTGCCGGTTTTCCCCTGCGCGTTCAATCAGGAGCCGCCGTTGGCAGCTCTGATTTTTGCTTTGCAAAAACCGGCAGGCACCAAAAGAGAGCCACCCAAAGGGTGGCTCTCTTTT
>OGYZ01001127.1_pt1 | contig 21853 bp, 34 predicted proteins | sample 1576681 | NCBI WGS metagenome assembly OGYZ01 (sample SAMEA3541480, study PRJEB24748) | human gut metagenome | biome: human gut; feature: human-associated habitat; material: faeces | place: China | collected 2012 | reverse complement strand
CAGGCATAAAACAACAATTGCCTCGTCCAAAAGCAAAAGAAAAACTATCAGCATTCTTTTCTAAAAATAAACCGACAGATTTTAAAACGATCCACCAAATCCGGGCTTCGTCGGCGTTACTTTGAATTTGTACAGTGGTATTTTCACGCCAGAAAACGAAACAAAGCCCGCAAGGTTTCCCGTGCTGGCTTTGGTTATATTTATTCTGGTTGCTTTCGTCAGTGCTGCGCCATTTACGGCATATACGGTTTTTACCTGCTTTATTGCCTGTGTCTTCACTCTGGAAATACCACGGTTCATAGCGCTGGCAAATACTCTTTCTGCACCTTTTGGAACGTCTGCCAGCAGGGTTCCCACTCTTTCTATTGCGTCAGATGTTATTTCAATCATTCTTCCAACATCTCCAATTCAAGAATTATTTCCCCGTCCTCGCAGTCTGCTTTTGAAATGTTATACATATTGATTGCCCCGGCTTCGTCAATTTCAAGCTGGCGTCCTTTTTTGGGAACGCAACCAAACTCATATAATGACATATAGACCAGACAAGAAGCACGGTTTATGCCCTCTGCATTGTCCCCGTTTCCTCTCTGCCGTTCGTCGGCTGCCGTGTGGTCAATGATTATGGGCAAATAGTGTTTCTTGCCTTGATACCATATATCAGTCATAGTTGCCATTTCTCCGCAGTTGTGAAACACTTTCATGTCACTGGCAAGCTGTGCTTTGAAGTCCATTAGATAGGTGTTGCAACAAACCAGCTGTCTACATCATGCGGAACGCATAACGGTGCAGAAGACAGATTGAGGAAGCGGCGGGCAGGCTTGCGTTTTGTCCATGTGTCCGGTACATATTTACCCTCTACGGTCATAAAGTTGCCGTCCGGCTCCTTAATAAGTGTGATTGCTCCATAGTACATGGAATAATCAGCGTTTGTGCTTAACAGTGCTAAACTGTCAGTAGGTACAAGCGGCTTGTCTTCCGGTGTAGCCGGGTTTGTCCAGTCGTCAAGATACCACTCATTGTACTTGTAAATATCAAGTCCCAGTCCGTGAATGGTTCCAATATAAGTGGTTCCGTCCGGTAACTGTTTAGGCTGGATAACTGCTAAATTGTAGTTTTTGACATCAAGTGCTTCCTTTACCTTTGGATTGTTTACAAACGCTTTCGCAACATCACTTCCCATCACACAAACATTACAGTTGACAAATCCTGTCCTCTGTACTATTCCGTGCCAACGTTCCAAATCTCCGATAGGGTCGGAAGTATCGGCAGTCCATTTCTTCTTCGCTTCTGAAATAGTTTCCTTATTTGTGAAATAGAAGTCAATTTCTTCATTCACGCCATCACCAATGATAGGAATTTTGCCAGTAAAGATTGTCTGTGCGCACATTAACTCTTCACGGCGCACAATCTGTTCTCTTAACTCCACAAAATCATCTGCCATTTTAAGCACGGCACGTTCCGCAGGCGTTCTGCCGGAATAAAGACTTTCTCCCGGTCTTCTTCTCAATAAATCGTCAACCGTTGTCACTTTTTCTGGTGCAACCAATGGCGGTGTATATGTCTTTGTCTGATAGCCAGTGTTTGGTACTACCTTTCCACCAATTAAGCGGCTGACAAATGGCGCAACCTTTCTGCTTCCCTTTCTAAAGTCAACGTCAACTTTTTCTGTTGTGAATGTTTCTTCGTGTCTGAAAAATGTACTTCTAAAAAAAGTACGCACGGGCGGTAACTTCTGAACCACTCTGCCCATTGTCCGTGGTTCGTAAATAGATACTTCATTTGCCATTGTTGTTTTTCCTCCTTATCTCAAAAAGATTGATACTTTGCGCAGTGCTTCTTTGATTTTTGCTAAATCTGCCCCGGCTTCAAGTGCTAATGCGTCAGCAAAAAACTCACCTGTCATGTAATATGTCACTGGTTCGCCGTTTCCTGCTGCCGCAGCAGCAATACCGATTGCGCTTGCTTCGCTTCCTTTTGCAACTGGAATAATCTTGTTGTCATTCGCAGCGTCAATCATTACTGGTGCATATTCCTTGATAGCTGCATTTGCTGTCCCGGTTTCCGGTACTGTTGGAAAATCACCAGCAAAAAAGTTCTTCGGTGTGATTTCTCTTTTTTCTACTGCATATTCACCCATTTGCTTGTACCTCCTTATTTCTCGTCTGGAAACAACTTGTCAATAGCGGCGTCAAACACGTTCTTGCCGTTCTCTCCTGCGTTGTCCTCCGGTGCTGCTCCCTGCACGCCGTTTGCACCGCTGTTATCTGCGTCCTGCTGGCGGTTCTGAATGTAGTTGCCGCCCGCTTTGTTCTGCTCTGAAATGATTTTAACTGCCATTTCCTGTGCAGAAATAGGGTTGTCAAACTTTGCGGCTTTTGCGATTGCGTCATAGTTGCCGTTTGCCAAGTCTTCAATGCCTTTAATTCTGGCACGTTCTGCGGCTGCTGCTTCATTCTGGATTGTCGCTACTAAATCCGGGTATGCGGCTTTTAGTGCGTCAACCGTTGTGATTTTGTTTTCTGGTGCTGCCATTTGTGGTTCCTCCTTTTCCTGTGGCTTGTTGATAGGTTCTGTTGCACTATTTACTAAACTACCCGGATTTTGATTGTGCGGGCTGTTTAATAACTGGGTTGGAATACTCTTGAACATGGAAACGTCAATAGGCACTGAATTGACAACGATTTTTGAAGAATTTTCAACAACTGTTGTGCTGTCTTCAAACATCAATTCATCACAAAAGCCGTTTTCAACGGCAATGTCGCCCGTCCACCATGTTTCATTTGACATAAGCTGTTCTATGTCCTCTGTCTTTTTGCCAGTCTTACTGGCGTATGTATTGACAATGCTTTGTTTAATCACTTTCAGTTCATCAGCCATCTTCAAAAAGTCTTCTGCTCTGAAAGTGTCCCAGACTGTCATTGCTGGGTCGTGTATCATAAATACACCATTTCTGGCAATCTTGATTGTGTCGCCTGCCATAGCAATGATTGTGGCTGCGGAAGCTGCCCAGCCATCAATTTTGACTGTCACTTTCGCTGAACAATCTTTCAATCTTGTAAAAATCGCATTTGCTGCGAACACATCACCGCCGCCGCTGTTAATGCGCACGATAATTTCTGGCACATCACCAAGCGCCGCAAGTTCTTGATTGAATTGCTGTGGCGTCACCCTGTCTTCCCACCATGACTGCTGGCTGCTTATTGCGCCGTATAAAAGCAGTTCTGGCGGCTTGTCCCCTGTTGCCGGGATAAAGTCCCAGAATTTATTTGTCGTCACCCCGTAAGGATTGCCCGGTGTTCTGCTGTCCTGCTGCTGGTTCATTCCCAGCATTGTCTGCGGGTTCTGCTGGGGTGTTCTGTTTGTTTGTGGTTCCATTGGCAATTTTCTTCACCTCTTTCAGTTCTTTTTCTTCGTGTTTCAACTGTTCGACATTGTTATAAAAGTTACTTCCCGTCATTTGCATTGCTTCATCACTTCTGGTGCTAAAGCCGTTTGACACTCTCTTTTCTGCGGCTGTAACCTCTTTTACCGGGTCAAGCATACCTTTTGCAGGTCCGTTCCACTTTGCCCCGCAATATGCTTTTCTTATTGCCGGGTCAGTAAAAAAGCCCGGTGCTTTGATACGTCCTTTTGCTACTGCTTCCGTCAGCCATTCTTCATATACTGGCTGGCAAAAGTCCGTTGATAACCAGTCACGGTACATATTAAACATTTTCCATGCTTCTTCCAGCGCACCTTTGCTGGCTGTATAGCTGGAATTAAAACGCTTCACAAGTAATTCATACGGAATTTCAAGTGCTGCGCCTATCTGCTGGCAAATTGCTTCTACAAAGCCGCCAAAATTGGCGTTTGGTCTTCCGGGGTTCGTGTCGTGTGCTTTCTCGCCCTCGTTTAAGTCGATAACGGCGCCCGGCGCAAGTTCAATGGTGCTTTCGTCTTCTGTGTCCACCTGCACTTCTTCCGGCAGCATACTTCCTATGGCGTCTTCTGCGCTGGCGTCTGCCTTTTCAATGAAAATGGTAAACATACCAGACACAACCGCAGCCACAAGCTCTGCGTCCGTGTATCTTCCAAGCTGTTTCAAACTTTCAATGACTGGTGCAAGGAACGGAACGCCCCTGCGCTGTCCTATTCTTTCCCGGTTCATCATGTGAAGCACGTTTCTTCTTCCGGTCTTTTGTCCGTATGCTTCAACCCTCTGCCAGCTTATGTCGTTGTATGCGTATGACAACGGGTGGTGGTTCGCTATGTGATACGCTATCACTTCCCCGGACTTGTCAACCTCTACGCCTCCAACAATCTTGTTGTCTATGGTGTCGCAGTTGTCCGGGCTGCAAAGTCTGTCTGCTTCTATCAGCTGCACACGCAGGTCATACGGCTGGTTTATTCGTGGTTTGACTGGCAATACCGCCAGACAATCCCCAGAAATAAGCCAGTTCATAAAAGCTAACTGCTGCAACTCGTAAAAGTTGTCTATCCTTGACATATCGCAATCATTGCTTTCAGCCCAGATAGACCACTCTTTTTCAATCTTTTTTTCAAGGTTCCGGCGTTCTTCTGGTGAAATTCCCAGCGTTTCTGCGTCAATGGTCGATTTCAACCGCAGCCCACGTCCAACAATGTTGGTGCGCATGGTTTTGACTGCCCCGTTTGCCAGCGGCACGCCCATGTATAAATCACGGGTACGCTGGCGCAATACAGATACATTGTCTTCTATGTCCTCACGACTGCTGCCGCCTGCATGAAGCCAGCCTGCAAGTGATTTCTTTGTGACGCTGGCGCCATAATTGCCATACCCACTGTCTAAAATCTGCATTTTCTGCCTTGCAACCGTTCTTTTCAGTGCTGCTTGCGGTGCTATGACTGCTATTGCCTTATCAATTCCCGCTGCAATTCCCACGCTTTCACCTCCTTTATTGCATGAAAAAAGCACCTTTTTACGGGTGCTTTTTGTCTTTTCTCACTTATTCACGCTACAATATTACCCCATTTTTGCGGGCAATGGGGGGAAATAAAGCCCCAAAACGGGCAATCACGGGCAATGTTTATAAATCCCGTGGTACAAATCGTTTTGCACGGTTCCTGCCGCCGTATTTTGCCGCATTTTCAAGCACAGTGACTTTCCCTTGCCAATATTCAATAGACTTTCTAATTTCGGTCAGATTGGCTTTTGTCATTGTCCTGCTGCCTATTGTATAAGACTGTGCGTTTGTCACTGCCAGTTCTGCTTCCAGCCATGCGTCAAGGTGTCTTTTTGCTGTTTCCAGTGTAATTCCTGCCATTTATAAAATTCCTCCACTTCTTCTTCTGCCACGTTTAATAATTTTCTTTGCTGCTGTGGCTTCTTTCTTTTTGTCCGGTTTCTTCAATGGTACATTGATAATTTCAATGGCTGCCGTTGCGTAGTTCCGGCAGTCCAGCGCTTCATTTCGTTTGTGTTCGCCTTTGTCTTTCAGTTCCCATGCGAAATATGGTCTGCCCATCTTGTAACGCATTACTTTTTTTTCTGACGTTAAGCCTTTGAAATACTTTTCGTCATATCCCTTGCCCTCTTCTTTTGGAAAATGGCAAAAGCCGGGTCCCTCTTCCTCCAGCTTTAGTCTGTCCATAAGCAGGCTTTTTCCGGTATCAACTCCCAGTGTGAAAAGATATGCGCCCTCACGGTTGCTTTTTGACGGCTTCTGGATATACGCTGCGGCGCTATCGTTTGAACCTTTGATTGCAAATACTCTGCGATTGAACCGGGCTTTGCAGAATTTATATACTTGATTGGTTCTGTGTCCTCCACTATCAATGCAGACGCATGACAGCTTCATTTTCGTTCCGTCTGGTTTTTCAAAGGTCTGCAATAAGAATGTGTCAAGGTCTTGCCAGACTTGATTGTTGATGTCTGAATTGTCGCCGTATATTGCCGCATACCTAATGCCCCAGCTTTCATATTCTGGACCCCAGCCCACAACTTCAATTTCAAATCTGTCGTCCTGCGTATCTACGCCAGCTGTCAAGTACAGCACTTCTTCTGGCACTTCGCACTTGTATTTCTCCCGGCGTTTCATCAGTTCGTCGTCTTCTATGGTTTCCCCGTCTTCTTCCCACGTTTGCCCCATTTCGGTATTAGTCCATACTTTCATAAGTTCCACGTTGCCTTTTTTCATCTGGTCATTTGCCGTCAGAAACTTTTCAACAACTTCTTGCCATGTGGTCAATGTGGAAGCAAGCGTGTTCAAGTGGAACCCACGCACGGGGTTGTCTGGGTCTTCATGTACAAAGGTTCCGTCAATAAAGTGTTCTTTCCATTCTGCTTCACTGGATATGACGCCGCACTTGCTGCAAGCGTATCTGATTTCTGATAGGTCGTTTTTGTCGAACACAACATTTGACCAGACCAGCGGTTGCAGTTCTCCGCAGCACGGGCACGGTGCGTTCCATTCTCCCCGGCTGCTGTTTTCGTACTCCACTTCTATTCTGGAAGCCCCTTTGACTGTCGGTGTTGAAATGTCCACCTGCTTTTTATTCCAGAATGTAGTCTGACGCTTTGAAGCCAGCAAAAGTGGGTCGCCCTCTTTTCCTGCACTGGCTGGGTATGCGTCTATCTCGTCTGCAAGCAATATTCTGATTGTGTGGCTTCGCAGTCCTGTTGGGCTGTTTGCGCCTGCAATCGTTATGAAGCCGCCCGGAAATATCTTTTGCATGATTGTGTTACCGCTGTTGCGGCTCTTCTCAGTACGGGTGTATCACGCAACATAGGTGACAACTTTTCTTTTGAAAACTTCTCTGCCATGTCTATTGTCGGCTGTATTACCATAATCGGTGACGGGTCATAATGCACATAATATCCAATAGGGTTCAACACCATTGCGTCTGTCTTTCCTACCTGCGCAGCTGACATAATCACGACTTTTTTTATTGTAATATCTGTTATGGCGTCCATAATCTCTTTTTGATACGGCGCCTTTGCTGTCTTCCAGCGTCCCGGCTCTGCGGAAGACCCGGCAGACAGTCTGCGGAACTTATCTGCCCACTGTGAAAGTGTCATTTCTGGCGGCGGTTGTAGTACTTTGAAAATCCGTGTGAACATATCAACTGTGTTTTTCTTCATTGTCTACACCATACCCAAACACTGTCTGAAAGTCTGAAAGTTCTTCCAGTACTTCATCAATGGCGCTTTTCAGCAACTTAAATATTTCTGTCTGGTCCTTTTTCTTTGATAAAATGGGGCTTAACTTTGCAGGTATAGCCATAAGCCTTGTTTTGAACCTAACAAGTGTGTCTGTCATTACCTGTTCCACGTCCTCTGTGGTGTGTACCTCATTTCTGCGCAGCTGCAATTCCAGTTCTTGTGCTTCTCTTTTTGCTCTGACCAGCTTTGCACGTTCTGCGTTGTAATCTATTGCACTTTCACTTTCCGGGTTGTTTTTGCGCAAATAATTTATGTACTGGTGGTTTACGGTCTTCAAGTCGTACAACCCCGGTCTGATTTCCGTTATAACCTTTTCGTCACGCAGCTGGCGCACTCTGCGTTCTGAAATATCCAGCCAAGCGGCAACCGCCTTTGAAGTGTACGCTTTCAAAAACCGCACCCCCTTTCTTCTGTGTCCGAATTGGTCACATTTTTTCTTTTTTAGCCCCTACCCCTTTATTTTTTACCGGGTCGGAAGCGGAAATGGAATTTTCAAAATTATATCTGGGCAGGTTTTGGGCGTCGCCGTACCCGCAGTGCTTCCAGACTGCCGGAAGAACCTATCAAACGTCGTCCACAACGTCTGTGATTTCGTCACTGTCGGCGCTTACGTCCGGGTCAATCTCAAATTCACCCGTTAGCTTCTGTTTGTTAAGTTCAAGTTGCTTTTCGGCAAGCGTCAATCGTCTGTCCTCCAACTCATACGCCTTGATACTATCCAGCTGCTTGATGATGCGCCCATGCAGCTTGTTTAGTTCGGCTTCCACTTTCATTGCCCGTTCAAATGGGCTGGACTTAATGACAGACTTCATGGCTGTTTTATATGTTTCTGTCTTGCTTCCCTCTGGGTCTGCGCACTGCTGGTGTTCCATGCCGCAGTCCTCTTCCTGCTGTCTTTCCTCCATGCTCTTTGGTACAATCATGTGTACTATTTTATCTGTGTAAAAGCCGCCTGCTTCTGGGCTTTCATACTCTTTCAATAGGCTTTCCAGATAGGCTTTGCGCAGATATAGTGCCTGCAATTCCTCCATCATTTGCGACATTGCGGACGGTGTGCCCATGTTCTGTATGGCTGCCGCCTGCTCCGGGTCTATGTCTTCATATCCCGCCTGCGCAAATGCGCCATGCGTGACAGCATTTTTATTGCCTTTTTTTGCTGGGGTTTTTCCGGCAGCATTTTTGTTTCCTTTTTGACCCCCTCTTTTTTTCGGCTTATTTTTCAGTGCTTCGTCCCAGCTGTCTTCTGACTTCCATTTTCTTATCCGCACTTCTGGCACCCCTGCCAGCTTCGCCAGTTCCGCTGTTTCAATCTTGCCGTCTGCGTCCAGATAGCGTTGCATTGACTTGTCCCGTTCCGGGTTCCGTGGTCTTCCCATCTTCTCACCTCTTTTCGTTCGTTTTCATTCTTTCCAACTCTTCCAGTTTACGGAAGTATAAAAAATTATGGGCTTTGTAAATTCAAAAAATCACCAAAGCCCACTATTGCCAACGTGCAAATATAACGGCTTAAAGCCTGCTTCACTGGCTTAAATTATACCAGTAAAACGCAGGCAATGGCGGGCAATGATTGCTTATGCAATCCTCTGAAATTGTGAAATAATCTGGTTCTTTTCAAACCTCTGTGAAAGTGTTTCAAGTGCTGTATCTCTGATATTCTTACACTGTCTTTCACTGTATGAATTGCGTACCGCTACTTGTTCCCATTTGAGGTTGTGCATGTAAAAATCAAAAATAATGCGCTTTTCTTTCAGTTTCAGCCTTGAAACTTCCTGCAAAATCTGTGCCTTTAAGGCTTGCAACTGCTGCACCTTTGCTTCATACTCTCTGATTTCGCCGCTGACATAATCTGGAATATTAAGCGCCATATTTTCTGTTTGTCGTGATATATTATTTTTTCCTTTTGGTAGACCGTCGCATTGTATAGCGCCAATGGGATTGTAGTATTGGTCCGTTAAGTCACTTATAATCTTTCTGTATATACTCACCTCCCCGTCTATGTCTTTGTAATATTCCAGCAATTCAATAACCCTGCCTTTTTCCATTGCCTGCGCCATTTGCTTTTCCTCCATTCTTTGTTTTTGCCAGTCTTTCCCGGCTTCTATCCGTCTTGCACGTCAACTGCGTTTTCTCCTGCTGCCTGCTGCCGTTCTTTCTCTTCGTACCCCATACACTTCATGTATCTTTCCGGCTTTTTGCAGCTTTCATAGTGTTTGCAGTCAACGCAAACATTTTCTTTCATTTGTGCTTCCTCCGTGATATGTACCCTGCGCACTCCGGTTCCCCTCTCAATAACCGCATTGAACATGAACCGCCGCACTCATAGGCTTTTGAAATGTGCTTTGCGCATTTTGTATTTGCGCACTGGTTTCGGCAAAATACGGGCATATTGTCTGTATTAAGCATTATTATTGGTCTTTCCATCTGCTGCACCTCCGTTTCTTCTCACGAACTGGAAGCACCACGCTTCATCACGCATGGTTTTTATTGTTCCGTCTTCGTCAATGTATACTGCGTCAATAAACTTCGGCTTTGGTGGTTCCCCCTCTTCTAACGGTCCTGCAAAATCAATCATAATTTGCAATACGTTGTATACTCTTTCGTTGATAATCATTCTATAATCTGTCATGTTTATTGGCATTTTCCGCACCTCCTATGCTGTTTCATGTAAAATTATCTTTCTGAACATACTTTCAAATATCGGAACTGCAATGCTGTTTCCAGCCTGCTTGTATAGCGCCATTCTGTATCTTCCAGAACGCTTCTGGACTGCTTTTGCCCTTTCATAGTCCTTGTCTGTATATCCTTGCAGGCGCCAGCACTCCCGTTCTGTTAAATATCTATAACGCCCGTTTCCGCAGTCAATCACCTGTGCTGGTGTTCTGTCCTGTCTGGTCGTGATTGTGTATGCAAAATCTTTTATTACTGTTGCTCTTCTTATGCCTTTTTCTCCAATCACGCTGTACACGCTCGGTTGCGTCACGTCATACACTGGCGGCACTTCGTCGTTGTTCAGAAGAAATTCTGATATGTCTTTCATTGGCGTTCTGATTAAGTCTGAAAAGTCGAACTTTTCACCATTCAGCACCGATACCGTGAAAACCCTTTCCCGTGCCTGTGGCAATCCAAAGTCCCTTGCGTCTAATATTTGATAATTGCTTGTATATCCCAGCTTTTCCATTTCTGCTATGTATTGTTCAAAGTTCTTCTTGTTGTAGCCGTTTAATACATTTTTCACGTTTTCCCAGATAACATATTTTGGCTTCCATTCGCCCATATTTTGAATAATGTGTATTGTTTCCCACATCAGACTTGACCGGGTGCCGCTTCCTTTGTCTGCCCCTTTTCCTCTGTTTATCCTCCCTGCTTCCGCAGTTGCTTTTCCTTGATGTCCCGCAATGCTCATATCTTGACACGGGCTGCCATGTATCAGAATATCTGGTTTGAGGTTCCAGCCCACCACTGATTGTGTTTTATACTCTAATTCTTCCGCAAACATTGCATTGTATGACCTTACGGCGTTTTCGTCTATTTCCACATAGTCAATGGCTTTTGTTGGAATGTTCAAATTTCGCAAAGCACATCTGGGGGAACCAATTCCCCCAAATAGTTCTAAAATCTGTACCACGTCTACACCTCCTGCAACGCTATTACACAATAGCCCTCTTCAAGTGCGCTGCTGGTCGTGTCGTCGTCCATGCAGATAATTTTCATGTCTGCCGTGTTCCCGGTTGCTCTGCCCTCTGCAAACTCAATCAGCTTCACTGTGTCGCCCTCTCTGTAACCGTCATTTTTCAAAATCATGTATGGTCTTGTATGGTCGATTGCAACGGCTTTCATTTTGTCCGGTGATACTCTGATTGTTTTTTCTTTTCTTTCATCAGACGGCAAATGCTGCATTTTCTCTTCCTGCTGCATTTCACGCAGTTTCTTTTGTGTTTCCCGGTCAATAGCTGCCTGCTCTTCGTTGTATCTCTCTTCGTCCGTCTTCTGGGCTTCTCTGCGGTTCTCATAAGCATTGCAGCTGGTCACGGTTGCTGTCTTGTCGTGGCAGTCCTCATAGTGTGTGCAGCTGTAACAAAGTGACGTTATCTGCTCCGGCTGTGGGTCAACATATTCTGACTGCTGCCCGGTTGCGTCCTCTGTGCCCTCTGTGGCTTCTCCTGCTCCCTCTGCGGCTGTTTCTTCCTGCTGCTGGTCTGTTTCATTGCCTGCGGTGCTTTCTGCCGTTTCTGTGGCTCCCTGCTTCTCTTCCATCTGGCTAATGTCCATCTGTCCCGGTATCTGCTGCGACGCTTCCCAGTTCTTCTTCAACTGCTTAATGTCTGATAATGTCAGCACTTCATTTTCCCGGAATACTTCTGCCGCCTGTTTCTGGTAATCTTCCGTCAACCCGGACGCTTCATAAATGACAGATACAACAATTCTGTTTGCCTTAAATTCTGCCATCAGTTCTGGAATGATATTGTTATATATTGCCTTGTATCTTCCCACCTGCGCTGGGGACGTTTCTATAATCTCTGCCAGCAAATCACGGGTTCTGCCCGGAATGTTCATGCTTTCTTTTAATTCCAGCACCAGTTTTTCTGTTTCCAGCGCTTCTGTCATTCTCTCCCAGTCCGTCTTCTCTCTGAACCGGTTTGCCATAATCAGTGCCAGTCTGTCCAGTATGGCGTTTTTCTTCGGCTTGATTAAGATTGGAACCCGTCTGAAACGCTCTTTGCCCTCGTCCACCAGCTGCATGACCGCCAGCCGTCTTCTGTGTCCTGCAATGATACGTCGCTTGCCGTCTTCCTCTTCATCAGTCACCAGAAGCGGTTGTAGCACTCCCAGAAGTTCAATGGACTGTTTCAAGTCCTGCACGTCTTCCACGCTGTAAAAATTGCCCTTTGACGGTATAAGGTCGTAAATATCGGCGGTGCTGCTCACGCCCTCTTCGGACGTGACAACCTCTGCGCCTGCTGCCGCCTGCTGCTGTTCTGTTTTCTGCTGCTCCCCAGCTTCCTTTGACCGCTGGCTTAATAACTCTGTTAAGTTGAATTTCTTTGCTGCTCCTGCCATTGTCTTTCCCTCCTAACGTGTCCGAATTGGTCACATTCTCAACCATTCTTCCACTAACGCTTTATAGTCGGCACTTGCGCCGCAGCGTGGGGAATATAAAATGATTGGCAATCTTTCAAATGTGCTGGGTTTCATTTTCGGTGTCTTTCTGATATGTGTATCAAACACCGGATATTCAAGTGTCTTCAAGAACTCTTCGCCCTGTGTGTCTGCTTCATTGGTTCTGTCGTACTGTGTCACAAAACAACCGCAGAAGCGCAACTGTGGGTTCAAATCCTCACGGGTGTTGTCAATCTGTTCTTTCAGTTCTGCCAGTCCGTCTATTGCAAAATCATCAATGGTGATAGGCACCATCACGTCATCAGAAGCCACCAGCGCATTTATGGTTGAAATGTTAATGTCTGGGGCGTTGTCAATAATGCAGTAGTCATATTCATTCTGTAAGCCGTCAAGAAACTTCTTGAAGCGTGTCTGCTGTGGTCTTGACTGGTCCAGCATGACTTCCAGATTGGCTGTAAGCAAATTCATGTTTGCTGTGATAATGTCCAGCCCGTCAAAGTCCGTGTGCTGGATAACCTCTGCCGGGTCAATGCCCCGCTGTGTCATTACCTCTGCTGTTCCTTTGCGGTCGTAGCTGTGACGGTTCATAATTTTGCTTGCGTTTCCCTGCTTGTCATTGTCAATCAGCAGGACTTTGAAGCCCTTTACTGCTGCCAGAATATGTGCCATATTTACGCTGGAAATGGTCTTTGCCACTCCCCCTTTAAGATTGATAATTGATAATACTTTCATGTGGTATTCCTCCTTGTATCTGGTATGAATTTATAGTTGCTTTCCCAGTAATGCACGGGACGGGACTTGAACCCGCACCCGGCAGCTTCGGTGGCTGCTGCGCTATCCATTGCGCCACCCGTGCTTGTCTTACGCTTCTACTGTCTGGCTTCCTGCGAAAAATACTTCTCTGCCGTCCCAGTTTCTTACTTTCACTGTCTTTGGCTCTTCTTTTCTCTCGTTGTATCTTCCGGCGTGCTGTACTGCTGCGTATGTGATTGTTTTTGCTGTTCTCTTTACAATCTCAAATACAACTGCGTGTTCTCCATATCTCTTTCCAACTTCAAATGTTCTCATGTCTTTTTACCTCCGTTTGCTTTACTTCTTTAACTGTCTTTATTATATACTTACGGAAGTATAAAGTCTATTGACATTCTGCACAATCTTACGGAAGTATATTTGTATATCTTGTATACTTCCGTAAGTATTTATTGTTATCTGCCCCGGCGTTTCAGTTCTTCCGCAAATTCTCTGACCGGAACTTTCACGGTCAGTGGTATGTACTTTCCGCAGTTATCCAGTTCATACAAGAACTGTGTTTCACCTTTTTTCAGATAGTGAAGTGTTGCAATATCTGTGACCTTGTGCAGTGCGACTGCTCCCGGTGTGATTGCCACGCAGCCTTGCGGCAGGTAGTATGCTTCCCGTGTTTCGCCGCCTTTCTCTGCCAGTCTAATTGCTACTGTGTCCCCAATCTCTAACGGGCACACCGCCTTGAAAAATTCTGCTTTCATTCCTCTTTGTCCTCCTGTTCGTATTTCTTCCGGTTCTCATGCTTTACAACCCAAGCTGCTTCCCTTACTACCACATAGACCAGAAATAAAATTCCAAGCCCCACGCAGACCGCAAAGAATGTCACCAGCGCTTTTATAACTTCAATCAGAAATGCAATCATTGTTCTTTCCCTCCCTCATTTTCTGTTTCGCCCAGCCAATAGCCCGGCTGCTTGCGTTTATCTGGTGTAGCTGGCGCATCCTTATGTTGTTTGTCTTTTCTTCCGCTTCTGCCTGCTGCCGTTCCAGCTGTCGGCGGTATAGTAATTCTTTCCCGCTGTAATACTTCCGCTTCTTTTTCGCCATCTTTATTCCTCCTAAAAGTATTTGCGCTGGTATCTGCTGCCCTTGCTTGCCTGCTTGCGTCGCTGGCGCTGTTTTCTTCTCTTCTGGTACTGGGCGTCTTCCGCTGCTGCCACCTGTCTTTTGGCTGCTTCATGGTCTATGTTGTCAACCTCTTCTTGCAGAACTTCCAGCACTTCAACTTCACTGTCCTTGAAAGTGAATGTCATACCGGGGTCATACTCTCCGCTTGTCCAGTCTTTCTGGAACTTCTCAAAATTATCTCTGTATCTATACGGCGCCTGTGGGTGGTACTGTTCGGCTTCATATATGCCCAGCATAACTTCTTTGTCGTCCTTGTCGTCCCAGTTGTAAAGGTGCCAGCTTTCGTGGTTGTCCCAGTTCCACTTTGATAAATACAGCACTATTCCGTCAAAGTAGTTACCCTCACGCACCATGCCTTTCATTTGCTTGCAGGTGAAGCCCTGCCCCTTTAATTCCTCTTTGATTTTCTCATAGTCCCTGCCGCCAGTATGTAACTTTGCTTTTACGATTAACGGCAAATACTGTGGCTGTTTATCTTCTTTTCTTGCCATTGCTTGTCCTTTCCAGTCTGTCTGCAATCCTCAATATGCTTTCCATTGACTTTCTAATGTTTGTGTCTGTGCCCTCTGTGATTTTCAGCACGTCTGCTATGTCCCGCAGTTCTTGTGCCATTTCTTCTGTTTCCCCGGTCACAATGTCATATTTATTGCGGCAGGCGGTGCAGACCTGCGAACCCTCCGGGATAACTTCACCGCATATCAAGCAGCGGTCAACGTCGTTCATTCTTCCCAGCTTTCGTATTTCTTCACACGCCTTGTCAAGTTCTGCACCTGCTCAACAAGGTTTGTAACCTCATGTGGTGACAATCCGGTTTGTTCGTAGTCGTACAGCTTCTTTGCAGCTTGATTGACTGTGACGTGTGGTTTTAATATGGCTTTCTGCCCGTTCTGGCTGTATTCCGTCAGTGTCGTTCTCTTCTGCCGCTTCTGTGGCTTCTGGGGCTGTCTGAACGCCCCTGCACGCTTCATGGTGCTGTAATATGGCACTGTCTGTTTCAATGTGTGGTCCATTGCTCCCATTTACTCTTCCACCTTTCTTCCTGTCTGCTCCATAACTCCCAGATAACCTGCTATTGTGTCCATTGCTTCTTCTGCGGACCAGCAAACCGCCGTTTCATATCCCTGCTGCCGCAGCTGTTCCAGCCACCAGTCCTGCTTCTCTGTGGTCTTGTTGTTCTGCCACTTCATTTCCACATACAGCCCGTGTTTGCCGTTTCTGGCTACTGGCAAGCATAAGTCCGGCACACCAGCTTTCACGCCCTGTCTTTTAAGGTTCGCCGCTTCCAGCTGATTTCTGCTGCCGCCGTTTGGGATATGGTGTAGCAAGTCCAGTTCCGGGAAGTCCTTTGCGTAGAATGTCGCCCAGTTTATAACTCTTTCCTGCTCCGTCGCTTCACTGCGCTTTCTGTAATATGCTCTACTCATTGGCTTCTGTCCTTTCATCAAGGTGTGTTGCCATCATATCTGCAATGTGCAGCATGGCTGCAAGCCTGCTTTGTGCAAACGCATAATTCATATCATAGCTGCCGCCCTTAACTGCGTTGTCAAATGCTCCCATGTGCCACCGGATAGCCAGCACCTCTTCTTCCGTCAGATACATGAAGCGCATAATCTGGATAATGGACTTTTCACCGTGTCCCACCGGAAAATTATTTGTATAACCGTATGTGTCCACCTGCTGCCAGCTGCCGTCTTTCTGCTTCTGGTTCTTCTTCTCCACCTTGTAGGCGTCTGCTTTGCATACATCATGCAGAAGTGCTACAACTGCGATTGTGTCAACTGCATATTCTGGAAACTGTCTGCCCTGTCGCTTGTCCTCTTCGTCTGTCAGCTTTACCAAACGGCGGTAAACATTGTTTGAATGTTCCACCAGCCCACCTGCGTATGCTCCGTGGTATTTTGCACTTGCTGGCGCTGTGAAAAATCCTATCTGTTCCAGCCATTCAAGCAGCTTGTCTGCTCCCGGTCTGTTAATGTATACAAAGTAATTCATAAACTTTTCAACTTCTGTTTTTCTCTGCTCTTCATTCATGGTCCATTCCTCCTGTGGTTTCCTGCCTGCTGTTCACCAGATATATTTTGCCGTCTTTCTCATACAGCATGATTTTTCCTTTGACTGCTGCAAATGTCATTTCCGCTTTCATGCCCTCTGATATGCCGTATCTGTCGCCAATCAGAATGTATTTGCAGTTTTCAAGTATCTTCATTCCCGCTGCCATGCCCCGCACTCTTTCTTCTGGGTTGGTGTCGTCTGTGGCTTCCGTCAAGTACAAATGCACCGTGACTGGGATAAATCCGTTGTCAAGTGCTGCCCGTGTCAGCTTCCGTGCATATTCCTTGTTGCGTTTCGTGTCGCCCCGGTATGGGCTGCACACATATAACAAATCATTCAACTGTCTTCACCTCTTGTCTTGTGTTCCAATTCGTCGTATATCTCCATTGCTTTTTCTGTGGTTATTCTTATTCCGTGTATTGCCCCTGTGCAAAATCCCATTGCAAATACTAATACAAATCCTATCAATGCTTTTATTGCCATGCTCTACACCTCCGCTGCTGCCTTTGCCAGTCTTTGTTGTATTGCTTCAAAATCCAGCCGTAAGTCCCGCATATTCCAGTATGTACCACAACCCGTGCATTGTTCGTCCGTGTATGTGTACGGGCAGGCAGTGCAAATGTCTGTTTCCTCCTGTAATGTCTTTGCAACTGTTGCCAGTTGAAAAGCTATGCCCCAGAATTTCTTCAAGTCAATTTCTGAAATATCCACCGGGACTTCTGCCGCCTTTTCAATCTCTGCGTCTGTGACTTTGTATTTCTCTTTCAACGTGGTATACATCACCTGCGCTGTCTGCTGCTCCCCGCCTATGCCACGTTCTGCCAGTGCTTTTATTTTCACCAGCTTTGCAATGATTTTCTGTCTATCTTCCATCAGTCTTCTTCCTCCGGTTCTCCTATCAACGCCCGTGGCGGCTGTTTGCCGTCCATGAAGCCCGCAAAGAAAGCGGCTTTTTTCAACATTCTTTTTTCTTCGTCTGTTCTTTCTCGCTCTTCTCCCTTATGTTCTTGATAGCAGCGGGCGTTTTCGTCCGGGAATAGGTTGTTTTTGAACTTAAAGCCCGCCATAAACGCTTCCATTTCCCGTTTTAATTCCTCTTTGTAGAAATTGAAATACAGTGTGATTTCTGCTGCTTCAACCTCTGTGCAGTCGCAGCCACGTTTCTTTCTACGGCTATAACTTCCGGTGTATCTGCGATAGCTGGCGTTTCCTGTTACCATGTAGAAAATCTGTGTCAGCAGGTCTTCTTCTAAATCGTTCTTGTAACTGAACCAATGCACTGTCACTTCGTCCAGTGTTATTTCTTCGTCTTCAATTTCGTATCTGGCTTTTAATTCCTCATACATACGCATTGCGGTTTCTTTCTCGCCGCCTACGCCACGTTCTGCAAGGGCTTTTATCTTTGCCAGTTTTTCTTTGATTTTGTCATGTTGTATCTGGTCCATATTCTCACCTCATATACTTCCACGACTGCGGCGCTCTTTTAATTCCCAGTTCTTCCAGCGTCACTGCCTGTGGGTACTCTTTCACGTCTGTGACTTCCCAGCCGTAAACCTTGTTACGGCTCCCTGCTGCATAATTGTGAATATCATGTGCAGGAACCTTGCTTTTCTTCTCTGCTTCTTCAAAGTTCTTTATTTCCAAAACCTCCGGGCAAATAAATTCACCCAGCACCCCGGCACCGCCTGTCACGTATACCAGCACCCGGAACGGTGCTTTGCATTGTGGTTTTGTCTTCCGCAGTTCCAGAACCTTTTCACCTGCTGCCATCTTCTGCCACCATTTCTGGTGCAGTGATAATATGACCACTGGCATTTCTTCCAGTTCTGGTGTTTCCCATTGCTTTTTCAACTCTTTTCACCTTCCCTCACTGTTCAAATTCGCTTTTCAGTTCAATTCTGATATACAGAATGTGTTGCAGGTCTTCCACCCGGTATTTACTGAACTGCTCAACTGGTATCTGCTCCGGCAACTTATCTGTCTTTTCCCAGTCCCATATCTTTTCTGTGGCTCTGTATGTTTCCATGCCCAGCCCCATTTTCTTTATGCGTCGTTGCTCATTTAATCCGCTGTGCATTGCATTTGCGGCAAATCCACGGTAAACAACCTGTCTGGCTGCGTTGTATATCACCAGTCTGTCACTGGGCGTCAGCTTGTCCAGAATGTCGCCCAGTCTGATTTCATTTTCCATTACCATTCGCCCCTCATTCTTCTTTCAATTCTTTCTTTCGCCTGCTGCACTTCTCTTGAATACTCTGTGTCTGTCAGTCCTTTGTTCCATACGTGCTGATATGCACCCGTCACGCCGTAGTTGTAAGCCGTCAGCACTTCTGCTTCCGTGTCGAACCTGCTCCAGCATCAGTTCTGGTTAATACAGTAGACCATCCGTCACAACCATGATGTTAAAATAAGGGTTTTCCACATTGTCCACATTCAGTCTGTGCATACGTTCTTCATGCCATTTTGCCAATACCTGCATATATCCGGTTGAACCCTCACTGCTGGTTGCGTCCCATCTGTACCCGCTTTCTGTTTCAATGATTGCCAGTACCAGTGCATAGTCAACGCCGTTCTGCTTGCAAATTATGTATGTGAATTGCTGCATACATTCCGGGAAGCACCCGCCGTGGTCTGCGTAGTCCTCCGGCACTTCATATCTTGTCCAGCCCTCTAATTCCTCACCGGACCAGTCAAGGGACATAAGGTTGAACGGGTACGGCTCCTGCTGCACTGCTTCCGTGGTCGGCGGTGTCGGTTCCGGTTCTTTGGTATTTTCCGGCAGGCTGTTTGCAGCTGGCTTTACTGCTGCCCCTACTGTAAACACAATCACAACCACTGCCAGCAGTCCTGCTGCAATGTAATTGCCGTATGCCTTAATTGCCCTTTTTATCCTCTTTCGCCTTAATATGCGGCGTATCTGCGGTGTTCTTCCTCTCACGCTTCTTTCCTCCTGTTCTGCCCTTTGGCTTTTCCTTTTTCCACATCTTCAAGTAAATATGCCACCCGGTCTGCTCATAGTAGACAGGTTCGCAAGATACGATATTGTAATTGCTGTATATCTTCTTGAACTCTTCCAGCCCGCCGTCTGGTGACTTTGCCAGCTGTTCCACTTTGCGTTTGCTGTATTTAAAATCATTGCACTTTTCTTCCGGTGCTGTCAGATTTCGGCTATACTTCCAGTGGTTCTGGTCACGCTGCTGCTTTTCCCCTCCGTCCTCTCTGGTTGTTTCCGGGCGGTCAAGGTTCCTGCTGCTGGAATAGCGTTTCTTTCCCTGCGGGTCTTTCACAATATACTTGCAAAGTCCCTCTATGCCGTTCTCATTCATTTGCAGGCGGTCTGCATTAACCCAGCCCAGCTGCTTTATACTGGCTCTATACTCTGGGTCGTCTGTCTTCTTCCAGTTGATACGGTCTTTCGTCCACATCAATTCCACGTCGTCACGGTCTAAACCACCGTTCATAATGATATGGTGATGTATTCTTTTAAGACACTGACCATCCTTGCTGTACTTGTATTCTGTTACCAGTATGTATTTAAGGGGTTCTAACCCCAGCTTCTTTCTGCGGTATGCTATTCTCCGCAGGTAGTTTGTCACAATGTTTTCTGCTTCCTCTACCGTTCCCGGCAGGTTCTCTGCGCTATATGTGCAACTTGTATGCAGGTCCCCTATGTGGAAGTTGCCATTTCCCAACTGTACCAGATAGCGTTTAGCGTTCTTGTCGTTCAAGTCCTTTTGCTTTGGGGCATTAACCTTTCTTTTCTTACCCCTCTTTCCTCTGCTCGCCTGCTCTGCTGCTTCTGTTCGTGGTATTATATCCACTTCTCTATACTTTGCGCAGTCTATCTTCTTCTCCCTTATGAACACCACTGCACTTCCTTTTCTGTCCTATACCGTTTTAAGCGTATAAGGGTATACCAGAAGTGGGGTGGGGTTCTTCTTCTCCCTCTTATCCCTCCTGTTCATTATCCATACAGCGTATATATATTTATATATTTCGTAGGAATGTTAATACCCCATACAAGCCCGTTTAACAGGTTTGAAACCCGCTATTTTCAAAGGCTTTCGCCCTCTAAAATGTTTGACTTGTAGCCGCCAATATGGTATAATAAACGTGTATTGAATTATTACATATTGACTTTTGAAAAGCCTTTGATTTTGTGTTTCCGGCACATCTTCAAAGGCTTTTTGCTTGCCCTTTTTCATGGGTCAAATATCAGAACATCTGTTCTTTATGCGTGCGCTGTCGCACCCGCTTTCAGTAATTCAGTTACCAGTTCCCAGTCTTCCAAGAACAAAGCGGAACGCAAGGACACAAAGTTGCTGACGCGAGAACGGGCGCCGTGCAAGTACAGCGCACCAGCGCCACCGTGGGAAGTGTTGTTGAAACCCGAACCCCGGAAAGGCACGCTTTCTTCAAGTTCGCTGTCTGCCCAAAGTCCAGCTGTTTCATGCTTCCAGTCATGCGGTACAATTCCCAGCTTGTACGCAATTTCCGGCACTTCGTCCAGTTCTTCCAGCTGCAAGTCTGCCATGTGGCAGCCCTCCCAGTTTTCTTCGATTTCTTCCGCAACGGACATTACCACATCACCAGCACTGTTGCCGTACAGCTTCAACGGTCTGCCGTTCACCTCTGCAACGGTCCAGTCTGGCTTCTCTGTGTAGCCCTCAACTGCTGCGTCGTTGTTCGGCGTGTATTCCACAACGCCTTTGTGCAGACGCAAGCCCGTGACCCATTCCCAGAAATTACCGCAAAGACCAAACACGCCGTCTGCTGTTCCGTCATGGGACCATGTGAGGGGGTCGCACCCGGTCAGCGTGCGTCCGGCGCTGTCGTATCTCACGCCGCTTTCCTGCTCATTCTTCGAGTTGCTGCCGTAGTTTGTATTACCGCCGATTGTGTGCCCCAGTTCCTCTGCTTCATGCAGTAGAAAGACAAACTCTGTATTTGTCATAAGGTGCCAGCCCTTGCCTTTTCTTCCGCAGGCTGCCGCCGCTTCATCATAACTGATAGTGTGTTTTGGCTGCTGGTAAGGTAAGGACGCCGGGACGCCCTTAATCATGGTGTTGGTGAACTGCGACACCAGAACCGCAGGAACAATCTTGTTTCTGATTTTGAACAGTTCCGGCACGTCCTCCGGCTCATAGGTCCCCGGCTCCATATAAAACATGGTCATGTAGTTTGGCAGTCCTGCACTGTCCATGACAATGACTGCTTTTTTCTTCACAAATTCTTTCATTTTGTGGCTTTCCTCCTTGTATCTGGTATGATTTTTATTTGAACAGCCTTGCTGCTATTCACTGCTATTGACTTTTGAAAAACCTTTGTTTCTGCTGCTGCCCGGCGCTCACTCTGACTGCTTTTCTTTCTTCTCCGGCTCTGGCTGTGTCACTGTCACGGTGACTTTCACGCCCTCCCGCTGGGATATAATCAGCGCCAGCGTTTCAAAAAAGCGCTGGGCATTGAATGTTCCTTGTACTTCCATTCCTGCGCCCTCCTTTATACGGACTGCGGCGCAATTTTCTGTGCCATTTAGTGAGTTTTTTACCAACCTTTTACCTTTAGATTTAGC
>OGYZ01001123.1_pt1 | contig 21928 bp, 24 predicted proteins | sample 1576681 | NCBI WGS metagenome assembly OGYZ01 (sample SAMEA3541480, study PRJEB24748) | human gut metagenome | biome: human gut; feature: human-associated habitat; material: faeces | place: China | collected 2012 | reverse complement strand
GAATTGTCAAACTGCAGGAGCCCCCCGGCTTAGCCGGGGGATCACGTCAAGGATTTGATGCCTATGTCAAAGCCAAGACGCTTACATGGTCAGCCGCAAGCGCCAAGGATATTCCCCCTCAGGTGCGGCAGTTCGTGGAAATCGTGAGGGAACTGGAGCACGGTCGGGATATTCGCGTGGATGAGCTTTCTCGTGAGCACATCCGAAGCTACTTCGATACGCTGAAACACCTGCCCTGCCGCCTTTGCGGGCAGAGGCAGTTTACAGGCAAGGGCTGGCTCCAGCTTGCCGATATGGGGCGCTCTGGGCAGATTGAACGGCTTTTAAGCGTGAAGACGATGGAAGTCCGCCAGACAAACGTGCGAAGTTTCGTCAACTGGTGTGAGTTGGAGTATCGAGGAGCTGTACAGGCCAAATACGTAAACTCAGGGTTCCCGAAAGTCCTCTCCGACAAGGCCATCAGACGAAAAGGAGTGAAGCGAGAGGCGTTCACACAAGATGAGCTGAAAGCCCTTTTCGGGGATATGGGAAAGTACGTTCAGGCAACGGAAGGTGTGCCGTCACGCTTCTGGGCTCCGTTGATTGCGCTGTATTCCGGGATGCGGCTGGAAGAGATTTGTCAGCTCCACCTTTCCGACATCGTGAAGGTGGATGGGGTGTTGTGCTTCTCCATCAATGAGGAAAGCGGGGGCTCCGGGTATGTGAAGCACGTCAAGAGCTCTGCTGGTATCCGCAAGGTGCCTGTCCATCCTCATCTTTGGCGAGAGCTTGGCCTGGAGAAGTTTGTTGCTTCCAGATGGGCAAAAACGCCGAAGGAAAAGTACGCATCGACTCTGCTCTTTCCTGATTTACAGGAAAGAGTAAACGCCGTGAACCATGCCACTGTGAAGCTCGGTTCCGCCCTGACGCACTGGTTCACGCGCTATCGTCGTTCCGTGGGAGTGGGTGGACAACATGGTGAGCCGAGTACCAAGGCTTTCCATAGCTTCCGCCATACGGTGATCGAGTATCTGCACAAAGAAGCCCGTGTGGACCTTTCCATGCTTCAGGCCGTTGTTGGGCATGAGATGGTGGATATGGGGGTAACGGAGAACTATGCTGGTGACTGGCCTGTGAAGACGTTGTTGACAGATGTCATAGCTCGTTTGCACTGGGATTTTGTTTAGCAAATTCATTTTTTGAACGCACAAAAAGACCTCAAGATAAAAAATCCGAGAAATCGCATATTCAAAAAAGAAATACAAAAAAATTTTTATTCTATAGAGTTACCTCTGTTATTTCACTGTGTTGCAACCTAAAGAACGGTATTAGCCAAATTTGGTTTCGTTACGAAACATATGGGGTATTAATAAGATAACAAGACAATTTATTCCAGCGGGTTGCAACGTTTATCCCATGTGATACACCCGCCATTCCAGACACCTGCTGGAGGATCGGTCTTGAGGTGTGCACTAGCTGTGCCAACTCTTTTTAAAAAATTTTTGCCAACAGAGCAACGGGAGAGCATCTCATGGAAAATGAAATTGTAGGCCCTCAAAAAGAGAAAAACAGGTTCTCGAAAGCTGAACTTTTGGAAAGGGTTATGAATTTGGTCCAGTCCCGAAAAACTCGGCTTGAAATTCAGGAGGAGTTGGGGCTCACCAAGGGAAAATTCGAAAAGGTGTTGGGTTCTCTCCTTTCCAAGGGAAAACTCACCCGAGAAGATAGCGAGTTTTTCCTGAAAACATGATCTGCATATGCAAAAAGTTTTCCTGAAGAAATTCAATCTTTGTTGAAGGTATCTGAAAACGATTTAATTTTTTTCACTATTGATAATGGGAATATAGTGTTGAAAACCAAGTAGCAGTATGAAGGATGAGGATCATACCTCATCCTTCGTACCTTCTCGATATTGTAATACTTACAGAAATAATTGGAGTTTTGATTTATGTCTTCCAATAAAAGCATTGATCCCTTTTTTTATAGAGAAATCAGGCGGGCACAGTACGAGCTTGAATCTCGTAGGCTGGGGAATATTTCAAATAGTCTATATTTGCCTGAACAAAGGAGGCCTTTTGAGGAGCTGCCTCCTAATATAGAAGATTTTGCTGCATACTTATCTGATTCGGTAGGTTTTTGCTATAATAGCATCCTTTATGCTGTGTTAGGATGTTTTTCTGCCGCGACGCGAGGTAGATTTTTTATTCAACTTAATGATGTGTGGTCTGAGGCGCTTGTCGATTACACAGTTGTATTGTCTGGTTCAGGGACAAGGAAAAGTGCCTTAATGGATATCCTGAGAAGGCCATTTCAAAATTTTGAGTCCCTATTCAAAACAACTACAAAGAAAATTGTTTTCAAGAAAGGAGCAAGCAAAAACTTATTAGAAAGACGAACCAGAAAAGACTAGAAATGGACGCTCGAGAAATTGCAAAAGAAATGACATTTGGAGTTTCCGAGCAAGAAATTTTAGAAAAAATCGATAGCTATTCTCAAAGGTTAGCCTCTATTGAACAGTTAGAAGATATCATCTGTTTAAAGATGCCGGAACTTTTTGTCGGCAATGCGACCTTGAAGTCTATCAGTCAGCAAATGGCCAATAATGGGGGGTGCGCGTGCTTTATGGATGACGAAGGTGGATTCCTCATGGGAGAAATCACTCATAAAGGTAAGAATCCGACATTATTACTGAAGTCTTACGATATGACCTCCTTTTCCGAAAGTACAACTCAAAAAATTCTACATCTCAATCATCCGGCTTTATCCATGCTTTTTATTGTTCAGAGGGAATCTGTTTATAAACTTTATGCTTCCGATACATTGAGAGAGCTTGGATTTACACCAAGGATCACACCCATTTTTGCAAGTCATTTGAATCCTAAACCATTTGATTTCTATAATTCAAAACATATTTTAAATTGGTATAATGAAAAAATTTTCAAAATCCTTAACGAAAATTATACAAGAAATCCAAATCGTAAAATGGAAAAAATCAGTGTTGAGAAAAAAGCTTATGATAAGTTAAAAGACTTTGAATATTGGTTGAAGTCAAAATTTCCAACAGATGGTTATCTTAAGCCTTTTATTGCTAAACTACATGGAAAGGCGGCTCGTTTTGCTGGGGCTTTGCACGTTAGTTCCCATGATGCCCCCTGTTGTGTACCTATCTCACTGGAATTTATGAAGGCAGGTATATTCTTGGCTGAGGAAAGTCTCCGGCATGCAGAGTATATTTTTTCCCCATCTGGTTTGGCTGCTGAGGGTGATGCCAAAAAGATTTTGGAGTGGATGTCGCGTTTGAGTTGCCGAGGGTGTTCATGGATTACTTCGACAGAAGTCGAACAGGGTATACGTAATCTTAATAAAAAACGTTGCCATCAAGCTCTCGATCTGCTTGAAAAAGTAAATATAATCAAACAAATTATTTACCCAGATCGTGCCAGAATTTGTGTCATACACAGGGATTTTTGGGACATGAACAGGGCAATAAACGATGGTGTGAGGCATCTATTTTAAAATAGACACCCCCTGCCCAAGAATTCTGAGTTTTTTTGCACAAAAAAACTCTCGTTGCTTGCCAAATTTTGTTACAGAAATTTTGAGTTGGTGCGCTCAACGAGTTGCTTCTTACGCGGTGAAAGTGCAGGACAAGCTTAAACAGAGGCGGTTCTTCGGAGCCGTCTCTTTATTTTTTCTAAAAGCTGATTGCGTGAGGTTATGCCATTTGAAACGGCACGGATTCAATTACCTTCCAAGTCCTTTTTCATGTCCATTCGGTCATTTCCAAATTTCCGTATCACGATGGACGAGCTAAAGAGCTTTGAAATTAAGAACGAGAGATCCCTGTTCTCGTGATGCTGGGCAAGAAGCGTGATATACTTGCTGCCATTTCTTGAGTAGGTATATTTTATTCAGACGTTTTTCCTTTATTGTTTCGGCTGTGAATTTCGTTCGGAGCTTCCTTGTACGCCCAGGGTATAGGAGCAAGTAACGGTTTCGATCTGTATGAAACGGTGCAAAGTGAACAGGTGGTTCCTGACGAAGCGGGGTATTGGTAATGACAAGGTGGTCTATCCATTTGAGTGCATCCGCATGCCCCTTGATTTCGCAATGCTCGCGAAACGTCTTCCCTGCGACGGTCAGCCCTCCCGCAGGAAAAATTCGGTGTCGCCAAGCGAGAACGTATTGCCTTCAAGTGCGGCGGATGCGCATGTCCACTCGGCAATCAGGGGGTCTTGCAAGGCTGCCAGCCTGTATTCGGGAATGGCTTTTAGGCATTGGAAAAGGTCTGACATCACATCCCCCTCCCCATCAAAGACAACGGTACTCACGGGAAAATCCCTGTTGTATTCACTGGCTAAAAATACTTGCTCACCGCAAATCTGAATTGTTCCAGGAAAAGTTGTTTAAAATAGCTGATGTTGTTTTGCTCATAAAACAGGATGATGCCCTTCTTGTACTCAACTTCGTCCACGCTTCGGTAGGAGAGGGGGCAGAAGTCATCAGCAAGCAGGATCGCGTTTCCAAGAATGCGGGAAGTACGTTTGTTGCCGTCTTCAAAAGGCTGGATATGCACCACGCGACTGCCTTGAAAAATGCCAACACACCTCCAGTTCAAAACTGTCCCGGATGCTCCACAAAAGGCCAGCCATCAGCATGATATGGGCCGCAAGAATATCCTTTTGCGAGGAAGGGTTCCATGCTTCCAGATGTTCATATGCAATGAAAGCATTACGAACTTCTTGAATTTCACGAGGTTGACCCAATACATGCTTTCCGTTCAGAACCGCTGTGACCTGCTCCAGAGTGAGCGTGTTGCTCTCAATGGCTAATGAGGGATGGATAGTCCGAATTCAGTTTTCCTTGCGCAGGAATGGAGAAGTCGAAAGGGCTTGAACATGCCCCACAAGCTCGCTGATTTCACTCACGAGTCGAAGGATGACAGAAGTAATGGTAAAGGGAGGCTTGTATTTCACGTTTGCATTCCGTTTATGCAAAAATATAAGTAAGATACGTGCATTTGGCAGATGGTTGAGAAACAGGGTATCCGATGGTATTCGGATACCCTGTTGTCGGGCTAGCGTGTCTTTGTGAGGAGTTCTTTGATCAGGCTATCAGCCTCCCATCCCTTGAGGTCTTGTAGCTGTTTGCCAAAACGGGAAGCAGCAAGCTCTTCGGGATTTCTCCTCTGTTCCTGGGCCTTGTTGCGAATCAGGGCCAGTTGATTACGGCTGGCAGGCTTGTCTCCTCCTCCCTTGAATCTACTTTTATCATCCTGAATGGCATTTCTAGAGGGCTGTTGATGGTTTTGGATGTAGGATTCAGCTTTTTGTTTAACAGCGTTTATAACCCTGTTTTTAGCGATTTCAAGAGTATCTTCGTTTTCAAAAGGAGAACGAGGAGATTCGGAACAAACATCACTTATGACTCTTCCATCCGGCATCACAAGACTTGCAGACACAATTGCAGTTCTACCGTTTTTATCATTGGGAAGTTGAAGAACCTGGACATTAATTACATCGGAAATCTTAAGCATGTAAAACCCCTTTTCCAGTAAAAGTGTTGATAAAAAGAGCACCATTCATCTAATCCAAGTCAAAACGTTCTGAATGGTGTTGAATCAGGCATATAATGGAAAGTATTTTCTTTTTTTACATGAGGAGCATCATGTTTCATTTTTTCTCGTAGCCATTGAAGAAATGAATCTCTTTCATATCCCACTTTCTTGCCGATCCTGACTTTCACAGCAGGCCCAGTCCCAAGAGCATCAGCATTCGACATGCTTTTCGCAGAAAAGATTCTTCCAATCTTTTCAGAAGCAAATTCTCTTGTAAAAACTGGAGGCAGTTCCTTACGCAATTGATCCAAGAATATTTCATCTCCAAACATGAGTTTTCTCCTTTTGTTATGCCCTAGGAAGTCTTGAATATCCATATCGCCATGCATGTTTATCAAGGCCATCTTTGCTGAAGGTTTTGGAAAGATAGCTTCCAGAACGAAATGCTACATCTCTTTTTACGGAGAAGTCTTCTTTGTTTTTATCTATGACAGTCCCATTACCGTATTCAGGATATCTTATTTTATTCAAACAATAATGAACAAGACCATCTTCATTTATCTTTAAAGTATTTTTCCATGTTTCATTTGTTATATTGAAAATAGTAAATTTATTCTTTATAGCATTTGAATTAATCCAGAGAAGAAAATGATAATGAGGAAAAGAAGAATCATGAATTTCCCTGACCCAAAGGTACAGAGGATCAACTCTATGAGTTGCTATGACCATTCGTTTCAACCTTCGTGAAAGGATTATAACTGAAATCAGATATATGGTCAGGAGAAGGAAGAATAGAACCATCAGAGGGGTAATGAAGATCAAAACGAACTTGCATGACTTTGCTATGGTTTGCTATCGCAAATTCCATGAGTTCCTTTTGCTTCTTCAAGATGTCGATGAATTTACCTTCAGTGTCGTCTCTTGAAGGAAGGATTTGCAATCCATCAAAAACATCTTCAAATGTAACTTTTGTCATCATGAGAACTCCTTTTGTTTAATTTTATATTCTCATGAGCATATGTAAAAAAGAAATGTGATCTTTCTGTGATCTTCATCTTTTCATCTCTCCACCTGTGGTGGATCATGATGAGCTATGCTTTTATTTTTCTCACACCTCTATGGTGTGAGGTTAATGTTCTATCTTTATCTCTTTCTTTATCCATTTATTTGTTGTTTATTCTTTTATATTTTTAGTAATACAATCAGACCTAGAAAAATTAAGAATGAACTTATTGGTATTATTCTCATTGGTAAACGGTTCGATCGTGAGTAATTGAGACGTATCGGGCATATTATGTGCTGAAAATTTTGGCGGATTTATTTTGAGAAAAAAGAAAGACTCTCCTTCCCAGAAAGGGAACGCAGGGCTTTTATTTGTAATGCACATGATGTGTTAGAATGTATCAATATTTGCAGAAGAATTGGATTTTTGTTGATTGAAACCGGATACCGTATTGGACTGTTGGCAGTCTCCATTGCGGGGAGGGCCGCTTGTTTAACTCTTTTACGAGTGGATTTGCTCATATGCCCTGAAATATTTTTGTCGTTATGTAACTTATTGAAATATAATTATTTAAAATAATTTGTGTTAAACATACAATAAATTCAAAGGGGTTGATTTTTCTATTTAAAAAGTTTTAATAAAGAAAACATACTATTCATTTTGCTTGTTACGCACTGGTTTATACTCTGGAGTCTTGCATGCTCTCTCTCTCTCTCTCTCTCTCTCTCTCTCTCTCTCTCTCTCTCTTATTAGATAGATTTTCTCTCCTTTTTGCTCATAACGGCCCTGTTTCCCTTTTGGAGAAGCGGGGCTGTTTTTGTTCCTTCCGCATGTCTTGCGCCGGGCTGTCCGGTTCCGTAGTGTGGATTGAGAACTCGCGGTGTGTGTCTGAGACTACATCGCCGATAAACGCGTATTTCCTTTTCCCCATGTCCAAATCGCTCTGATACCGGATGGTCCGGTTTCAGGGCTTTTTTTGTGGCCTTCGCTCCGGTGGAGGACGGTTTTTTAAGGAGGATGCAATCATGACGTTGTCGAAAGGTGCAGTCGGGAATCTGGTCAACAGGTACCGCGCCGTATTGAAGAAGTGCCATCTGATGAACGTGTTCGGTTCGCTGGCCGTGGCAGCGCTCATCACAATGGGAGGCTCCGTCGCTCTTGCGGCAAGTGATGTCGCGTATGAAGGGGCTTTGAAAGACAATGTGGTCGGGGAAGGCGGAAAAGCCATCGGTGGATGGAATTTTACACAAGCGGGGGCGATGAGCGGGGATCACTCCACAGCTTCCTCGAATATCACGGCGACCAGCGGCGCATTCGATGAAATCATCGGCGGAAACCATATCAAACAACCCGCAGGAGGAACGCAGGAAAGTCCTGTTCTCGTTTCTATCGGGAATACGCAAACGACGATTAATGGGACTTCAGGCGTCCAGTATATCATTGGCGGCAGCAAAGCCAATAATGCCCATGTGATGTTGAACAACGGGGCGACCTCCCTAACCATTACAGGCGGAAGCGATCTCGCCGTCAAGGGTATGGTGATTGGCGGCAGCTATGTGAAGGCCACGGGAAATCCCGGGGGTGGCACGGCTGCCGTCAGCACAGCGGAAACCGCATCCACGACGGTCTCTATCTCCGGCGGCACCTTTGGCGGAAGCGTAATAGGCGGCAGTGCCGCTCATGACTATACGACCTATCCCGGAGCCCAGGGAACGGTTTCCCCTCAGCTTTCCGTTACGGATGGAGATACGAATGTAATTATCTCAGGCGGCTCATTTGCGAAGACGGAAGATATTAATGCCGCTGTCGTGGGCGGCGGGCTTGCTTTGGGGAAGGGTGCCGCAAGTACGGTTACGGGGACTTCAACCCTGACGGTTACCGGAGGTACGTTCGGCGGCAACATTCATGCGGGAGGAGCTGCGGTTAATGGTGGCACGGCATCCGTTGCAAACAGCGTATTGAATATTGAGGATGGTGCCAACAAGATTTCCGGGCTGAATGCTGTCTACGGCGGCGGGCTTGATTCCGGCGTTTCAGGTTCGTTGACCACGAACATCAAGGGGCTGGTTACGGGAACGCCCGACTCCAAAACAGGGATTTACGGCGGTTCCAAGGCTGCGGCTGATAATCTTGCGCTCAAGGACGGGAGCGTGGTGATGAACGTTTCCGATTCTACGCTTTGCGCCGATATCCGGGGCGGTGGAGGTGCTTTTGGGGCTGGAAGCTCATCGACGACTGACAGTTCCACACTACAGATTTCCAATACGACGGTCAGCGGATATGAATCCGGTACCAACATCTGGACGGGACGTATTTTCGGGGCAGGGATAGCTCAGGGAAAAGATACTCTAGTCAAACATGGCAGTTCTTCTGTGACAATAGAGAATGTGACCGGCGTAACCTACGACAAAGAGACCGGTGAGCTGAGCAAGGAAGACGGAGCTCGTGTCTACGGCGGCGGTCAGGCGTATAGGGTAGGCGGCGGAGAAAAAGTTTTTGTAGATTCCGCCAAGGTCATCGTCAAAGGAGAGAAAACGTCCCTTGCCGAAGTATATGGAGGCAGCATCGTTTCCGGGACGAGCAAGCCGGAAACTTCCGGGCTTGTTGTGCTTGGCAAGTCCGATGTCTCCGTCGAGGGCGGCACAGTTATCGGTTACGTGGTCGGCGGAAATAATACCAACTGGTTTGGCAGATCTGTGGTGGGCAAGCAGGATGATCAGGGTGCGTATGCCTTTAACGGGAAAAACTACTCTGCGGGAAGCACAAAGGTTACTATCAGCGGTGGCGATGTCTCGCAGGCTCTGGTGGCTGGCGGTAGCCTGAGTGATTACGGGTGGTATTATAATCAGAATGGAGTCCGTGAATCCGCCGTCTTTGGAACAACGGATGTAACCGTTTCCGGAGGTAAGGCCGGCACGGTAATCGGTGGCGGCATTGCCAGCTATTACAATACAAAAACTGTTGAGGAATCTAAGATACAACTGACGGACGCATCCCCAAGCAGCTTTGTAGAAGGCAAGACGAGCGTAACCGTCTCTGGCGGGGAAGTTGGGGATATCATAGGCGGAGGATTTGCCCAATCCAATCAGAAAGATTTGCCTGCATTTGCCGAGGTGAAGGGCGACAGCACCGTCTCTGTCACGGGCGGTACCGTTTCCGGGAGTATCTTTGGCGGTGGTATGGCGGATGGTGAAGATACAGGGGCCAATGTAACGGGTAACACCAGCATCATCATTTCGGGTGGCGAAGTTCAAGGAGACATCTATGCTGGCGGTGCAGCCAATGGTACGGGAAGCACAGCCAATGTTGAAGGTAGTGCTACCGTAACATTCCTTAATGGTAGCACTTTTACGAATGCTGTACACGGTCAGGGTAAAGGTGCCACTGTCACAGGTGATAGCATACTGGCCTTCGGAAATTTGGGAACGGGCTACACGGGTATCTTTGAAGGCTCGTTCGACGGTTTCAACTTCCTTAATGTTGCCTCTGGTTCAAGCGTAACTCTTGCCAAGGGGCTCGATAATGCTTCCGTGGGCGACGGGCTTAAGCTGAATGGCGCGGGAACCGTGATTTCCGACGTTACGTTGAGTGATGCGAAAAAACTTGAAGTCGCGAACGGTACGCTTCAGTCATCCAACGTAGCGCTGGCTGGCAATTCCAACCTTGCGGTTTCCGGTGGTGTGTTGCGCATGGCGGAAAACGGTGTGCTGAGCTTTGCAGACACTGCCCACCTCACCCTTACGGGTGGTGCTGCCAACCTCTACAAGGATATGGTGCTCGACAACAGTTACAATACGCTGAGTGGAATAGCTGATGCTATCGTGGGCACATCAGGCAACCTGAATATCTTTCTTGGTGGAGCGGAGTATACCGCCGAGCAATACAATGCAGCCAAAGACGGGTTGTTCACTACAAACGAAAAGGCCATGCTGAACTTCCTCGATGGTACGTTGAAGGTTCAGGAAGGCGAGCAGGTTGTCATTGGCGGAGGGGTTACCGATGATAAGGTAACGCTTTCGGGGGTGGTGCCTGTTGTTGCAAAAGAGAGCGAAGCGGCTGGCGAGGCCGGGGCAAAGATTGATTCAGTACCTGACCGCTTCATTCAGGTCGTCGCAGCCGATGATGCGAACAAAACGTTGCTGACCGCAAGTTCTCTTGAGGTTAAGGACAGCACTTTCAGTGCCAAAGGATTGCAGATCAATCCTACTGACGCTGCGTCCGGCGTGAATCTGGCCGTTACCGGTGGGGCCAACCTTACACTGGTCGGAGGTGATACGGTTGGCAGCAGCGTCATTATCGACGAGAGCGGTAGTGCCGTGAAGACCCAAATCGAGATAGACGGTGGTGCCACTCTAAACTTGGGCATAGCCGGAAATACTGCTAACCAGATGGCGTCGCTGGACAGCCTTGATGTCAGGAACGGCACCGTCAACGTCAACGGTAACGGTCTGGACACCACTCAGCATACCTATGGAGAACTCGCGGTATCCCATGAAGACGCCGCTGTGAACTTCAGCAAAGCGACTGTCGTTGCACAAAAGACGACGCTGGGAGCTGGTTCCGTCTCTGTAACGGATAATACTGCGGCCCTATTTGCGGAACTGGAGGTTCAAAACGGATCGCTTCAGATCTTGAACTCCACAGCGCATGTCGAAAACCTGGGGGCAAAGGGCGGCACGCTGTTCGTCGACCCCGCGTATGTAAAGGTTGAAAACTTGTCGGACGGTGCCTTTGGCTCCAGCCTGCTGGTGGGTGACGGCTCCGTGGTGGAAATCGGTTCCATTGCGGAGCTTCAGGCCAAGGCCGCTGAGGCGGGGCTGAATCCGGCCGCGTTCGGAAGCGGCTTTACCGTGGCTTCCGGCGAGTCCATGCTGGCCCTCGGCAAGCCCGTGACGCTCGGCGCGGGCGGCAAGATCGTCGTTGACGCCGGAGTGGACAAGAGCGGCAAGATCGACGGCAAGACCGTCAGCGACAGCGCGTACTTCGGCGGCAATTCCCTGCTGGTCGTGGATTCCGCCATCGCTTCCGGCGGCGGCGCGATCAAGGCGAATAGCCACTCCGATACGATTACGGTCAAGAAGGGCGCGAAGCTGTACCTTGTGGATGCCAAGGCGAACGGCGACTATACGGTCGCCAGCAACTTCGCCGATGCGTCCCTGAGCGTAGAGGGCTGGACCGGCAGCGATCTCGTGACCAACCGTTTGATCAATGCGGAACGGATCGCTGGAACGAACGGCACCGTGAAGATCAAGACGACCGCAAAGCAAGCATCCGCACTGTATCCCGGCATCTCCATCCCGAACACGCTTGATCGCATGATCGAAGATAAGCAGAACGACGTGGACAGCGGCAACGCGGGCATCAAGTTCCTGTCCCGCGCGTTGGAACCCCAGTTCCTCGCGGAAGGCGAGGTGCTTCCCACGATCGACGGCGCGGCGCAGCTTGCGTATGCGGGCGGCGTGCAGGCCTCGACCGTCGCGGTGGCCCAAGCTCCGGTACGGGCCATCCAGAGCCACCTGTCGCTTGCCGGTAATGTGGCGCAAAAGGGTACGAGCCTGCATGAAAATGGCTTCGATTTGTGGGCCAATGCCATCTACGGCGCGGACCGCGCGCGTGATTTCAGCGCAGGTGGCCTCGACGCGGGGTATAATTCCGACTTCGCGGGCGGCGTGATCGGCGGCGACTGGACGTTCGACGCGGGCGCGGGCAAGGGCCGGGTCGGCCTCGCCCTCAACGTGGGCGCAGGCGACACCAAGTCGCGCGGCGACTTCAACAGCACCAAGAACGACTTCGACTTCTGGGGCGTATCGCTCTATGGCGGTTGGAACATGGACAACGTCAATGTGGTTGCCGATCTTGGCTATTCCGCTTCCAAGAACGAGCTGAAGCAGGACATCCCGTCCTCTCTGGGGCTTGGAGGGCGCATCAAGGGCGACGTCGATTCCAGCGTGATCACCGCCGGAGTGAAGGCCGAATACATGATCAAGACCGATGTGCTCGACGTGATGCCTCATGTCGGCGTCCGCTATCTGGCCGTGAAGACGGATTCGTTCTCCACGAAGCTCGATCAGGGCGGCGACCTGTTCCGTACCGACGGTGACCTCCAGCACGTCTGGCAGTTCCCCGTGGGCGTGAACCTGAGCAAGTCCTTCGAGACGGAATCCGGATGGAAGATCAAGCCGCAGGCCGATCTTTCCGTAGTGCCCGCCGCCGGAGACACCAAGACGAAGATCGACGTGCGGACTCCCGGCGTGGATGCTTCTGATTCCATGAAGCGCCGCGTTATGGACACGACGTCGTTTGACGGCGTGTTCGGCGTGGAAGTGCAGAAGGACAACGTGTCGTTCGGGCTCGGCTACAACGTGCAGGCGTCCGAACACCAGACCGGGCAGGGCGTGACCGCGTCCTTCATGTACAAGTTCTAATTCCAACAACCTCCGGTGATTCTTCCTTCCGCCGGAGCCTTTCCCGGTGGGCCGGCCTGTTGGCCGGTTCGCCGGGATTTTTCATACATTGAACGCAACGAGGATGAACATGCGTATCCGTCCCCCTTTTTTCGCACTGATGCTCCTTGCCTTTTCGTGTCTGCCGTTTGTTTCCTCCTGTAATGCGGCTCCAAAGGCCCCGAGCGTGGTTTCCGTGGACATGCAACGGCTCATGACGGAATCCGAACCGGCAAAACAGGCTTCGGAACATCTGAAACAGGTTCGGGCCGTGCTCCAGAAGGGTTTTGAGGAGCTGCGCGAAACATACGAAGGCACCCCGAAGGACGAGCGGGAAACGATTCTTGCCAACGGTCTCGCCGCGCTGAACCGGCAGATGGAGCTTGAGACGCGCGCGGCCTCGCAGGTGGTCAACAGAATTGTAGTGGAAGAGATTTCCAAGTGGCGCAAGACCAGTGGTGTCTCACTGGTTATCGCGCGCAGTATCGTCATCGACGGCGATATGGCGAATGCGGACTATACCAAGACCATTCTTGCGGCGGTCAACAAGCGAAAGGCGACGTTTGCCGTATTGCCCAGTGTGAATATCGAGAAACAGGAGGGAAAAGCTGCCGAAAAGAAGCTGCCGGAGAAATCTCAAGGAAATTGACATAGCCCTCCGCCTAAAGTCGGGGGAAGGATGTCAGTGCCATCTTCAAAAAAGAATCTTCTGTTTGTGATGCAGTTTTAGATATATATTACGACATTGAATTGACAGCTTTTTCTTGAAAAAGACCTGTTCGGGAACTCTCGGACAGGTCTTTTCATGTCGTAGCAGGAGGAAAAAGATGGACTCGTTTTGTTCGGACTAAGTAGGTAAATTGGCTCAAGCCCTCATCAACGTTCAACGCCAGCTTCAACCCGCAACCAAGGATGCCAACAACCCGTTCACCAAGAGCAAGTACGCCACCTTGAACAGCATCATGGACTCATGTCGTGAGGCGTTGCTCTCGAACGGCATCTGGCTTTGTCAGTATCCGGTTCCTGCCGAACCGGGTTATCTCGGGTTGGTCACGAAACTCACCCATGCCGAATCTGGACAATGGCAGTCGAGCCTTGCGGTGGTTCCTCTTCCCAAGGCAGACCCCCAAGGAGTGGGCATCAGCATGACCTACATGCGCAGGTATGCCCTTTCAGCCATGCTCGGCATCGTTACGGAGGAGGATACGGATGGAGAGTTCGCTTTAGACAAGCCCAACCGTCTTCAAAGACAGAAAAACGCCGTAACTGTCCCACAGAGAGGCAAAACGATTCAGGATGATTCAGGGCAAGCAAAAAAATTTCATCCGCCTCAAATCGAACTCCAGAAGGACTTTCCAATTTGCCCCATCTGGATGGAATTTCATATCAAATCGTATCGGCACAGGATGGTCGGGAGTGCATCCTCGCTACCGGAAACACGGCGGTGAAAAAGGAACAGCTCTCGGCGGCGGGGTTTCACTGGAGCAGGCAGCAAAAGACGATTTACGCCGAACCAATGAAGGCATTGCCGCAGAGCTTCGGGCTGAACTGGCATTGATTTTTCAAGAGGGGGAGCTATGATTGGCGAAACACTGGAAAAATACCTACATGAAGAGAAGGAAAATCCGCAGGGGCGTTTTCTGAGAACACTGCGAAGCGCCTGTCAACGGCTTCAAAAGGAAGACGACCTTAGAGTGAAACTCGATTTGATTTTGGCCGGAACTCTCTCCGGTATGTGTATCCCAAAAGAGCCAAGGTCGCTCAACGCTATCCATGTACTCGTACAGCAACTGTTAAGGAATTCGCATGGGAAGGCACCAGATACCAGCACCTGATCCGGTGCGGCAACTACTGATTGGCGAGGTTCAATCGCCACAATTCAGGGAGATGGTTGATACCCATTCTCCCCTTTTGATGCGCCTGATTCGGGCTTCTATCGCCTTTCACGATATGGAGCACAAGGCTGTAGCGGAAGCCACAGGCTATAAGGCCCGGCATATCCGTCGCTTCTTGAACGGTGAGCTTGCCAAGACCGATGAATATTACGAACTAGCTTGGAAAATGGTTATCACTTCACGGCTGGCGGCGTTCCTGAGCGTGATGTATGGCGCTGGGGATAGGCAGCAAATACAGAATGAAGTGTTGCCGGTGGTGCGGCATGTGGCGGGACTGTCCAAGCACTTATATAACATTGAACAAAAAGACGCTCCAAAATAGCAACACGATGAAGCACTGAATGCTTTGAATCGCAACTCTCTCTTTGAGTTTTACATTTACGATTATTCTAATCGTTATATAGTAAAACAAATACATCAAATGGAGAGAAGCAATGGAATCAAAGTTCAAAGTCACATCGGGTAATTTGGCTTCGTACCAATTTTATTTCATCAACGACTCGCCAATAGACATCACTCCATTAAACAAAATGGAGATAAAGAACGTATTTGGCTTGGATTTAAAGGCCGGGTTCGATTTGGTAATCATCGATGTATGGGAAAAGGAGTTCATTCCGGCCATCGACCCATACCAAGCGGACCTCACTACAGAGGAAGCCAGATTCGGGCTGTACTCCTACATCAAGGAGCACATAACCGATAAGGTAGTCGGGGACGAAGGCAACATATATTCCGTGTACGATGCCAACGGCTCATTCCTGTTCGTCGTTGACTACTCTTGGTTTGACGAAGGGGAAGGGCTTGAAGATGAAGCAAGCCTATGAATCAGAGGCGAGAAAAATTAGCTGACTAAGAGTGTTGGCATACTAAAAAATTTAGTGTCCTGCGCTTCGGCTTCAGATAAAATCATGATGTCAGCCTCCAAGCCTAGCATTTGCTTTATCTCTTTTCTCGCTGTCTTCCTCCATTGAATCAAAAATTCCGCATCAGAAAAGTAATCAAAAAAAATCAGAGCAATATCAATATCGTTTATTTTTTGGTGATGGACAGCAGAGCCAATGAGATACAAATTCCCTATTTCACGCTTTAATACGCTCTTAATTGCGTCTACGTTCAGGAGGGATGTAATCCAAAAATTTGTTTCCTTCATAATAAAGCGCTCCCATAAATTCACCAAACCTAAACAAGCCTATACCTCTTTCCTTCGCATATTCTTTCGCATCTGATGAATAACTATTCCACATGCTCATGGTAACTATACAGGCAATTCCATCATGGCTTGAAGTAATTTCAAACACATCTGTAGTGCTAACTATATAGATATTTGTAAGAAAAACTTTAATAGCAGGCTTGCCTCTTCTTAAGACAAAGTAAACTTGCTCCTCGACCTTATCCAGCATCATTACCATCTTATGGTCTGAGATTACCTTTTCAAAATGGGCAATGCTTTCTGGTCTAGGAATTTTTTCGTAATAACCGGAATCTGGCATACCGTTAATCCTGAAGTATTGTATTGAGTTTCGTGGGAAATAAAGGGGCAGAAGAATTTTTTTCACCAGAGATATGATTATACTCAAAGGCTTCAACGTGAACAGAAAATTGACGAAGAACGCCTTTTTCCTGTTCATTAACCAAATCAATGTTCTTAGATTATGTCTACACGAGTTTTGAGATATAAAAAGAGCACCGTATACGGAGGTGCTCTCGTGGAAAATTCACAACGTCGACACGACATAACCGATGAAGCATGGGCTTTGCTTGAGCCTCTTCTCCCAGGGCAGAGCGGACAATGGGGAGGCGTAGCAAAAGATAACCGCCTGTTTATCAATGCCGTTTTTTGGATATTACGCACGGGGGCACCGTGGCGTGACTTACCTCCCGAATACGGAAGGTGGGGTACCGTACACCAGCGGTTTATCCGGTGGCGTGATAAGCGGATATGGGAAAAGCTCCTTGAATCCCTGATCGATGATCCTGACTTTGAATGGCTGATGATTGACGCCAGCCATTGCAAAGTTCACCCCCACGCGGCTGGAGCCAAAGGCGGCAACCAGGGGATGGGGCGTACAAAAGGGGGCTCAACAGTAAAATACATCTGGCCGTGGATGCGCATGGTATGTCGGTCAGAGTTGCTGTTACAGCAGGTACCACAGCGGATTGCACGCAACCAGCAGCTTTGATTGACGGCATTGCCGCGCAATTTTTGCTTGCAGACCGTGGTTATGATAGCAATGAGATTCTTGATAAGGCAGTGCAGGCAGGCTGTGAGGCAGTTATTCCACCTAGGCGGAATCGGAAAAAACAACGCGATTATGATAAGGATATTTACCGAGTGCGCCATTTGGTGGAAAATGCCTTTCTTCACCTTAAGCGCTGGCGGGGTATAGCAACACGATATGCCAAAACAGTTTCAGCATTCGCTGCTGCCGTGCAGGTTCGCTGTATAGCCCTTTGGCTGAAAGTTTTGGCATAACTCGTGTAGACACTATCTAACCAATAGCGCCTCTACCCGGCGATTATTTGGCAAAATCGTCATAATGACGTGCCGTTGCCACTGTTTAAATGACTCCGAAAGCGGATTGGCAGAATCATGGCAATGGGGGCCATAGGCTTCAAAAATGGATTTGTTTTTCTGTAGCAGCGGTTCTATGGCCTTCTTTAACTCAGGGCGTTGCTTAAAGATAGGCACACTCAGGGCGTTATCAATTTCTTCTTCATGCTGCCTTTTCCAGCCTCTAACCATTTCAGTGGGAAATTCTTGTGGATTCTTATCTATCTTTGTGTGGCAGGTAGGGCATAGGATAATAATATTCTCGTATTCATCCCGCTGTGAAAGAGGCAGCGCGTTTTGACCTCGTGGCCCATCGCTACTTTGCCCAATAATATGGGCAAGCTCATTAACGTCAGACATCCTGCCTGACTCAAAAATTGTTATGAGTGATGCCCGGCAATTGGGGTTTTGGCAGAATCCACCTGAACGGGCCACTAAATAGCGCATGGTTTGTGCTGAAATACTCACGTTAATCTTGCCTCAATTGAACTTTAGCAACACATACCGCACCAACCATAGGATAGGCAACTACGTGCCACCGCCCATTGTACCCTATAGGCAACCCGCCCCGATTTGCTATCGAACCCCGCTACCGACCAACGAAAAACGGGCCATGACTTCCATCACGACCCGTTATCCTGAAAAGTGGTGCGCCTACAGGGATTCGAACCCCGGCTTCGGCCTTAGGAGGGCCGCACTCTATCCAACTGAGTTATAGGCGCATTACGACGAAAATTATCTGGTTATCCTTTATTCCCTTTTGAGGCCGGAAACAGCTGCCTTCCATTTGTTAGGAGGCTGTCGCTCTATCCGACTGAGCTACGGGCGCGCGTTAGGGACGTGTTGTTTTAGGTGTTCTGGCCGGTGAATGTCAAGCCTTGCCGTCGTCGTGGGGGAGTTCTTTGTCGTTGATGCCCATGCGCAGGAGTTTTTTCCGGAGTCCTTCCCGTGTGATGCCAAGCAGTTCCGCGGCCTTGCTCTTGTTGCCGCCGGTTTTGTTCAGCACATCAAGGATGAGTTTGCGCTCCATTTCTTGCAGGTTGTAGTTCTGTGCCGTTGGCGTTTCCTCCCGAGGGGTATCTGCCCCATCCCGGCTGATGAGCGGTTCCGTCTCGAGAAGGTGGCATCTGACTTCATCCGGCACGATACGCGTGGAGAGATCGGAAAGCTCCACACGGTTGCCGATCGTCAGAGAGGCGGCGCGTTCCATTTCGTTATTCAATTCACGCACATTACCGGGCCAGCCGTATTGCAGAAGCTGCCTGCACACGGCGGGAGAGAGCGAAAGCCGAGGCCGTCCCATATAGGCGCAATGGCGCTCAAGAAAAAGCTGTGCCAGCAAAAGGATGTCATCTCCGCGATCTCGCAGGGGAGGAACCCTGATTTCCGCCACATTGATGCGGTAATAGAGATCTTCCCGAAAGTTGCCCTTGCGGACGGCTTCTTCCAGATTGGCATTGGTGGCGGCGATGAGCTTGATGTCCACGCTCACGGGTTTGGAACTGCCCACGCGCAGGACTTCGCGCTCCTCCAAAACCCGGAGCAGCTTGGCCTGATTGGGCAAGGTCATGTCCGCCAGCTCGTCGAGAAACAACGTGCCCCCCGAAGCTTCCTCAATGAGGCCCTTACGCGCGTTGACGCCCGTGGCGATGCCTTTTTCGATGCCGAACATCTCGCTTTCAAACAGCGAGTCGGGGATGGCCGTGCAGTTGACCGCTACGAACGGCCCTTCGCGCCGGGGCGAGTTGAAATGGATCGCCTTGGCGATGACTTCTTTCCCAGCCCCGGTGGGGCCGAGGATAAGCGTATTGATGGGGCGGCGGGCGATGGTCAGGGCAAGCTGAATGACCTTCCGCATGGCCTCGCATTGGCCCACGATCTTCTTGGTCTGGTAGTTTTCCTGAATGGTCCGCATCAGATGCGTGTTGCGCTCGGCGAGGAGCCTGTGCGCTTCCTCCAGCTCGGCGTTGCGGGTTTTCAGATCCGCAATGAGCTGTGAGCGGTGGTACTCCCGGCTTTCCACCTTGACCAGCATCATACCGAAGGCTTCCGCGAGCCGGACATAATTCTTTGGGCCCGCGCCTTCCTTGGTGAGGGCGAACAGCCTGTCCTCGCTGGCGGGGCGGCCCCAAGCCAGATCGTCGCAAAGGTTGATCAGGGTATCCAGAAACGCCTGTTCGGAGAGAGGTTCTTGCTTCACGTTCGTTTCCTGTGCGTTCGTCATTGCCGCTGGAGGGACTGCACCCAGCGCAGTACTTCGGCCACCGGGCCAATGAGATCCTTGGGGATGTAGGCGTTTTCCGTCCCGTTTTCAAAAAGGCTGCGGGCCAGCGGCACATTCCGCATGATCGGGATGCCTTCTTCCTGCGCCACCCGTATCATGCGCTGGGCGAGGAACCCTTCGCCCTTGGCAAGGATAACCGGGAGCGGCGTCCTGTCCTTTTCGTAATCCAGCGCCACGGCGTAATGGGTCGGGTTGGTCACGAGCACCTTCGCTTTGCGCACGTTGCCCAGCGCGTTTTGGGAGAGCATTTCCTGATGGAGCTGTTTGCGCTTGCCCTTCACCTGCGGGTCGCCCTCCATCTCCTTGTACTCCCGTTTGACTTCATCTTTCGACATCATATGGTTCTTGGTGTACTGCCATTTCTGAAAAAGATAGTCCACGGCGGCGATGACGCAGAAGACTCCCGCCGCCATGAGCAACAGGTCTTTGACAGCCATCCCGAGGACTTCCCACATGGTCCAGATCGTCCCCCGCTGGATGGCGAACAGCGTCGGCAGATGATCCCGCATGACAACCCAGACCGTAACGCCGAGCACCGTCACCTTGATGATGTTCTTGAGGAACTCCACAAGGTTCTTCATGGAGAAAACCTTCTGGAACCATTTGGACGGGCTTACGTTTTCGAGCTTGGGCATGGCTGCCTTGAAGGCGAACAGTATGCCCACCTGTCCGAGGTTGGCGACGAGGGCCACGGCCATGACGAGGCCGACGAGCGGGGCGACGATAGAAACAGCTATGTGGAACGTGGCTTCGGCGGCGCGCGGCGCGGCCTCGGCGTAGGGCGTGGACAGCAGCTTCATGGGAAGCTCCATCATCGCCAGCAGCGATTCCAGCAGATGCCCCCCCATCACGACAATATAGACGGACAAGGCGAGCACGGTCAGGGCCGACGGCACGTCCTGGCTTTTGCACACATCCCCTTTTTCGCGCGATTCGCGGAGGCGTTTCGGTGTTGGCTGTTCGGTTTTGTCGCTCACGGCAACAGCCTCCTGAGCTGCTCGAAATCGGCCTTGACCCCATCGAACAATCCTGTCGCGTTCGACAGCAGCATCATGAAATAGAACAGCATCAGAAAGGCCGCGACGCCGCTCTTGATGGGCATGGCAAGCACGTACACGTTGAGCTGCGAAGCGAAGCGGTTGATGAGCCCGAGCGAAACGTCGGTGAGCAGGCAGGCCACCACGATGGGGCCGGAAAGCAGAAGCATCATGAGCAGAAGCCAGCTCACGCGCCCGGCGAAGAACAACGGCAGGTTGATGTCCTTAAACACGCTGAGCGGGATGAGCTGCGTGACCGGCCAGATTTCGTAAGAGGCGTAAACCACGCCAAGCAGGGCGAGGAATGCGCCGGTGGAAAAAAACAGGTAGACGGCGCTCTGGAAAAAGAACGAACCGAGCGGCGAAGTCTGTTCGCCGGACAGCGGATCGGCCCCTTCAGCCATGGACGCGCCGCGCTGGTTGTCGATGAAGAAGCCCGCGCACTGGATGGTCCAGAACAACATGCCGGACAGGTAGCCGAGAAGCATTCCGATGAGCGTTTCTTTGACAAGGATGGCCCCGTACAGGGCGAACGTGGAGGGGGAGAGGCCCTGCGTTTCGGGGAGGCTGGCGACGATGGCGGGGTGCAGTATGAGATAACAGGCAAAAACCACGGTGGTCCGCAACTGCCCCGTGAGGATGTTCCCGCCCATGAACGGGGCCACCTGCACGAGCATGAACAGCCGGGGCATCCCCACCAGCAGCGCCAGCAGTTGCTCGAAAAGGTGCAGTTCGTTGAACAGTGCCTGATAATCCAAATGAAGCCTCCGTGGAGGATGCCGGCCGCTCTGCAACGTGCCGTCCGGCGATGCCGTTGGCCTCCTCGTGTTCTTGCCGTATTCTTCGTCCCGGGCTTTCCCTGGCCCTCGCCCAATCAGCGTATCATATAAAAACGGCTGAAAATATCGTCGGCGTAACGGAGAATTTCGCCGCTGAGCCAGCCCCCCATGATGAAGAGGGTCAGGACCACGGCCAGCAGCTTGACGCCGAAGGTCAGCGTCTGTTCCTGCAACTGGGTGATCGCCTGAATGAGGCTCAACAGGATGCCGATGAGCGAGGCCACGATGATGGGCGGCATCGACAACATGAGCACCAGATAGAGCGCTTTCATGGCGTAATCGATGGCGGCTGATTCCATAGTGCTGTCCGGCGCGGGGATTCCGCCGACGGGATTAGTAT
>OGYZ01001116.1_pt1 | contig 22013 bp, 18 predicted proteins | sample 1576681 | NCBI WGS metagenome assembly OGYZ01 (sample SAMEA3541480, study PRJEB24748) | human gut metagenome | biome: human gut; feature: human-associated habitat; material: faeces | place: China | collected 2012 | reverse complement strand
TGGTAAGACGACTACCACCGAGCGTATTCTGTACTACACCGGCATCAACCACAAGATCGGCGAAGTCCATGATGGCGGCGCTACCATGGACTGGATGGTTCAGGAGCAGGAGCGTGGTATTACCATCACCTCCGCAGCAACCACCTGCTACTGGTCTCATTCTGAGACTCAGAAGGATCCGGTTGCGTTCAAGAAGAACCGTCACCGCATCAACATCATCGACACTCCGGGCCACGTTGACTTTACTGTTGAGGTCCAGCGTTCCCTGCGCGTCCTGGACGGTTCTGTGACCGTTCTGGCTGCTAAGGGCGGTGTCGAGCCTCAGTCTGAGACCGTTTGGCGTCAGGCTGATGAGTACAAAGTCCCCCGCATGGTGTACGTCAACAAGATGGATACCATGGGTGCCGACTTCTTCCGCTGCATCAAGATGCTGCATGATCGTCTGCACGCCAACGGCGTGGCGATCCAGCTGCCCATCGGCCAGGAGGATACCTTCCGCGGTATCGTTGACCTGGTCGATATGAACGCTGAGGTCTACTACGACGACATGGGCAACGACATGCGTACCGAGCCCATTCCTGAGGATATGCGTGAGCAGGCTGAGGAGTATCACAACATCCTGATCGAGGCTGTTGCTGAGAACGACGAAGAGCTCATGGAAAAGTACCTCGAGGGCGAGGAGATCACCCGTGCCGAGCTGAAGGCTGCGATCCGCAAGGAGACCATCGCTAACACGCTGGTTCCCGTTGTCTGCGGTTCTTCCTACAAGAACCGTGGTGTCCAGAAGCTGCTGGACGCTATCGTTGACTATATGCCCGCACCTACCGATGTCCCTGACATCAAGGGCGTGAATCCCGAGACTGAGGAAGAGGAGACCCGTCCGTCTTCTGACGACGCTCCCTTCGCAGCTCTGGCCTTCAAGATCGCTACCGACCCGTTCGTTGGTAAGCTGGCATACTTCCGTGTTTACTCCGGTAAGGTTGAGGCAGGTACCACTGTCTACAACTCCGTGAAGGACAGCAAGGAGCGTATGGGCCGCATCCTGCAGATGCATTCTAACCACCGCAAGGATATCGACTGCTGCTACGCAGGTGATATCGCTGCTGTTGTCGGTCTGAAGAACACCACTACCGGTGACACTCTGTGTGATGAGAATCATCCCATCATTCTGGAGTCCATGAAGTTCCCCGAGCCCGTTATCCGCGTTGCTATCGAGCCTAAGACCAAGGCTGGTAACGAGAAGATGGGTATCGCCCTCGCAAAGCTCGCAGAGGAGGACCCGACCTTCCGTACCTACACAGACGAAGAGACAGGACAGACCATCATTGCCGGAATGGGTGAGCTCCACCTCGAGATCATCGTCGACCGACTCCTCCGCGAGTTCAAGGTCGAGGCAAACATCGGTCAGCCGCAGGTCGCTTATAAGGAAACCATCCGTCGTAAGGTCGATCAGGATACCAAGTATGTCCGTCAGTCCGGCGGTAAGGGTCAGTACGGTCATTGTAAGATTACCATTGAGCCCAACGAGCCCGGCAAGGGATACGAGTTTATCAACAAGGTCGTCGGCGGTGCTATCCCGAAGGAGTACATCCCCGCGGTCGATGCAGGTATTCAGAGTGCAATGCAGTGCGGCGTAGTAGCAGGCTACAACGTCGTTGACGTTAAGGTTACTCTTAACGACGGTTCTTATCACGAGGTCGACTCCTCTGAGATGGCGTTCAAGATCGCCGGTTCTATGGCGTTCAAGGAAGCTATGCGTAAGGCAGACCCCGTACTCACCGAGCCTATCATGAAGGTCGTAGTTATCACGCCCTCCGAGTACATGGGCGATATTATCGGTGACCTTAACTCCCGCCGTGGTCAGATCCAGGGCATGGAGGAGCAGTCCGGCGCAGAGCAGATCACAGCATTTGTTCCGCTCGCAAACATGTTCGGTTATTCCACCGAGCTCCGCTCCCGCTCGCAGGGACGCGCGCAGTACTCCATGGAGCCGAGCCACTTTGCGGAAGTGCCGAAATCCATTCAGGAAACGCTTGTGTCCAAGCGATCCAATAATAACCAATAATAAATATTTAGGAGGCTATTGTCATGGCAAAGGAAACCTTTGAACGTACTAAACCCCATGTCAACATTGGTACTATCGGCCACGTTGACCACGGTAAGACCACTCTTACCGCAGCTATCACCAAGGTCCTCGCACTCAGCAACGATAAGATCGAGTTCCTCGCTTACGACCAGATCGATAACGCACCCGAGGAGAGAGAGAGAGGAATCACCATCAACACCCGTCACGTTGAGTACGAGACCGCTAAGCGTCACTACGCTCACGTTGACTGCCCCGGCCATGCTGACTATATCAAGAACATGATCACCGGTGCTGCTCAGATGGACGGTGCTATCCTTGTTATCGCTGCTACCGACGGCCCGATGGCTCAGACTAAAGAGCACCTTCTTCTCGCTCGTCAGGTTGGCGTTCCCTACATCGTAGTATTCCTTAACAAAGCTGATCAGGTTGACGATCCCGAGCTCCTTGAGCTTGTTGAAATGGAAGTTCGTGAGACTCTTAACGAGTATGACTTCCCGGGCGACGACACACCGATCATCGTTGGTTCTGCTCTTAAAGCTCTTGAGTATTCGGGCGACGATGTTAACGCTCCCGAGCTTAAGCCGATTTGGGACCTTATGGATGCTGTTGATAACTACATCCCGACTCCCGACCGTAAATCAGACCAGCCGTTCCTTATGCCTGTTGAGGACGTTATGACCATCACAGGCCGTGGTACTGTTGCTACCGGCCGTGTTGAGCGTGGTGTTCTTAAGCTCAATGACGAAGTTGAAATCGTTGGTCTTACCGACGAAAAGAAGAAGACCGTTGTTACCGGTATCGAGATGTTCAGAAAGACTCTTGATTATGCTGAGGCAGGCGACAACATCGGCGCACTTCTTCGTGGTATTCAGAGAACTGAGATTGAGCGTGGCCAGGTTCTTTCTAAGCCCGGTTCAATCCATCCTCATACAAAGTTCAAGGGCCAGGTTTACGTCCTTACTAAGGACGAGGGCGGCCGTCATACACCGTTCTTCAATAACTATCGTCCTCAGTTCTATTTCAGAACTACCGACGTTACCGGTACTATTACTCTTCCCGAGGGAACTGAGATGTGCATGCCCGGCGATAACGTTGTTATGAGCGTTGAGCTTATCACTCCTATCGCTATTGAGCAGGGTCTTCGTTTCGCTATTCGTGAAGGCGGACGTACCGTTGGTTCAGGCGTTGTTACTGAAATTGACGAATAATTCGTTAATACGATAATCAAAAATCACCTCTGTTTTTCAGGGGTGATTTTTTTATGTTCAGTCCGAATTTCGGGACTGTTATATTTTTACTATTGACACAGAACAAATGTTCGGTTACAATGACGATACAATAATTTTTTCGGTGATTTTATGGAACGGGCAATACTTCATTGTGATTTGAATAATTTTTACGCTTCGGTCGAAACGGTTGTTTCTCCGGAGTTGCGCGGCAAAGCCATTGCAATTTGCGGCAGAACCGAGGATAGGCACGGCATAGTGCTGGCAAAGTCCGAGGCGGCAAAAAAATGCGGGGTAAAAACAGGCGACGTCATATGGCAGGCAAAGGGCAAGTGTCCCGAGCTTTTGGTTTTTCCTCCTCGATTTTCCGAATATATCAAATATTCGCGTGCGGTAAAATCAATATACTGCAGATACACCGATATGATAGAGCCGTTCGGTATTGACGAGTGCTGGCTTGATGTAAGCGGAAGTACACGGCTATTCGGCTCTCCCGAAACCATAGCCGATGATGTCAGAGAGGCTGTAAAAAAGGAACTCGGACTTACTATTTCCGTGGGTGTGTCATTTAATAAAGTGTTTGCAAAGCTCGGTAGCGATATGAAAAAGCCTGATGCGGTTACGGTTATACGACGTGAAAATTTTCGCGATATGATTTGGCAGCTACCCGCCGAGGATATGCTGTGGGTCGGAAGAAGCACCTCTAAGGTGCTTAAAAAGTACGGTATTATAACAATAGGGGACATTGCAAAAAGTGATCCTGCGTTCTTAAAGACTACGTTCGGTAAGAACGGCGTTGTGTTGTGGCGCTGCGCCAACGGTCTTGAAAATTCGCCCGTCTGTAATATGGGCTACAGACCTCCGGTCAAGAGTGTTGGCAGGGGAGTTACGTGCGTAGACGATTTACGAGATAATGATGAGGTGTGGCGCGTCCTATTATCTCTGTCCCATGCGGTGTCGAAGCATCTTAGGGAGGACGGCCTTCTTGCCGGCGGTGTGCAGATAGGAATTAAAAACACCGCATTGTTCACGTCACAATCGCAGAGTAAGCTTATTTATCCAACACAAAACAGCCGAGAAATTGCCCTTAAAGCCTTTTCGCTGTTTAAGCAGACATATAAATGGCAAACTCCGGTAAGAGCTGTCACGGTGCGCGCAATAGAGCTTTTAAATCCGGATAAGCCTCAGCAGCTAAGCCTCGGCTTTGATATGACGCGTCATGAAAAGCTCGAAAGACTCGATAAAGCAATGCTTCGAATAAACGAGAAATACGGCAAGGGTACCGTTGTGGAGGCAACGGTGTTAAACGGCACAAAAATGCCGACAACAGTACCGTCAGCCGATAAGGATATATCGTTTTTGCCTTAGAGAGATAACATAAAAAAGCGGCTGTAAAGGCTTAGCGTCACTCAGCCTTTACAGTCGCTTTTAAGTTTATTCCGAAAGCTCAAGCCACTCGGTTTCCGCATCCTCAAGGCAGCTCTCCTTGTCCGCAATCAACGCGAGAATATCCGATAATTTTTGATAATCGCTCGAGACGTCGGGCTTTTCCGCCTCAGCTTTAAGCGTTGCAATTTCAGCTTCAAGACTGTCCATTTCGCGCTGAAGAGATAACAGCTTAGCTCTGCGTTTTCTGTCGTCCGCCTTGTTCTTTTTATTCTCTTTATATGCGGCTTTATTCTCACTGTCCGCTTTAACGGTTTTTTCGACGATTTCCGGCTTTTTATGCTCAAGGTAATAGTCATATCCGCCGTTGTATTCATTAAATCCCGTCGGGAACATCTCGATAATTTTATCCGGTACGCAGTTTAAAAAGTACCTGTCATGAGATACCGTTACCAGCGTACCCGTAAATTCCTTCAGAGCGTCGTCAAGAGCCTCTTTGGCAATGTAGTCAAGGTGGTTGGTAGGCTCGTCGAAAATCAGCACATTGGCGCGCTTAAACATTATAATGCAAAATGCAACCTTGGCACGGTTTGCTCCCGACAGATCGCGTACCCGTTTAAATACAGCCTCATCCTCAATCAGCAGCCTGCCGAGCGCACTTCTTATTTCAAATTCGGTCTTTGTCGGATAAGCTCTGTGCACAGCCTCTATTACGGTGTCGTCAAGGTTGAGGTCGCCGAGCTCCTGGTCAAAATAAGCGACCTTTACGTTTCCTCCGAATTTGATCTGCCCCGTATATGGTATTTTTTTAAGAACAGCCTTTAAAAAAGATGATTTGCCGACGCCGTTTTTGCCTATAATCGCGATTTTCTCGCCTTTTAAAACCTCAAGAGAGATGTTTTCATAAAGCTGCTTGCCGGTTGCGGCGTTTCCGACATAGATTCCGACATCCTTGCAAGAGAGCACCACCTTGTGAGGCTCAAAATCATATTCGAATTTGAAATGGACTTCCTTTTGCTTTGGGTTGGGCTTTGCCTGAAGCTCCATTTTTTCAAGAGCCTTAACTCGTGAGCCTACGCTGTTGCTGCTTGAAGATTTAGCGAGATTTTTTGCGACATAATCGCGCATTGCGGCAAGCTCGGATTGCTGTTTTTCATATTCCTTTTCGGCGTGGCGTATTCTCTCTGCCTTCTGAGTTAAAAATGCGCTGTAGCCGCCCTTGTATTTATACAGACTTCCGTTTTCGATTTCGCATATATTATCAGCTACCTTGTCGAGAAAATATCTGTCATGCGAAACTATCAGTACCGAGCCCTTGTATGAAGAGAGATAATCCTCAAGCCAAGTCAGCATGGTAAAGTCCAAATGGTTTGTAGGCTCGTCCAAAATGAGCAATTCCGGATTGTGAAGCAGTATTTTGGCAATGCCGAACCGAATTTTTTCACCGCCGCTCAGGTGAGCCGTCTTTTGTTCGAGGTTAAAATCGCCGAACCCGAGCCCGTTTAAAACTATGTTTATTCTCGTGTCTGCAGTGTAGCCGTCAAGAGCGTCATATTGGTTCGTCAGTTTTTCGTAAGCTTCCGAAAGATTTCTGTATTCCTCGGAGTCGGGTGTTGAGGCTGAAATCCGTTTTGATGCTTCAAGCAGCTTTTCTCTTACGTCATAGACCTCCGAGAGTGCGTCCTCGATTTCCTCTCTCAGAGTATTTTCGGAGTTCAAAGCTTCGTTTTGCTTGAGGTATCCTATTTCAAGCGAGTTTTTGACGGTTCTCGTGCCGCTGTCAAAGGGGAGTATCCCGGTGATAATGTTGAGAAGCGTGCTTTTGCCGGCGCCGTTTACACCGAGCAGACCTATTCTTTCATTTTCGTTTATGCTGAACGAGACGTCCCTTAAAACAACTTCGTCCAAAAAGCTTTTGCAGATTTTGTCAAGTGTTACAAGCATTCCTGCTCCTTATTTAATGAAACGGGATACATCTTCGTTTTTACCCAATATCATAAGCGATTCGCTGTCGGTAAAAACGTGTTCCGGCTTCGGAAGGGGGAATATGTTGTTTCCTTGCTTTGTTGCAAGTATGCTGATTCCGTATTTTGAGCGCACATTTACCTTGAGTATGCTCTTGTTAAGCCAAGAGGAGGGGACGGCTATTTCATAAATAGAGTATTCATCGTTAAGCTCGATGTAATTAAATATATTGTCCGAACCGTATTTTACCGCAAGTCTTTCGGCGGTCTCTTTTTCGGTGTATATTACATCGTCGGCGCCGTTTCTTAAGAGGAATTTTGCGTGAACGTCCCGGCTTGCCCGTGCGAGTATAAACTTGGCACCGAGATCCTTTAATAGAGCCGTGGTTTCAAGAGAACTTTGGAAATTATCTCCTATGGCAACAACGCACAGGTCAAAGTCTCTGACGCCTATCGTTTCCATGAACCGTTCGTTTGTGGCGTCACCGATAAGAGCGTTTGTGACAACCGATAAGACATTGTTTATACGCTCTTCATTTATGTCTATAGCCATAACGTCATTGTTTTGCTCACTGAACTTCTTCGCCATATGGCGTCCGAAACGTCCGAGTCCGATTATTAATATAGATTTCATTTTTATCCTTCCTTACCCTATGGTTATCTGTTCTTTCGGATATCTTGATATATCCGGTGCCTTAGATTCTCTGAGAGACAGCAGTAATGTCAAACCGCCGACTCTTCCGAAAAACATCAGGCATATCAGTATAAGGTGTGAATAACCTCGTAAAATCGGAGTTACACCGAGCGTTACACCTACCGTGCCGATAGCCGAGGCTGTTTCAAACAGTGCTTCCTTCATGGTTATGCCGTCAATCCAAGTAATTGCTGCACCCGAGGCAGAAAAAAGAGCCATATAGAGAAATATAAGGCATACTACGTGTCGTAGGGCATCAGGCTCGATTCTGCGTTTAAAAATCTCAACATCTTTTTTGTGCTTGAGCTCAGAAAAGATGCTTGCAATAAGCACCGCAAGCGTTGTTGTCTTAAATCCGCCGGCCGTTGAGCTCGGCGAGCCGCCGATAAGCATAAGAACGGTCATGGTTATTACGGATGCGTCGGAAAGCTTTGTCAAATCGACAGTATTAAAGCCGGCGGTTCGAGCCGTTACCGACTGGAAAAAGGCGGCAATTATTTTGTGAGGAACCGAGAACCCTTTAAAAGCGTCGCTTTTTATGTCAAATATAAGTATCAGACCTGCACCTACGACTATCAACATGGCAGTTGTGACAAGAACGATTTTTGAATGAAGCTTCAATCTTCTGAATATAAATCTTGTGTTCATAAGATCCGCCCATACAAAAAAGCCGAGTCCGCCGATTACGATGAGCAGCATAACAGTAATGTTGACTACTATATCGGCACTGTATTCGGTGAGTGAGGTGTATTCGTTTCCCGGTGTACCCATTATGTCAAAGCCGGCGTTGCAAAATGCGGAAACAGAGTGAAATACGGAAAAATAAAGTCCCTTTAAGACTCCGAATCTCGGAACAAATCTCGTTGCGAGCAAAAGTGCTCCTACGCCTTCTACGAGAAATGCTCCTCGAATCGTAAAGCGAGCCATTTTGACTATTCCGGCCATTTGAGGCGCATTTATCGATTCCAAAAGAGTGTATCTGCTTTGAAGTCCTATATTCTTTTTTGTAAATGTCATAGCGCAGACTGCAAGAGTCATAAAGCCCAAGCCGCCTATCTCGATGAGACAGAGTATAACAATTTGCCCGAAGAGCGACCAGTATGTGGCGGTGTCCTGTACTACAAGCCCGGTAACACACGTAGCTGAGGTAGATGTAAACAGCGCATTCTCAAACGATGTGTGGATTCCGTCTCTCGAAGAAATGGGCAGCGTCAGAATAAACGCCCCCAAAAATATTATAGCTATATAGCCGAGTATTATTTTTTTCATCGGCGAGAGCTTGAATTTACGTTTCTTTTCTGTCTTTTTTATTTCCATTTTTATCCCTTAAAAATTTTAATACCGCCGAGAACATCCTGACGAGTGTGGATACCACTATTATCCCCACCGCAAGAGCCATAGCGAGCTTTATGGTGTAAAATGCGCTTGTTACAAAATTGTTCCAATCATTTTTCAGGGCATAGCTCATGGTATAGTAGAGAACGCCGCCGGGAATGAGAGGAATCATGGGTACTATCAAAAATGTCGATGTCGGAGTCTTTTTAATTCTTGCAAATATCTCTGCATAAATCGTAACTGCGATTGCCGCAAAAAAATACCTGAGCGGCTCGCTGTGGAACCATATTCCGAAAAATAAATATGTGCCCCAGGATAAAGCTCCTCCGAGGGTTGCGATAAGTAGTTTAGTGCCCCTCAGATTGTAAAGTATCGCAAATCCGAAGGCTCCCAACGTGCCGGTCAATATCTGTATAAAATATGTCATTTGCCGATACCTCCGAAAATGAGGGCCGCAATGATGTAACCGGCGGCTATTGCAAGCGATACAAGGCACGCTTCGCAAAATCTGAGCATTCCGGCCATTATGTCTCCGCTTATCATATCGCGTATGGAGTTAGTCAGTGCCACTCCCGGTATCAGCAGCATTATATTGCCTATTATTATTTTGTCGGTTGAATAGCCGAAGCCGAGCATTACAAAGGCAAAAGCTATCGAGCATACCGCAAAAGAGCATACAACATTGGCAAATATCATATTTACCTGAGTCTTTTCCGTGGCATATACAATCAGCTTCAGTACAATTCCTATCAGTGCCGCAGCCATTCCGTCCAAAAAGGCTCCTCCGAAAAAGATTGCAAACGCTCCTGCTATCAGGGCGCTTACGGTACATTGTATCGGGAGGTTGTATTCCTTGGTGCCTTTTTCTATCTCATCTATCTGATTGCGGATATAGTGAATATCGGGGACTCTTCGTACTATTTTCCTTGACAGGTCATTTAGCTTGTGAAGCTTTGTTAAGTCGGTGTGGTGTTTTGTAATGCGGCGCGTCTCCGTTATTGAATTGCCGTCCTTGTCCTCAAGTGTTGCAACCATGCTTGAGGTTATGGTGAAAACATCAATTCTTTTAACGTCGTATGCATTGCAGATTCTTTTTACGGAATCCTCAACACGGCTGATTTCCGCACCGCTTATAAGCATTTTTTCCCCTATGTCGAGAGCACACGTGAGAAGCATTTTTGAATCCATAAAACACCTCCGATTTTTGGACAAACTGATTATAATATAATAAGAATCAAAAAACAATGCTTTTTAAAAACATTTACAAGGACTTAAAAGAGCAAAGCAAAACCGCAAAAGTCTCGGCTTTCGCGGTTCTTTTAAATAAAGGTTATATGGTGAGTGCCGTAATAATGCTTGAATATAGCTTTACCGGGTCGTTTAAGAAATTGTTTTTGACCGCTTCAAGCTGCATACTGTCCGCTACAAATATAGTGAGCTTCATAAGTGCCTCGTCACCGTTCATAAGCGAGAATGTGACATAATATCCGCCGCCCGGAGCGGATACGGTTTCTATCTTGTTTTCTCGCATTGTTTTAGCGAGCGTCATAAGCTTTATAGCAGAATTTACGGCTTTTTCACGGACGGTTTTGGGAAGTGAGGTTTCAAGCGTGTCAGCTATGTCCTTTCCCTTTTCGGTAGCCGTGAGCAGCTCTTCGCCGTTCTCGTCAATATCCATATCTATGGTGCCGTTTTTCAAAAGCTCCGATATAGCCTGATTTATTTCAAAATAATTGGCAAGGCCGTCCTGAAGCATGGAATCGTTGAGGTTCTGTTTCGAAATCGGAGCGTCAACGGCTCTCAAAATATAGCATATCAAAAGTCTGATTTCGTCGCGGTTACGAAGCCCGCCGAGCTCTATACCCTCGTCAAAAGCGTCAAATTCCATTTTGCACCTCCGAAAAAATCACTTCTTTTATTATAGCCGAAAGTGCATTACGTGTCAATCAAGGTAATCTACGGTCTCAAGATATTTTCCGTCCTTATAATAAACGCGCGGAACCCTGCGGTTTATTCCGCAGCAGAACTCATAATTAAAGCTGTGAGCGTTATCGGCAACGTCCTCTACGGTTATTACATTGTCTTGATCCTTACCGACAAGCGTTACCTCATCACCCTGCTTTGCTTCGGGAATATCCGTGACATCGACCATAAATTGATCCATACAAACTCTGCCTATGATATTGGCGAATTTGCCGTGAATCAAAACCTTACCTTTGTTTGACAGTGCTCTCGGATACCCGTCGCCGTAGCCTACGGGTACAGTCGCTATACGCATATTGCTCTTTGACGTAAAAGTGCTGCCGTAGCTGACGGTAAAGCCGGGTCCCACGGATTTTATGTATGCTATATGGCTCTTCAGCTCTAAAGCAGGATGAAGCTCAAGCTTTGACTTGTCTACTTCCTCCGACGGGTAAAGTCCGTATGTCATAATACCGCTTCTTACCATATCAAGGAAGTTGTCGTCAAATTCTATAATTCCCGCGGAGTTGCACATATGCTTTATCGGTATCTCAATTCCGGCTTTATCGAGCTTTCCGACAAAATCAAGGTACTTTTTCTTCTGATTGTTGCATGAAGTTTTGTCCTCTTCATCGGCGCAGGCAAAGTGGGTGAATATACCGTTTATTTCAATGTTCGGCAGAGAATATATCTTTTTGATTTCTTCTATGCTTTCATCTGTCGGCTGCATTCCGATTCTGCCCATACCGGTGTCGAGCTTTATGTGTATTTTGGCGGTCTTTCCGAGCTTTACAGCCTCGTCTGAAAGAGCCTTGGCGGTGTGATATTCAAATACCGCATGCATTATTTCGTAATTTATAAGGTCGTCATAATCCTGCGGAAAAACATATCCCAAAATAAGTATGGGGTTTTTGATGCCGTTTTTGCGTAAAACTACTGCTTCCTTGGCGGTCGCAACGCCGAATGCATAACAGCCGATTTCGGATAAAGCCTTTGCTACGGGCACGGCACCGTGGCCGTATGCGTCTGTTTTGATTATTGCCATTACCTTTGTTTCTTTGCCGACCTTATCCATGGCATTTTTGATATTTTGACAAATTGCGTCAAGGTCTATCTTGGCGTAAACTCTCTGTGGGAGCATATTTCAAACCTTCTTTATACTATTTCGCACAGCGGTGCGATTTTAATGTTTTCTATAGTCAATGCGGCTCTTATTTTCCTTACGAATTCCAAAGCCTTTGCTCCGTCTCCGTGAACGCATATAGAATTTGCTTCTATCGCAATCTCCTTGCCTGTTATCGCGGTTACCTTGCCGTGCTTTACCATTCCGATAACGCGCTTTATGGCTTCGTCCTCGTCGGTTATGACTGCGCCCGGCTTTGTCCTCGCAACAAGAGAGCCGTCCTCCTCATACGCCCTGTCGGCAAAAACCTCCTTGGCGCATTTAAGACCGGTGTCGGCGGCGGCTTTAAGCATTTGGCTGCCCGAAAGGCCGAGAAGTATAAGGCTCGGGTCAACTTCGTATATTCCCTCGCATATTGCCTTTGACAGCGCATAGTCCTTGCCGGCGGTGTTGTAAAGCGCACCGTGAGGCTTTACGTGCTGAATTTTAAGACCGTTAGCCTTTGCAAAAGCCGACAGTGCACCTATCTGATACATTACGTAAGCCTTTGCATCTGCGGGGCTTACATTCATATTGCGCCTGCCGAAGCCCATAAGATCGGGGTAGCCGGGGTGTGCGCCGAGATTAACGTTGTTTTCTTTAAGTATTTTAACCGTCTTATCCATAACCACGGGGTCGGAAGCGTGAAATCCGCAGGCTACGTTTGCCGATGAGATGTATTTTGCAACCTCTTCGTCAAGACCTATTTTATATGCGCCGAAGCTCTCGCCCATATCGCAGTTTAAATCTACAGTTGTTGCCATTTTATCTCCTCCCGTTAAAATTTGAGATCGGTGTTTTTAATGTCGGTAATAAGCATGTGACCCGGAGCATGCGTTATGCAAAAGTCGGGCTTTGAATTCATCATTATAGACTGCGGAGTTACGCCGCAAGCCCAAAATACAGGTGTTTCACCCGGATTTACGGTAACTGCGTCGCCGAAATCGGGCTTGTTTATATCACTTATGCCTATCTGCTCGGGATGACCTATCTGAATAGGCGTGCCGTGTACGCGCGGCATAGAGGAGGTGATGTTGACCGCTTTTACAATCTGGTCGCGGGGCAGGGGACGCATACTTACAACCATCTTGCCGGAAAATACGCCGGCGGGTTCGCAGTCGATATTTGTAAGATACATCGGAACATTTTTGTGCTCCTCAATGTGACGTACCGTAATACCGCTGTCCAAAAGTTCGCTTTCAAACGAAAAGCTGCAGCCTATGAGGAACGCTACAAGGTCGTCGCGCCAAAATTGCTCTACGCTGTCATATTCGCCGGTCATAACACCCTTTTCATATATTCTGTATTTGGGAATGTCCGTTGCGATATTGCAGTCCTTTGCAATCTTTTTAAGATACGGGTCTCCAACGTCCGATACCTCAAGTATGGGGCAGGGCTTCGGATTTCTCTGCGTAAACAGAAGAAAGTCGTATGCAAGCTCCTTTGGTAGTATTGCGAGATTGGCCTGAGCATAGCCGAGGCACATTCCCGATGTCTGACCCGTTATTTTTTTATCTCTTATCAGTTTTCTGACTTCATACGGAGCCATATGTGCTAAATCCATTGTTGTCACCTCTTGTTAATAGTGGAGCAGATATGAGTGGAATTCCTTTTGTTCCTGCTTTAAAAGCCGTTCTGCTTTTTGTCTGTCGATAAGCTCAAAATGGACCTTGGTACCGGGTCTTGCCTGAGCCAAAAGCGGAAGATCTACAGAAATTACCGTTGCGATTTTGGCATAACCGCCGGTAGTCTGCCTGTCTGCAAGCATTATTATCGGGTTCCCCGTGCGCGGAATTTGTATGCTGCCGAAAACAATGCCGTCGGAAATAATATCGACCGTGTTTTTGTATTCAATCTTTTCGCCGGACAGCTTGCAGCCCATTCTGTCGGATTCGTTTGTAACCGTGTATGTGCTGTTTAAAAATGTTTTAATTCCGTGATCCGTAAAATAATCGTCCTGTGGGCCCAAAAGCACTCTTACGGTTATTTCGTCGCTTCCGAAATCCTCTTTCGGTGCCGAATGTATAAGATGCTTGTGAAATTCATCGTATACATCTCTGCACGGAACAATGTCGCCCGCCTTTAACGGTCTGCCGTCGAGTCCGCCGAGCTTGCATTTCAGATTTGTAGAGCGGCTGCCCATAATAACAGGAACATCTATACCGCCGCGAACCGCTATATAAGCTCTCATTCCGCTTTCCGCGGCGGAAAATGTCAGCGTTTCATCTTGCTTTACAAATACGGTCGTATACATTTCAACGGGTACACCGTCAATCTTAGGCGACATATCGGCACCCGTAATCGCAATGTAATTTGACTCTAAGAATTTAAAGGAGCCTCCGAGATATGTCATCTCTATTACGGCTTCATCGGTAAAATTACCGACGAGTGCGTTTGCTATGTGGTAGGAGCGAACGTCCATAACGCCGGATGCGTTAAACCCCATAGCCGCAAAGCCTTTTCTTCCGCCGTCCTGAATTGTGGATAACATTCCGGGAGTAATGACTTTAATACTCATTCGCCGTCACCTCCGATAATACGACACTCGTATGTGCCGTTTTGAACCTTTGCCGATATATCGTCGAAGGTTTCTTTGTCAATCGGGACAAATCTTATATAATCTCCGGCTGAATAAAGTATCGGCTCGTCTCTTTCCGGGTCGTACGGCTTTACGGGTGTCGTACCGATAAGCCTCCAGCCTCCGGGGGAGGAGAGAGGGTAAATGCCCGTTTGCTCGCCGCCTATTCCGACAGCACCTGCATGAATCTTAGTCCTCGGATTTTGCAGCCTCGGAGTTTTGATTCTGTCATCAAGGCCTCCGAGATACGCAAATCCGGGCAAAAAGCCCAGCATATAAATCAAATAATCGGTTCCCGAGTGTATCTTTATAACCTCATCCTCGGTAAGCTTGTTGATTTCTGCAACGTCTTTTAAATCCTCGCCGTATTCGCCGCCGTACAGCACCGGTATTTCTATAATTCTCTTCCTGCCATCCGAGGACGCTTCAAGGTCGCCGCAAAGCTTCGTTATCTTTGCCTTAAGCTTTTCTCCGCCCGTAATGCACGGGTCATAGATTATAAGAAGCGACCGAAACGTCGGAACAGTCTCGACAATACCGAGAATGTTTTTTTTATGGAGTGCTTTGTCAAGCGCGTGAACGCAGGCGTTTATTTCGGCGCTTATTTCATTGCCGAATTCGACGGTTATTGCGCTGTCGCCGGAAGAGAGAAATTTAGGAGCATTCATACAAATACCTCTTAAAATTATTTTCTGTCATCAAAAAATCCGAGCTCTATTGTTTTATCAAACCAGGTCTTGCATTTTTCGGTGAGCGTGGGAGCATATCTTATACACTCACGCATCATATTGACAATCATCATATTTGTAGTGAGGTCAAAACCGTCTATCGACGGTATCTGCCAACCGTACATATCAACCATGCCGCTTCTTGCCGCAGTCTTTAAGACGTCTTTTTCAAGCTCTGCGTCGTGCATGATGTTTATATCGCCTTTAAGATAGGCTATTGCAGCAATCATACCGTAGCAGCCCCAGTCAGAAACGGTTGCGGTTATAATGTTGTCTGCGGCGACAACGCTTGCGATTCCTCCGTTACAGCCGCATACGCAGTTCGATTTTTCAGAGGTGTAGGGGACATATTTTTTAATGTGGTCAAGAACTGTGCCCATACCCAATTCGTTTCCGAGGTCGCCTATTGCAATATTCAAAACTCCGGCCTTTTGAAGCTTTGTAAAGAGTATGTCACCCTTTGCCTCAAGAGCCGTAGTGTTTTTACCTACCGCGTTGTGATATTCACCGACGCCGTTTGCACCGGGGAACTCATTTGCTATTACAGCCTTTGGCATCCCCTTTGAAATAATCTCGTCGGCAAGAGCTTCCGCTTTATCTTTGTCCTTTGTGAATGGGATGAATGCCATGGAAACGGGGTGAGCATTCATCTCTTCGATGGTATCGTAAAGGTGAAGGCCTATCACCCTTGACATATTTCTGACGGCTTCCACATTTTCGTCTTGGCAGATTATAACGGGTTTTACATCAAATGCGAGCGACAGTGCTCTTGCAAGAAGCATCGAACTTACTATGCCGTCAGTCTCGGCATGATGATGGTCAAGCAAAACGAAGCCAGTCATTATATATACAATATCGTCTTTTTTAAGTGTCGCGCACAGCTTTTTGGCAGCGTTCATTGTAGTGGGCATACCGGTATACTCGCGCGAGGCCTTGTAGAGAATGCGGCAAACACCGTATCCGCGCGGATCGAGATTTGCGAGATTATCAAGATTTTCGCCTATATTAAGGTCTGTAAGTGCTTTTTGATCCATAATTATTCTCCCTCTTTAAAAAGAATACAAGGCTGTTCCGATTTAAGCGAAACAGCCGTATTACAGATGTGTATTATCGGTTTTATTCACCGCATTCGTCATGAAGACGTTTGAGGTATGCGTCCTGAAGAGTTTTGATGATTTCGGGAGCTTTGCCGCCGACGGGCTCACCGTCAAGCTCGCATGCAGGCATACAAAGAGCGCCCGAGGACGAAACTATTATTTCGTCGGCGTTTTTAAGCTCTTCGAGAGTATAGTCGCGTTCTTCTACCGGTATGCCTTTTTCGTGGCAAATCTCTATAAGGTGCTTTCTGGTGATACCGGGCAAAACGAGGCAGTCAAGCTGATGGGTAATGAACTTGCCGTCTTTTATTATTGAAACGTTTGAGTGAGCGCACTCCGTTACGAGATCTCCGCGGTGGAATACAGTTTCGTCGCAACCCTTTTCAAGAGCTCTTTGCGAAGCCAAAACGCTCGGTATAAGGTTAAGAGTTTTAACATTGCAGTAATAAAATCTCTTGTCCTCCATGGTAGCGAGCTTGTAGCGAAGAGATAAATCCTTCATCGGGCAGGGCCTTGTGTATATAAGGAGATTAGAGGGCGAGTCGGGGAAAACGTGATTGCGTATTCCGGTTCCTCTCGTAGCTTCCCAATAAACAAACTGATTGGGGTCATCCACCTTGTTTACGCACTCATAGAGTGTCTTTTTAAGCTCTTCACGCGGCATCGGAGCAGGTATTTCGAGCAGCCTGCAGCTGTTGTAAAATCTGTCGAGGTGATCCTCAAGCGCAAAGATGGTGCGGTTTACCGAATATGTAGCGTCGTAAACTCCGTCGCCGAAGTACATGGCGCGGTCGTTCATCGGGACCGTCATCTTTTCAATAAGATCGAATTTGCCGTTGTAATAACCGATATTTTCCATTTTTGTCAGCTCCCCAAAATAATGTTATAAAAGCAAAACAAGTCAAGCCCAATTGAGTTTTGCCCGCCATCGCACAGAATTCAAAAAGACTTAACTTACAATAAGACATTATAATACGGCATTTTTTACCTGTCAATAAAAATTAAACAAATCGTAAAATAATGTCGAAATTGACTAAAATTATCGTATATGTACTATTTCTCCCGAGGTTATGGTTTTTGTTTCACCGTCCGACAGAATTACAAGGCCGCCGTCCGGGGCTATGTCGAGAACCTTTGCGTCATATTCGCTGTCGGGCGTTATAACCCTGACGATTTGACCTAAAGACGCCGAGTACATTTTCAGCCTGTTTATTATTTCACCGGTGTTTTCGGCGTTGAGGGCGTCGCGGCGTATGATGTAGCGGTCAAGGTTGTTTACTATGTCAACCGCTATTTCGTTGTGGTCAAGCTCACCCTCGTATTTATCGCCTATGCTTGCGGCAGTATACATTATTTCCTCCGGGAATTCCTGCTTTTCAATATTAAGACCTATTCCGACTACGGCGTATTTCGGCTTGCCGTTTTTATTTACTATTTCACACAGTATACCGCATATTTTTTTGCCGTCGAGTAAAATATCGTTCGGCCATTTTATTTTGCAGTCAAAATCAAAAAAGTTAAAGAGCGTATCGCGCACAGCAAGCCCCGCAAGACTTGACAGCAGGTCGAAATTGGGCTCTTTTCCGCTTATCTCGTAAACGATTGAAATGTATACGCCGGTACCCTTGGGTGAGCAAAATGTTCTGCCGGAGCGGCCTTTGCCGGCGGTTTGACAGTCGGATACAACGAAAGCTCCGAGGCCCTTGCCGTCGCTGCAAAGCTTTTTTGCGACCTCGTTTGTGGATTCGGTTTCGGCAAGATAATGAAGCCTGCGCTTTGAGCGATATTGTCTTAAGTGATATATAAGGCTTCTTTCGTTAAGTAAAAGATTGTTCATTTATTATCAGTCCGTTTCGGTTTAATAGTTTAATACAGGTATATGTTGCTGCCGCTTTCGGTGCAATACTGATATTTTACATAATAGTATTTGGAAGGTCAAGTGTATTTGGAAAAAACCGACAAATCCGCGTTAAATGAATGCCGCTAATCCGTTTACCGAAAAAATGTCGGATTTTTGTAATGAATTTAGATATTATCCATTGACTTTTTTTGCGATTTATTGTAAATTATATTATGTTATGCAACAAATATGTATGAGTGAAGTTTAGCTTTTAAAACCACTCGGAAGGGGAAACTCATTATGTCTAAAAAAGAAAAAATACCTTCAACTCCCGAAATGAGAGCCCAAAAGCTTGCTCGCAGTGCCGAAAAGAGAAAGATTTTCGGTAAGACTTTTGAAAAGGCTTTCGGAATTATGCTTGCGCTTTTGCTTGTTTACTCGGTATGCAGCATAGCTTTTAAACCTGCTACCGCTCCGGTTGCAACAAGTGCCGGCACTCAGACCTCATCAGGTTCTTCGTCGGGCAGTTCTTCGTCGGGCAGCTCTTCATCGGGCAGCAGCTCTTCAGGCAGTGCTTCAAGCAGTGCTTCTTCCGATAATACCGCTTCTGCTTCTTCGGACAACTCTTCGGCTGCTCAGGGCAATGCCGCAGCTCCCACAGAGCTTTCCGCATCAAGCTCGGTAGAAGATGTTGTTAATTACTTCAATAAGGCCATCAATAATGTTAAGCCGAACGCTAAAGAGATAACTCTTACAAAAGAGAAAAACTCCCAGGCAGGCAGTGTTTCGGGTGACCTCCCCAAGACTCTCACAAGCATGGCTGATTCTCTTATAGCAGCCAATATGGGCGACAAGGATGTTTCTACCGTTTCTCCGGCAACTTCCGTTGAAGATAAAAACGCTATGTTCCCCGTAGAGAACGAGAACTGGTCAAGCCAGCTTACAGCTGACGACATCGAGAGCAAGGAAGTAGTTGATAACGGCAGCTCTTATGTTATAACTCTTAACATCAAGGCTGATGAGCCGTCTACCGATACTGCTCACGGCAACGGCCACAACGGAAAAGTATTCTCTGTTGTTATGCCGTCAATTGTTACCGATAACGCAGGTCCTGCAGCAAGCATCATTAAGGATGTTAAAACAGGTCACAGCGACGGTTATGTTAAGATCACCGTTGATAAGGCGTCCGGTAATGTTACCGAGGCTACATACTATTTTGTATGGACTCTTTCTCTTACCGCATTGTCAAAGAATGTTTCAATTCCTTTCGGACTTGAAAAGAACTTCACGATTGCTTGGTAATTAAGCTAAACAAACAAATCTTAAGGCACCTCATTTGAGGTGCCTTTTATTTTTTGCCGTTGTGCCGAGAGTAAAAACCGTTTTCTTACGGATAAAGCTATCGGTATCTTTCCAGCAATGCAAAACGTAATCGGCAGCAATAACAGTAAAAAACAACAGTAAAAAAGAGGTGCGCCGAAAACAGCGTACCTCTTTTTGCCTTTGTAATTGCAAGCCTTAGTTTTTGAGGCTCTGAAGCGGAGCCGGTATTCTTCCGCCGCGGTTAATGAACTTAGCGGGGGAAGAGGTGTTAACTTTCATTATGGGCGAACTGCCGAAGAGACCGCCGAATTCAACCTCATCATCATCGCTTCTGCCGATTGCGGGGATAACTCTTACGGCTGTGGTCTTTGAATTAACCATACCGATAGCCGCCTCATCGGCGATTATTGCGGATATTACCTCGGCAGGTGTATCGCCCGGTACGGCTATCATATCAAGTCCTACGGAGCATACTGCGGTCATTGCCTCAAGCTTTTCTATTTTGAGCGTTCCGCTCCTTGCGGCGTCTATCATTCCCGCGTCCTCGGAAACGGGTATAAATGCGCCGGAAAGTCCTCCGACGTGTGAGGACGCCATAACGCCGCCTTTTTTTACTGCGTCATTCAAAAGAGCAAGGCAGGCTGTTGTACCGCAGGCACCGCACTGCTCAAGACCCATTTCTTCAAGAATGTGCGCAACCGAATCTCCGACCGCCGGTGTGGGGGCAAGAGACAAGTCTACAATGCCGAACGGGACACCGAGCTTTTCGGCTGCCCTTGATGCTACAAGCTGACCGACTCTTGTGATTTTGAATGCAGTCTTTTTAACGACGTCGGCAACGTCCGTAATATTTCCGTCTGGTATTTTTGAGAGAGCAGAGCGAACAACTCCGGGTCCCGATACGCCTACGTTGATAACGCTGTCAGGCTCTCCCGCACCGTGAAAAGCACCTGCCATAAACGGGTTGTCATCTGGAGCGTTGCAAAACACAACGAGCTTTGACGGTCCTACAAGACCCTTATCCTTAGTAAGAACAGCCGATTCGCGGACTATTTTTCCCATAAGGGCAACAGCATCCATATTTATACCGGCTTTTGTGGAGCCTATGTTAACGCTTGAGCATAGTCTTTCGGTTACGGCAAGAGCCTCGGGTATGCTTCTTATAAGCTCCTCGTCTCCCTTGGCAAACCCCTTTTGCACAAGTGCCGAATATCCGCCTAAAAAGTTTACTCCGACTGCCTTTGCGGCCTTGTCAAGAGTCTTGGCGTATTTTATGGGGTCGCCTCCGGCAGACGCGAATATCATTGACACGGGAGTTACTGATATTCGCTTGTTGATTATCGGAACACCGTATTCCTTTTCTATCTCTTCGCCTGTTTTGACGAGGTTTTCGGCTTTACGGCATATCTTATCGTAAATTCTGCCGCACGCCTTGTCAGCGTCCGAGTCCGCACAGTCAAGAAGAGATATTCCCATAGTGATGGTTCGTATGTCGAGATTTTCCTCCCGAATCATATTGATAGTTTCAAGTATATCCTGTGTGTTTATCATAGAATTCTTCCCTTACTTGGAATATTTATAAATTATATGTGATGCATCGTATTAAAAATGTCCTCGTGAACGGCATTTATCGAAAGTCCGGTCTTTTCACCGAGAGAGGAGATTTCATCCGCAAAAGAGGTAAAGGGTATATCGCATTTGTCAACGTCAACGAGCATTATCATACAAAACATATCCTGTAAAATCGATTGTGTGACCTCAATTATGTTGACGGAATGCTTCGCGCAGAGCGTAGATACTTCGGCGAGTATGCCCACGGTGTCCTTACCGACAACGGTTATAATAGAACGCATAAAATGTACCTCCAAAAAAATTCTTAGGATATTTTATCACACTTTTGCTCCGTTTAACATATCAAATAACAATTTTTTTCAAAAAACAGTATATTCTTTTTTTAAAATATGCTATTATATCCTAAGAATAATTCCACTTGAGGCGATTTGATGTATAAAAGAACAGTTGATTTGCACGTCCATACCGATAATTCCCCCGACGGTAACCATTCCGCAATGTTTATCTGCGAAAAAGCAGAACTTACGGGACTTCGCGCTTTGGCTTTCTGTGACCATTGCGAAATAGACAGCTTTTATCAGGACAAGTATGATAAACGTATACGCTCGGCGTATTACGAGGTGGCAATGGCGCAGTCGGCATTCCGCGGGAAGGTGCTTGTGCTTGAGGGCATAGAGCTCGGTCAGCCTCACTATGACCCGGAGCTTGCCGAAAAGGTGCTTGCCATGCGAGAGTATGACCAGGTCATAGGTTCTGTGCATAATCTTCGCAATACACAGGACTTTTATTATATGGACAGCTTTACCGAGGAGAGTGCAAACGATTATTTTAATCGCTATCTCGATGAAATTCTCGGCCTTTTGGAGTGGGGAAATTTTGATGTACTCGCTCATCTGACATATCCTCTCAGATATTTCTATTCAAAATCCGGCATCATTATTGATATGTCAAGATACAGCAAAAAAGTAGATGAAATATTAAAGCTGACTGCCGAAAAGGGTAAGGCACTTGAGGTGAATTCGGCGGGACTTCGCCAACCCATTAAAAAGCTTGCACCCGA
>OGYZ01001105.1_pt1 | contig 22196 bp, 19 predicted proteins | sample 1576681 | NCBI WGS metagenome assembly OGYZ01 (sample SAMEA3541480, study PRJEB24748) | human gut metagenome | biome: human gut; feature: human-associated habitat; material: faeces | place: China | collected 2012 | reverse complement strand
ACTGCTGAAGGGCGACGGCGCCGGCGGCGTGACCGCGGCAGCGGCAGGCACGGACTACTCCGGCCCCAAGGCCACGGTGACGGCCACGCTGCTGGCGTCCGGCTGGACGGGCAGCGAAGCGCCCTTTGTGTACACGCTGGCCATCGCCGGGGTGACGGCCACCAGCTACCAGGAGCTGCTGCCGGCGGTGAACATCACGGCGGAGCAGCTGAAGGCATTGCAGGCGGCCAACATCACGGACAGCGGACAGGCGGCGGGCAGCATGACGCTGAAGGCCTACGGCAAGGTGCCCACCGTGGACATCCCCATCCGTGTCATCAAGGAGGGAGAGTAAAGAAATGCCTACTATCATTCGATTTGGCGGCGGCGCCGGGGACGGCGCGCAGAAGTTGGTGGTGAACGTGGACAGCGGCGCCACGGTGACTGCCAAAAAGGGCAGCGTGGCGGTGAGCGCCGTCAGTGAGAACGGCCAGGCGGTGCTGGAGCTGGACGAGGCGGGCACCTACACGGTGAGCGCCAGCAAGGATGGCACCACCACGCCGGACGTGAAGACGGCCACGGTGCCGCAGGAGCTCACCCTCAGCTTCGTGGCGGCGGAGCTGAACACCAACAGCTGGGAGATGATCAAGGCGGTATCGGATGCCGGGCAGGGGGCCAACTACTGGTCCGTGGGCGACACGAAGGACGTGACGCTCACCGGCAACTGGCAGGACCTCATCATGTCCAATGTGACCGTCAAGGCGTTCATCATCGGCTTTGACCATAACAGCGCTGTGGAGGGCACCAACCGCATCCACTTCCTTATGGGCAAAATCGGAACCAAGATGGTGGCCTTCTGCGACAACCTGTACGACCACAAGACCAGCGGCGCGTACTTCACCATGAACACCACGGACACCAACTCCGGCGGCTGGGAGGCCTCCCGAATGCGGAAGACGGTGCTGGGCAACAGCAGCACACCGGACAACCCTCTGCAGGGCAGTCTCATGGCGGTGCTGCCGGAGGACCTGTTGGCGGTAATGAAGCCGGTGACGAAGTGGACGCAGAACAACCAGCCGTTGTCGGCCACCACGGACTACACGTTCCTCATGGCGGAGTTTGAGATCTTCGGCGCGCGGACGTATGCCAACAGCGCGGAGCAGAGCAAGCAGGCGCAGTACGACTACTTCAAGGCGGGTAACCCCAAGGTGTTCTACAAGCACTCGGCGACCACCACGGCGGTCGGTGCCTGGCTGCGCTCGCCGTATGCCAGCGGCAGCGCCAATTTCTGCTATGTGACCACGTCGGGCGCCGCGGGCGCCAACAATGCCAGCCGTTCGCTTGGCGTGGCCCCCGGCTTTTGCGCGTGATCGGGCGAAGCCCGGCATCAGACAGACTATCCCCCGGCGAAAGCCGGGGGAGCGAAAGGAGAAGTATCCAAAATGAGCGTACCGGCCTATAAGAGACAGAAGCCGGATCCGAACAACCCGCGGGATCCGGAGTTCGTGCTGCTGAGTAAGAAGCTGTATGTAGAGGTCATCGACCTGCTCTCGTGCATGAGCGCACGGTACGGCCGGCTGATCGCCGTACCGACGGCGGAGTTGGCCGGGGAGGTGCAGGACTACGCCGTGAAGGCCAACGACGTGTTCCCCAGCGACGGGCAGAAGCTGGCGCTGCGGCGGGAGTACCTGCTGCGCTGCCACGCTGCGGCCAAGGCGCTGGGCGAGCGGATGGACAAGGTACATGAGGTGCTGCGGTCCAACCCGGAGGGCGCCTTCCGCAACGGCAAGGGCGTTACGCTGGGCGCCGAGGCGGCGCTGAAGAAGCTGCACCGGATGGAAACGGACGTGGGCGCCGACTGCGTGGCGCTGCGTAAGAAGCTGGAGGCGGTGGCCGACAGCGACAAGCGCCGGTATCTGGCGCAGGAAAAGAAAAGGAAGTCATAAGAGTATGGGTGTGTCTCTGAATAAGTGCCCCGTCGTGTTGAGGGCGGGCGGCGGTCAATGCCTGGCTGCGCTCGCCGAATGCCAGCAACAGCAACAATTTCTGCAATGTGAACACGTCGGGCGCCGCGAACAACAACAATGCCAGCAATTCGCTTGGCGTGGCCCCCGGATTTCGTGCCCCCTCTACGCTTGGAGGGTGAGCAGGTCGAACAGCAACAGGACCTTGCGCGAAAGGAGAGGCACTTCCCGCGACGGCGCACGCCGTCCGAAACCGTCTTCCGCACCGCTGCACGGACGCTTGCTGGAACGCCAAGGAACGGCGTTCCGGCACACCCGCCGGGACTATGGCGGGCGCTTGCATGGCGGAGAATGTGCCTACCTCCGTTTCATGTGCCGCGGGAGAGCAGAGAACACGCCGGGCGGCACGGCCCGACGCTGCCGGGAGACTACCGTATGACAAGCGCGGAGCGCCGGGAGGGGCGCTATCAACGACGGAAGGCACGGCGGCAGGAGCGCAGGCAGCGGCGCATGGCGGCGCTGGGCACGATAGAGGACATCGCCCGGTTCGACCGGATGTACCAATGCGGAAAGGACTGCTGCCGGGGCGTGCGGTGGAAAACCAGCATACAGGCATTCGAGGCGGAGCTGTTTCTACGGACGGCGCAGAGCTGCCGCCTGGTGGAAGGCGGCGCATGGCGGCCGCAGCGAAAGCCGGTGCACTTCACCGTGATGGAACGAGGCAAGGTCCGGCCCATCGACGCGCCCCATGTGGACGACAGGCAGGTGCAGAAGGTACACAGCCGGTTTGTGCTGACGCCCTGCTACGGCCCCGCCATGATCTACGACAACGGAGCCAGCCAGCAGGGCAAGGGCCTGGAGTTCGCCTACCGGCGGCTGAAAAGGGCGCTGATGCGGCACTACCGCCGCTATGGCCGGGAGGGCAGTGTGATCCTGTGCGACCTCAAGGAGTTCTTTCCCTCGGCGCCGCGCCGGGCACTGCTGGACCGCCACCGGCGGTATATGCCGGAGGGGCCCATCCGGGCACTGGCGGACGAGATGGTGCTGACGGCACCGGAGACAGAGCCGGGCCGGGGTATGCCGCTGGGCATGGAGCAGAGCCAACAGGAGATGGTGGCCCTGCCGTCGGCAGTGGATAACTGGCTGCGGTGCCAGATGCACATGGAGGCGCAGCACTACATGGACGACTATGTGATCCTGGTGCCGCCGGGCGTGGACGCGGTGGCGGTGCTGGAGGCGTTCATCGGACGGTGCGAGGCGCTGGGGCTGCGGGTAAACCGCAGAAAATGCCGCTGCGCACCGCTGCGGCGGCCCTTCCGCTACTGCAAGACGAAGTTCCGGCTGACGGAAACGGGCCGGGTGGTGACGCACCGCACCGGGGACGCACAGAGGCGCTGCCGGCGGAAAATACGCCTGCTGGCCGCCAGGGGCGACTGGGAAGGCGTAAGGGCGCAGATCGTGAGCGCCAAGGGCTACTACAAGAGACACAACGACAACGGACGCTTGACGGCGCTGCGGGCGCTGCACAGCGCACTGCGAAAGGAGAGGGCGGCATGAGGTATGTATGTCATAAGCGGGCGCGGTTCGAGGGCATATCCGGCAGGGTGAACATCCCCTACGGCGCCGCACTGGAGAGGCGGGGCGACTTCCTGTACTACCAGGGGCGGCAGCTCTGCGCGGCCGGGAGCCAGCGGGCCCATGAGCATTTCAAGCGGGACGACGATGGGCAGGGCCTGCGGCGCGGGGCACTGACGGAGGCCATCTGCAAGACGCTGGAACGCAAGGATGCCGACTATCAGAGCCGATGGGACCGGGTGTGGGCGGACAAGCTGTGCGGGAAGTACCGGCACCCGGACCACGAGGACCACTTCCTCTGGGGCAACGCCTTCTTTGAGGCACCCATCGCAGATCTGAACTACATCGCCGCGCTGGTGGGCGCGGGAAAGGAGCGTTAGACCATGTATGTATTCAAGAGGGACGGCCAGGAGGTGGCCGCGCAGGAATGGCCGGTATGGGTACAGCTGCAGGAAAACGGCTGCTACGGCCTCTGTAATGCCGCTGACGCGCAGGGCGTCGTGCTGGGCGGGGTGGTATACTCCCTGAGCAACCGAACGCCCATGGAGGGCACGGAGGAGGTCGCGGCGGAGGTCGTGGAGAGCGTGCCGTACCTGCGGGAGAAGATGGACACGATAGAGAGCCAGTTGTCCTTGCAGACGTCAGCCACGGAAGTAGTCTTTGTAACGCTGGCGGAAGCGGGGACCATTGACGCCGTGACGGCGGGAGAACACCGGACAATGTTCGCCGACTGGACGGCGAACGTGGCCTATACGGTGGGCCAGCTCCGCAACTACGGCGAGAAGCTGTACCGCTGCGTACAGGCCCACACGTCCCAGGCTGGCTGGGAGCCGAACAAGGCGGCGTCCCTGTGGGCGGCGGCAGCGGATCCGGCGGAGGCGTGGCCGGCGTGGAGCCAGCCCACCGGCGCGCACGATGCCTACGGCGCCGGGGACAGAGTGAGCCACAACGGTAAGCACTGGACCAGCGACGCGGACGGCAACGTGTGGGAGCCGGGCGTGTACGGCTGGACGGAGAGCGCCGATGGGTGAGCTGGAGGTCATTGAGGCGCTGTGCTGCCTGGTGGAACGCGCCGTGGCCGTGATACGAGATGAACAGACGAAGGAAGCGCTGCTGCGGGAGCTGGACGCTGCCACAGGGGCGAAGGACATGACGGAAGCGCCCTGACCGGGCGCGGAAAGGAGCGAGACATGAAAGAGACTATGAACCCCATTTCTGCGGCGGCGGCCGCCGCGCTGGGCGTGCTGAGTGCCTATATGGTGCAGCTTTTCATCCCCCTTATCGTGCTGGTGATCGCCATGGTGGTGGACTACGGCACGGGGATGGCCAAGGCGTGGTCCGCCGGCGAGCTGTGCAGCCGGACCGGCATCAAGGGCATCCTCAAGAAGGTGGGCTACCTGGTGATCGTGCTGGTAGCTATGGGTGCGGACTACCTGCTGCGCTACGGCATGGAGCAGGTGGGTATCCACATCAACGCGGAGTTCCTCATCGCAGCTATTGTGATCGCATGGCTGATCATTAACGAATTGATCTCCATTCTCGAGAACGTGGCGGCCATCGGCGCGCCGGTGCCGAAGTTCCTGGTGACGCTCATTAAAAAGCTGAAGAACGTCACAGAGAGCCACGCGGAGACTGTGGCGGCGGACACGGAGGGCGCGAACGATGAAAATTAACGAGGTGGACTACAAGTGGAACGGCTCGCTGACGAAGCGGGCCTCCACCACGCGGATCATCCTGCACCACGCAGCGGCTAAGACCTGCACGGCGCAGCAGATCCACAGTTGGCACCTGGCCAACGGCTGGGTGGGCATCGGGTACCACTTCTTTGTCCGCAAGGACGGCTCCGTCTACCGGGGCCGTCCGGAGGACACGGTGGGCGCCCACGCCGGCAACAACAACTACGACAGCATCGGCGTGTGTTTCGAGGGCAACTACATGACGGAGACCACCATGCCGGAGGCCCAGCGGGCCGCGGGTGCGGAGCTGGTGGCCTATCTGAAGCAGAAGTACGGCATCACGAAGGTACAGAAGCACCGGGACGTGAACGCCACCGGGTGCCCCGGCGACAACTTCCCCTTCGAGGCCATCGCCTACGGTACGCCGGTGGAGCCGGAGAAGCCGGAGGAGCCCTGCGTGAATATCACGCTGGCGCTGTATATGCTGGCCAAGGGCAGCAAGAGCCAGCAGGTGAAGCTGCTGCAGCGGACGCTGATCGGCTGGGGCTACAGCGTGGGCGTATACGGCGCGGACGGGGACTTCGGCGCGGCCACGGAGAAGGCGGTCAAGAAGTTCCAGACAGCCAACAAGCTGGCCGCTGACGGCATCGTGGGCAAGAACACATGGACGGCCCTGCTGAGGACGTAAGGAGGTAAGGGATATGGCAAGGTACAACGGAAACATCATCCAGACCACCAATAGGAACAAGAATAACAAGACCACCGGTACCGGGAACAACCCGGGAGGCACCAAAGCCGGGGGCAGTATCAACGGCGCGCTGACCGGCGCTGTCTTCGGCAGCGGGGGCACCGGGATCAAGGGCGGATCCTCCGGTGGGAGCAAGGGGGCGGTCTCTGCGCCTCCGGGCTATAAGACCGTACAGGTGGGGCGTCTTACCGGCGTAGCGAAGGATACGAGCTCCTCCGGCGGCACTACCAAAAGCAGCGGCAGCAGCGGTTCCGGCGGGAGCCTTGCCGGCGGCGTGGCCGGGGCCATCGCCGGTGCGGTGAAGGATGCTGCTAAGAACGTGGCGCAGGGCAGCTACTCCGGCGGGAGCTACGGTGGAAGCTACGGCAGTTCCAGCGGCTCCTCCGGCAGCGGCTACAACAACGGCGGCCTGAGCGCTGACCAGGTCCGGCAGATGCAGGAATACTACGGAACCACCGCGGACGGCCTGTGGGGCGCGAATTCCAAGGCGGCAGCGGGCGGCATGAGCGCCGCCGAGGCGTGGAACGCCTACCGGGAGGCACTGGCGCAGGACGAACTGAACGGCGATATGTCGTGGGAGAACTTCCTGGACCGCATGGGCGGCACCGACTACGAGCGGCGGCTCCGCGATGCCGTCAACGCGCGGGTGCAGCAGGCCGTAAACGACTACAACCGCCAGATCGAGCAGGCGGGCACCAGTCATGAGGAAGCGGCGCGTCGGGCGTACATCAACAAAATGCTGTCCCAGCGGAACATGGAACAGGAGCTGGCGGCCAGCGGCGTGTACGGCGGCATGGCGGACAGCCAGCGGATCGCGGCGGAGGCCGACTATCAGAACGACCTCACCGACCTTGAGACACAGTACAACGACACGATGGCGCAGCTGCGGCAGGCCATCACGGCAGCCCGGCTGTCCGGCGACGCGCAGATCGCGGAGCAGATGGCAAACTATCTCAGCCAGGTACAGAGCGAGTACCGGAACTATCTGCAGGAGCGCATGGCCGCCCGGCAGCAGCCGGGCGGAGGCACCGCGAGCTATCAGTCCTACGGCGGAGGCGGGGTGGCCGCGCAGGAGCAGGGCAGCGCCGCAGGGGCCGGCACCGGCCTCAGCAATTACAACGCCGTGAAAAACAACATCATGCTGTACGCCTCCCGCGGCATGACCGGCGTAGCCAACCGCCTTATCCAGCAGGCGTGGGGGCAGCTGAGCGCGGCACAGCAGAGTGATCTCGCGGCGACCATGAGGCAGAACGGCTGGACAAGCTGACAGGAGGGCTCTATCATGGCTAAAAAGTCTAAGGCTATGACCATCGAAGAAGTGATCAAGCAGAAAAAGGCAGGGGCGCGCAGTGTGTCCCTGCCCTCTGCGCTTCCTGCGCTGCAGATGCCGAAGCTGAAGACTCCGGCAAAGACATCGGGGACGCAGATGCCCGTGCTGGGGAAAACCACGTCCAAGGGCGTCGGCATCGCGCAGTCCGTGGCGAACGGATCCGGCACACAGAGTAGCGGGAGAACCACGGCACCGAAGGTGAAGACCGTGAAGCCGGCGCAGCAGTCGGCGACAGACCGGGCGGCGAACATTCGCGCATTCGGAGCGGGCGACTACTCCGGCGGTGGGGAGCTGCTGGGAAAGGCGTACAAGACCGCACGCGCCGCGGTAAAGGGCATCGGCTCCTCCTACGCCAACATCGGCGGCAGCGCCGTGGAGGGCATGGGCAACCTACAGGAGACCATGCAAAAGGGTGAGTACGACAAGAAGATCCAGCAGATGAAGGACAACAAGGCCTTCTATGAGCAGGCCCTAAAAACCGGCGTCAACCCCCGCACCGGCAAGAGGCTGACGGTGGACCAGAAAAGCCGGTACTACAAGATACTCAACACGCAGTACACCGACGGCAAGATCGCCGAGATGGAGAACGTCTACAAGGACGCCACGGCGAGCCAAAAGGCCCGGACGATGGAGACCGCCAACGATGCCTTCACCGCTTCGGACCGGCTGAAGGCCAGCGCCGACAAGGACCTTGCCGCCGCCAAGGAGGGCAGCGGCAAGGTGGGGCAATTCCTTGTGGATCTGGGCTACACCGGTACGCAGCTCCTGGCCGACCTGGCGGCGAACGCCATCGCGCCGGGTGCGGGCATGGTATCCATGGCCAGCCGTGTGTACGGCGACGCCTCCGCCGAGGCCAGGCGGGAGGGTAAGACAGCCGGGCAGCAGGCGTTGTCCGGTCTGAAGGGCGCCACCATTGAGGTGCTGACGGAAAAGCTGTTCGGCGGTCTCGCCAAGGCCTACGGCGCCGGTACGGCGGACGAGCTTGTGGAAAAAGTGGCCGACAGGCTGACCAAGACAGAAGCAGGCCAGCGGGCCGCTGTGTGGCTCATCAACTCCGGCGGTGAAGGCCTTGAAGAAGTCATTTCCGACGTGTTGAACCCGCTGGCGGACCGGGCGCTGGGGCTGGACGACGGCACCGGGGCCATCTTCACAACGGACGACGTGGCGCAGATGGCCTATGATTTCCTGCTGGGCGGCACTATGGGGCTTATCGGCAGCAGCGGCCAGCTTCGGAGAGGTCGGACGGTGCAGATGCCGACGCTGGAGCGCACGCAGGATACCAGCACGGCGGAAATGCCGCAGTTTGCCACGGAACCGGCGGCACAGGACGCGCAGACGGCACCGGGCGTAAACTTTAACGCCGAAACGCAGAACGCCGTAGAGAGGCTTACAAGGGCCGATACAGAGACGGGGGAGATCACCATGCCGCGGGTGACGGACGCCGCGGGGAATACATACGCCCAGCGGCAGGCGGCGGCGACGTTCAACGACGGCTCCAAGAGCGACGCAGAGGGTGTTCTTGGCCTGCTGCGGTCCAATATCCCTGCCCTTGAGGGCATAGAGCCGGTGGCCAATGTGACCGGCCAAGTGGTGGGGAAAACCGGCAGGGCCACAGACCGGGTGTATAACTTCTTCCAGAGCATCGGCGGGAAGGTGCGCCGCGAAGGCTTCGGTGACGTGCTGTTCTCCAAAAGCCGGGTGAGAAACAGCGTAGTTGGACACGGATCGGGAGAGGCAAAGATCCAACTGGCGGCGGCCGTACCCGGCGTAATAGAAAACGGTGTGCAGATCAACTACACACCGAACTGGAAGGGGAGAGGGTACGACAGCTATGTGTTTGCCGCGCCTGTGACCTATGATGGGAAACAGACCTATGTGACAGCCATCGTGACAAAGGATGATGCGAACCGCTATTATCTGCATGAGGCGCTGGACGCGGAGGGGAATGTGCTTTATAAAAAAGCAGAGGGCTACGACGCCGCCTCCGATAGGCCCACGGCAACACCGCAGGACACTATAGCTGACATCGAGCCCTCTGTTGATAGTATAGCACAGACGGAGGGAGCTGTCAATGAGGCGGAAATGCCGGTGATAAGCGAGAACGCGCCGGCAGACCGAAAGGCGGCGCAGTTCGACATCATCCGGCAGAGCAATCCCTTTGACGCGGAGCTGGGGGATCACACATGGATCAAGAGCGCGGACGACATTCTGACCTACCCGGAGGCCATCGACAACTTCGGCGGCGTGGAGGACGTGACGCCGGACTTCCGGGCCGCGGACGTACAGGCGGCGCTGGACGGCGGAGAGGTCACCGTATACAGCAGCTATCCCATCGAGCAGGGCACCTTTGTGACGCCGTCGCGCATGGAGGCACAGAGCTACGCCGGGGACGGAGCGCAGGTATACAGCCGGCGGGTTCCGCTGTCTGACGTGGCGTGGATCGACGAAGTACAGGGACAGTATACCGGGCCGGTGGGCGAGAACACCAGGGCCGTGGAGATGCCGGTGATGGGAGAAAGCGCGCCGAGCGCATTTGTGCGGGATGGCAATATCATCCGGCGGGACACCTCTGAGGCGACGCCGGCAGACGCCATGATGTGGCAGGATGTGTACAACTATGAGAGCCGCAGCGACGCACCGGCAGAGGTGACACAGGAGCCTGTCTCCGCAGCGGACCGGGCAGAGATGGACGCCTATATGGACGCGCTGGCGCAGGATGAGAACATCCTCACGGAGGATCCTTACACGCCGGCGGATGCCGTGTATGACGCGCAGCTCCGGCGGCTGCAGGAGAGTGAAGCGCCTCCGGCGGCGGAGCAGGAGCAGGTCCTGCAGGCCGACCTCGACGAGCTGGCCAGCCTGTACGCCGACCAGGCGGACGTGATCGGCCGCAGGGAGTATCTGCAGGACGCTACCTCTGACATGGTCACAGACAGGACCACGCCGAAAAAGCAGAGCAAGCGGGAGGCAGCCCGCGAAGCGTGGGATTTCTTCTACCGCAAGATGGTGGATGCCGGCCACAGCGTCACGAAGCTGTCCGAGGCGGTCAGCGATCCGCACCTGTATCAGTTCTACAACCAGGCAAGGGCATCGTCCTCCGCGGGTGTGAACATGATCACGGATGCCCAGACAGACGTGAGGGGCCGGAAGGTGGGCGACAGCCTCAACGACGTGTTCGCGCCCATCCGCGCAAGAGGGGAGGACCTCTACCACGACTTCCAGCTCTATATGTTCGACCTGCACAACATCGACCGCATGAGCCTCTCCGAAGGAAAAGCGGAAAAGGTGCTGGAGGCGAAGGCGGCGCTGCGCGACTTCGACACCGAAAATCCGGACATCCGGACGGACACCGCCGCCCAGCTTCACCGGCTGACGGAGGATCCGGATCCGGACATCGCGGCGCTGGCGCGTGAGAGGGAGAGGCTGCTGCGGAATTTGGACAAGGTCGAGGCCATCCAGGACAAGCCGGTGTTCGACTATGAATTTTCCGCAGAGGACAGCCGGGCCCGCGCCGAGAAGCTGCTGGCGCAGCACCCGGAGTTCGCGGAGTACCAGGCACAGGTACGAAAGTACATCGACAACATGATGCAGTACCGGGTGGACAGCGGGCTTATGACACAGGAGAACGCGGACTTCCTCAAGGAGTTCTATCCCAACTATGTGCCCACCATGCGCGTGCAGGACAAGGACGCCGCGGGCCGGGGCCGGGATCTGAACGCGGTGCGTATCGGCAAGACGGTGGGCCGCGCACAGGGCGGCACGGAACGCCTGGTGCCGCTGCATGAAGCGCTGGGCAAGCAGACGATGAAGGTCGTGCGCGAGGGCAGCAAAAACCGCTTCGCGGACCGCCTGCTGCGCGACTATCTCCGGACGGGCGACACGGACGCGGTAAACCGCTACGTCAAGGAGGCGAGCCAGTACGAGCATGAGTTCAACCCGGAGACACTGGACGATGCCGCCATCGAGAGGCCCAGCAAGGACAAGATCGTCACGGCCTATATGGATGGCAAGCTGTGGGAAATGACGGTGGACGACACGTTGTTCGACGCCGTAAAAGCGCTGTCGCCGGACACGGCGGAGAGCAATAAGCTGACGCGCGTGGCCCGCGGCGCCAACAACCTGTTCAAGTCGCTGGTAACAGGCTACAACCCAACGTTCCTTGCCAGAAACGTGATCCGAGACCTGCAGACTGCGGGACTGAATACGCGGGACGCTGCGGCGTTTGCGCGGAACTATCCGCGGGCACTGGCGGAGATAAAGAACAACGGGGAATACTGGCAGCTCTACAAGGCGCTGGGCGGCGTCTACTCCTCCGTGTTCGACTACACCACCGGCACCATCAAGGAGCCGAAGGGACGGATGGGCAAGGTGATGGCGCGTGTGGAGGCGCTGAACATGGCGGCGGAGCAGGCCCCGCGTCTGGCGGAGTTTATGGGCGTCATGCAGGAGGCGGAGGCCGCAAAACAGCGCGGCGAAGCGGTAAGCGACCTCGCGGCCGAGGCGGACGCGCTCTATGCCGCCGCCGATATCACCGTGAACTTCGGACGCTCCGGCTCGCTGGGCAAGGTGCTGAACGCCAACTATGTACCCTTCCTGAACCCCGGCGTGCAGGGGCTTGACAAGCTCGTCCGGCGGGTGACGGAGACCAAGGGCGCAAAGGAGTGGGCCAAGCTGGCGGCGCGGGCCGTGGCGCTGGGCATCGCTCCGTCCCTGCTGAACGCGCTGCTGTACCACGACGATGACGAGTGGGACGATCTGCGGGACAGCGATAAGGACACGAACTATATGTTCAAGCTGGGCAACGGCTACTGGCTGAAGATCCCGAAGGGACGCGAACTGTCCCTGCTGGGCATCACGGCGGACCGCGTGGCGGATGCGGTGAGGGGGGAGGACGTGGACATTCTCTCCACCATCAACACCATGGGCAACCAGGTCGCCCCGGCGAACCCGCTGACCAGCAACATCTTTTCCGCGCTCATCAACTCCCAGCTCCTCAACCCGGACAGTCCGGGGCGGACGTGGTACGGCGGAGACATTGAGAGCCAGCGCCTGCAGAACTACGCACCGGGCGAGCGCTACGACAGCAGTACGGACGTGTTCTCCAAGGCCGTGGGCAAGGCGCTGGGCATCTCGCCGAAAAAGCTGAACTATGTGCTGGATCAGTACAGCGGCGTACTGGGCGATTTCCTACTGCCGGTGCTGACACCGCAGGCCGAGCGCGGTATGTTTGAAAAGGCCTTCACGGTGGACGCCATGAGCAGCAACCGCGTAAGCGGCGACTTCTACGACGAGGCCAACGAACTGAAGTATGCCAAGAACGCCGGCGACGTGGCATCCGGCGTGGTGAGCCGCTGGTGGAACAAGCAGCAGACCGCCTGTTCCGACCTGTGGAAACAGATCCGCGAGGTGGAAGCGTCCACGGAGCTGTCCGACAGTGAGAAAAAGCAGCAGACGCGAGAGCTGAAAGCCATCGTGACCGGCATCCAGAAAAACGCCATCGCGCAGGAGGGCGTGTTCCGCGAAGCTGTGGAAAAACACCTTGCGGCCGGAGAGGATGAGGACACCGCGTACCGCGAGGCCAACAAGGACTGCTTCGGCGCTGAGTACGCCCTGCAGGTGTACAACAAGGATGTGTACGAGAGAGCGCAGGATGCGAAGCAGAATGGCGTGCCCTATGACGATTTCTATACATACTACTTCGGAACAAAGGGTATCAAGGCCACCAGCACGGAGAGCGCCGTGTCCCAGAAGTTCGACTACCTGCAGCGGTCCGGCATCAGCGAGGAAGCACAGGCGGAGATCTATTTCGCGGACATGGCCAGCGACAAGACGCTGCTCACACAGGCCGAGCTGGAAATGTCTGCGGGGATGACGGCGACGCAGTATTACAACTACAAGGCGGCCACGTCGTCCATGAGCAAGAAGGCCGAGAAGCTGGAGGCCATCGCGGCCATGGATCTGACCTCCGAGCAGAAGGATGCACTCTACTACTCGGAAGGGTGGGCCGAGAGCAAGATCTATGAAGCACCGTGGCGCTCCGGCAGATCCGCGGGCGTGTCTATGCCGGTGCTGGGCGGCAGCGGCGTGACCATGCCTGTGCTGGGGAACCAGGGAAGCTCCGGCGTACAGATGCCGGTGCTGGGCGGCGGTACGGTGAAAATGCCGGTGCTGAAGTAAAGAAGGGCGCATAGAGAAGCCGGAGAGCTTAGGCTCTCCGGCTTTGTGTTTGCGAGACTAATTGCTCATCACTGGCTTTTCAACAATGGAACAGGCGGGACACGCTTTGTACCCGTTGCTCAGGGCGAGCTCTGTGTTGTATATCCAGTACCCGGCCGACAGGTCGCATTTTGAGCAGATGGGATCGCGGTGGTACATACGGCCGTTGGTGGGGACTACGCAGGCATTATTTGCGTAAAGGGAGAGGGCGTCAAGCTCGTCCCGCAGGCTCCTAATGGTAGACGACAGGCTCGATATGCTGATGCGCGCGTTGGCGTTGTTCTCCTGGGCGTCAAGCAGGGCGGCGCGGCAATCTGAATAGGAGATCTCCCGCGCTACGTTGATAGCCAGGGAAACAAGCATCGCGACGGAAAAGACGATGACTGCCACAGAAGGCCTGCGCTTGCGGCGCTTCTTAGGGGATACGGCACGCCGGGGATCATAGCCACAATCGCAAGGGGAGCCGGAATGGTTTAGACAACCGCAGGCCGGGCAGGTATACCATGTGTCCGTGATGGGCTCGTCCTGCACCTCGGTATATTCGACATCGACAAAATCCATAGCGATACCTCCTTTATGACATTAGAATAGACGAGGCATCGGGATTTGTCAAATGCTATAGCAATTCTTGTCCACATTCTGTCCACATTTTTTCAGAAAAGCACAGAAAAACGTGGCAAAAAGAGGAAACGGACAGAAAGCGACCATGTGGGAAAAGCCTTGTGGCACAAGGCTTACGGGGAAAATTTGATAAAACGTGGAAAGACATAAAAAATCAAAAAGGGCATGGGCAACAACCCCATGGTCGGCGCGACCGTGGCCGTGGCCGTGGCTGTGGCGGAAGCTGTGAAGTAATTTTAATTTACAGTAAAACACCCCTCGACGAGCTGTCGAGAGGTGTTTTTTTATGTGCATAGACTTCAGCACTTGCCGAAAAAGCCGCACAGCAGCTTCAGCAGGGAAGCGCAGTCGAAATTGCAGAACATAGTTGCTGTACCTCCTTGTGGTATTTGCCTTGCAAGACTGGGTACATTGTAACCGTTTTGTAACCATTTTGCAAATGTAAATACTGGAAGTCACAATATCAGCAGCAATCCTATGGCGATGAGCAGCTCTTCATCCGCTTTTTGCCGGGAGAGGTAGAACAGCAGAAAAAGCAGCAGCAGATCGCCGGCGTCCAGATCACCCAAGTGCAGCTTTTCCAGCAGGTCGTTGAAGAAGCCGCGCTCCGGTGCACCGCGCTCCGGTGGCGGCGGAGGAGGACCCTTCGGCGGCGGATCGGAACGGGGCGGGGGTACTTCATCCATGGGGACACGTGTATAGACGCCATCATCGCCGCGAATGTAGCGGTTATACAGGGAAACCGCCCCCTTCCGAAAGAAATCGCTTGCCAATGGTGATGAGCCGCGCCAGCCTGGCGGCGCGCTCCACCTTATTCTGTTTGCCGTCCTTCAGAAACGGCCGCAGGGCGTAGAGCAATTGGGTGGTCTGGCTGGTGTCGCGGGTCAGCTCCTGCAGGAGCGGCAGGTATCTGGCGATGGTCTGCGGGTCGAGGCCGCCCAGCGGCGACGGTGGCGGGGGCGAGGGAGAAGCCGCCGGCGACGCGGTGACAGTCTGCGCCGTGTCGCCGCCCATGGAGCCAGAGAGCTGCTGCGCCAACTGCATGATCTGCGCCATACTGCCGGGGTCGGACAGCAGCGCGTTAAGTTTTTCATTGACGTCGTCCACGCTGTGTCCTCCTTTTCGTTACTGTTGAAGCTTGTTTTCCAGCCGCTGTACCAGCTCCGCGCCCTGCGGACTGGACAGCACACGGGAGAGCATTGCGCTGAGCGTCGCCGTGTCACCGGAGGCAGCCTGGCGCGCTGCTTGACCCAGTGCGGCGCTGTTGCCGCCGGAGAGCATATTCAGCAGTGCTTGGCCGTCCTGTGACTGCATGACAGACTTCAATGCACGGGGGTCGCTTTTCAGCTTGTTGACAATATCCTGTTCATTCATGGAATGACCTCCTTATAGGGTTCGTTACAGGTATATCCTATGTATGCGGGACGAAAAAAGTACCTGTCAGCCTTGGCTGACAGGCACAACGTTTTCATTTTACAGGGCGATACAGGAGCGGAGATAGACGTGCCCCGCGTCCTGCTCCGTCTGCCCAAGGACGAAGCCGATACCTGCCTTCGCCTTAGATCGTATCGCGGAGCACCTGATACATTTTGGCGTACCAACTTGGGGTATCGAGCAATGCCTGATGACAGCTGGACAAGGGCGGCTGTTTATGCAGGATGCTTTGCATAAACAGTTGGAAATACAGTTGTAAATCAGGTACAAATGTGATACAATGATGTGCCAATTAAGATTAGGAGTATAGGCGTTTATGCCTACCTGTTTGATACCTGTATGATACCTGTATGATAAAGGACGGAGACAGATTTGATTTTAGAGACGATCAACAGCCCGGCAGACGTGAAATGTCTGTCCGAGGAACAGACGGCGGCGCTGTGCCGGGAGCTGCGGCAGTTTCTGGTGGAGCAGGTATCCCGCACCGGCGGGCACCTGGCATCCAACCTGGGCGTGGTAGAGCTGACAGTGGCGATCCACAGGGTGTTCGACACAGCCACGGATCGGCTGGTGCTGGACGTGGGACACCAATGCTACGTACACAAGGCGCTGACCGGCCGACGGGAGTTGTTCGATACGCTGCGGCAGTTTGGCGGACTGTCAGGCTTTCCCAAGCCCTATGAGAGTGTGCACGACGCCTTTATGGCGGGGCACGCGTCGGATTCGGTGTCGGTAGCGCTGGGCATGGCACGGGCGCGGACGCTGCTGGGGCAGGACTACCATGTGGTGGCCGTTATCGGCGACGGTGCGTTGGGCGGCGGGCTGAGCTTTGAGGGCCTCAACGACGCCGGCGGCAGCGGCGAACCGCTGGTGGTCATTCTGAATGATAACGGGATGTCCATCGACCGGAATGTAGGTGGGCTGTCCAAGCAACTGTCGAAGATGCGGACGGACCCGGAATATTACGAATTCAAGAAGCGTTACCGCAAGGCACTGGAGAAGCTGCCGGCGGGCCGAACACTGTATGAGTGGAGCCATGAGGTGAAAACAGCGCTGAAAAAGACGCTGCTGCCGCCGGTGAGCACTGTGTTTGAGGATATGGGCTTTGCGTACATGGGACCGGTGGACGGCCACGACGTACAGCGGCTGACGGCGGTATTGCAGGCAGCCAAAGAGGCCGGGCGCCCGGTGCTGGTACACGTCCACACCGTGAAGGGCAGCGGATACGACTATGCACTGCGGGAGCCGGAGAAGTTCCACGGCGTAGGGCCCTTTGATCCGGCTACCGGAAAGATACGGCAGGCAGGCAAAGAAACGTTCTCCCATGTGTTCGGCGAGACACTGCGGCAACTGGCGCGGGAGGACAGGCGTGTGTGCGCCATTACCGCCGCCATGGCCGACGGCACAGGTCTGACAGGCTTTGCACGGGAGTTCCCGCGGCGTTTTTTTGACGTAGGCATTGCGGAGGGCCACGGTGTGGCTATGGCCGGCGGTATGGCCAAGCAGGGGCTGATACCGGTGTTTGCCGTGTATGACAGCTTTTTGCAGCGGGGCTACGATATGCTGGTGCAGGATATGGCGCTGGAGAAGCTCCATGTGGTGCTGGCGGTGGACCGCTGCGGCATCGTGGGCGCAGACGGCGAGACACACCACGGCTGCCTGGACTATCTGAGCCAGATACCGGGCATGACGGTGCTCGCGCCCGCCAGCTTTGCCGAGCTGCGGCAGATGCTGCGGCGGGCGGTGCTGGAGATGAACGGGCCGGTGGCGGTGCGGTATCCCCGGGGCGGCGAGGATGGCTATGACGGCGACTGCGGCGATGAATCAGTGACGGTGCTCCGTCAGGGGACAGACGCAGCCATCGTGACCTACGGTATCCTGACGCAGCAGGCGCTGCTGGCAGCGGCGCTGCTGGCGGGGGAGGGCGTTTCCGCCCGGGTGGTAAAGCTGAACCGGGTCGCGCCGCTGGACAGCGACGGTATTTGCCGGGCGCTGGACGGCGTAAAGCGCATAGTGGCCGCGGAGGATCAGCTCCGCGCCGGCGCGGTGGGCGAACGGCTGAGCGCGCTGCTGCTGGAGCTGGGCGCGGGCACGGAGAAGCTGGTACTGCGAAGCGTCGGCACGACGCTCCCGAGCCAGGGGTCCACGGTAGAACTGCTGCACGCCCTTGGTCTGGACGCAGAGGGAATCGCACAGGCGGTGCGGGAGGTATTGGCATGAGCAAAAAAATACGGCTGGATGTGCTTGTGACAGAACGCGGGCTGTGTGAGAGCCGGCAAAAAGCCCAGGCCACCATTATGGCAGGTCTGGTATTCGTGGACGGGCAGCGGTCAGACAAGCCCGGAACACCAGTGGCAGAGGACGCCAGTGTGGAGGTACGGGGTCACGCCCTGCGGTATGTGAGCCGGGGCGGACTGAAGCTGGAAAAGGCCATGCAGACCTTTCCCATCACGCTGGAGGGCAAGGTCTGCGCGGACATCGGCGCGTCCACCGGCGGATTTACGGATTGTATGCTGCAAAACGGCGCGGCAAAGGTCTATGCTGTGGATGTGGGCTACGGACAGCTGGATTGGAAGCTGCGAAGCGATGCACGGGTGGTGTGTCTGGAACGGACCAACGCGCGGTATCTCTCTGCGGAGCAGATACCGGAGACGCTGGATTTTGCGTCCATCGATGTGAGCTTTATCTCGCTGAAGCTGATTTTCCCTGCGTTATATGCGCTGCTGTGCGAGGGCGGCGAGGTGGCCTGCCTCATCAAGCCGCAGTTTGAAGCGGGACGGGAAAAGGTGGGGAAAAAGGGCGTCGTCCGTGACCCGGCAGTACACCTGGAGGTGCTGGAGAACTTCTTGCGTCATGCAAAGGAAAATGGCTTTACAGTTCTTGGTATTACATATTCTCCTATCCGCGGGCCGGAGGGAAATATCGAGTACCTCGGCTATCTGAAAAAGGGCGGGGAGGCGGACTGTATCCCTGACCTGCGGGCGTTGGTGGACGCCTCACATTCTGCGTTGAAGGAAGGTCATGGGGAGATATGAAACGTGTGATCCTTTGCCCAAATCCCTATCGGGACAGCGAGCTGACCGTGGCCAAGCGGTCTAGGGAGCTGCTGGAGGGGCTCGGTTTTGAAACGGTGGTGTGTCTGCCCTTCAGTCGGGAGGGGTATGACGATCAGCTGGGTGTGCCCATCCGGCAGTTACAGCAGGAGATAAAGCGGGCGGATATGCTGATCGCCTTCGGCGGCGACGGTACGATCCTGCATCTGGCCCGGACAGTGGCGCTGCACAATGTGCCGGTGCTGGGCATCAATCTGGGGAGCCTTGGCTTTATGTCCGAGCTGGAGCCAAATGAGCTGGAACGGCTGCGTGACCTGAAAAGCTGGGATTTTGCCGTGGAGTCCCGGATGATGCTGGACGTGACCGTGCTGCGGGAGGGTAAGCCGGTATACAACAATATCGCGCTGAACGACGCGGTGATCTCAAAGGGCAGCGTGGCCCGGGTGGTGCGGCTGGATGTATCCACGGAGGAGGGCCGGCTGACAAGGATCACCGGCGACGGAGCCATCGTGTCCACACCCACCGGATCCACAGGGTACTCTATGGCGGCCGGCGGACCTATCGTGGAGCCTACGGCCCACAACCTGCTGCTGACGCCCATTTGCCCGCACTCTACCCGGGCGGGCAGCTATGTGCTCTCACCGGAGCACACGCTGCTGGTGGAAACGGCGGACGCCAACCGGAAGTTCGTATATCTGTCTGTGGACGGCGGGAAGGCGTTTTCGCTGAAAAACGGCGATGTAGTGCGGACCCGGCAGTCGAAGTTCGTGACAAAGCTGGTGCGGCTGAGTAAAAAGAGCTTTTGTGAGATACTGGATTCAAAGATGGGGATGGAGGCGCTGAAGCATGAAAAATGACCGGCAGACAGCGGTATTGCAGATCATTGAGGAAACAGCCGTGGAGACACAGGAGCAGCTGATGCAGCTGCTGGCAGTCCGTGGCTTTGCCTGTACACAGGCCACCGTTTCCCGGGACATCAAGCAGCTGCACCTGATGAAGGCACCGGATGGCATGGGAGGATATCACTATGCCGTGTCGGCACAGATGCCCAAGCTGAATTTTGAGGAGAAGCTGCAGACGATCTTTCGGGAGTGCGTGGTCTCAGCGGAAAACGCGCAGAACCTGGCGATCATCAAGACGATGAACGGCATGGCCAACGCTGCCGCCTTCGCGCTGGACAGCATGCAGGATACGGATATCGTGGGTACGCTGGCCGGCGACGACACGGTGCTGCTGGTATTCCACGACAGTGCCCACGCAGCGGATTTTTGCGAACAGGTGCGGCAAATGCTGCGCTGAGGAGGGAAGATCGGTATGCTGGAGCTGCTGCATATTGAGAATATCGCTATTATCGAGGCGGCGGATATCGAATTCGCACCGGGGTTCAATGCCCTGACCGGTGAGACCGGCGCGGGCAAGTCCATTGTTATCGATAGTCTGAGCGCTGTGTTGGGGCAGCGGACCAGCCGGGAGCTGATCCGCACCGGGGCTGAAAAGGCGTTTGTCAGCGCGGCTTTTTCCGGTATGGCACCGGAGCTGACGGAGGAGTTGGGCATCCAGCCGGAGGCGGATGGGACGCTGCTGCTGCAGCGGGAGATCCAGACCGACGGCAAAAACGTATGCCGGGTCAACGGCCGTCCGGTAACAGTGGGACAGCTGCGGGCACTGGGTGCCCGACTGCTGAATATCCACGGGCAGCACGACGGGCAGCAGCTGCTGGACGAGGAGCAGCACATTGTGTATCTGGACAGCTTTGGCAGGGTGGAAAGCCTTATAAATACATATGCTGAGAAGTATAAGCACTTTACAGATATACGGCGACAGATCGGGGCGCTGCAAATGGATGAGGCGGAAAAGGCCCGGCGGGTAGACACCCTGCAATATCAGATCGAGGAGCTTCGTCGGGCAAAATTGACGCCCGGTGAAGAAGAGGAATTGACAGCGCGGCGGGGGATGCTCCGGAACGCGGAGAAGTTCCTGGACGCGGTGGCCGGGGCGGACTATGCCCTGAACGGCGACGACAGCGGCGGCGGGGCGCTCAGCGCCCTGCGGCAGGCCCAGGACGCGCTGAGTGGCGTACGCCATCTGGATGACGCTTTCGGCCAGCTGTATGAACGGTTGGGGGAGGCGTATAGCGAGGTCTACGACATCGCGGCTACCGTGGAGGACAAGCGGGGCGAGCTGGATGTGTCGCCCGGTGAGCTGGACCGGGTGGAGAGCCGGATGGACCTGCTGTACCGGCTGAAAAAGAAGTACGGCGCGACCGTAGAGGATATGCTGGACTACCAGGCCCGGTGCGAGGCGGAGCTGGCGCAGATCGAGGATGCCGGCGACACGCTGGTGCGGCTGGAGCAGGCGCTGTCCAAGGCGGAGAAGGAGGCACGGCAGGCGGCGCAGGCGCTGTCCGACGCCCGAAAGGCAGCGGCGGATCGGCTGACGGCGCAGATACTCGCCGAGCTGCAGCAGCTGGACATGGGGAAGATACGCTTTGCGGTGGACTTTGCAGAAAAGCCTCTGGACAGCGACGGCATGGACACGGTACGGTTTTTGATGTCTGCCAACGTGGGCGAGGAGCTGCGTCCCATCCACAAGATCGCCTCCGGCGGCGAATTGGCCCGGATCATGCTGGCTATGAAGAACGTGCTCAGTGAGCAGGATCACGTGGGGACGATGGTGTTCGACGAGGTGGACACCGGCGTATCCGGTCGGGCGGCCCAGAAGGTGGCGGAGAAGATGGCGCGTATCAGCCGCAGAAAACAGGTGCTGTGCGTGACCCATCTGCCGCAGCTGGCGGCTATGGCGGACACGCATTTCTCCGTGGAGAAGGGCGAGAGAGGCGGCCGTACCTATACAGAGGTGCGGCGGCTGGACAGAGAGCAGCGGCGGCGGGAGCTGGCGCGGCTCACCGGCGGCAGCCATGTGTCCCAGACCATGCTGGACGGGGCAGAGGAGCTGCTGGTACAGGCGGAGAAATTCCGGGCGGAGCTGTAGCTGTTTTTCGCAACATGAAAATAGTGGTTGACAAACGAAAAAAATCTGCTACAATAACCTCAACTTGATACCGCAACAGCGATGAAGGGAATAAGTAGCGCATTTCAGACCTGCAAAGAGAGCCTCCGGATGGTGCAAGGAGGAGAGGAAGAAATGGGTGAATACATCCCGGAGCAGCCTTCTGAACGTCCATGACGGACCAGTAGGGATGTGTCGGGTCCGCCCGTTACAGCGGTAGGGTGTGTCTGCACCCAACGAGGTCGTGTCTGCGAGGGCATGGCGAATATGAGGTGGTACCGCGAGCGTCTGCATCGCCCTCTGTCGAGATGACAGGGGGCGTTTTTTATTCCCTGTCACAAGAAAACAAATGAACATACAGAAAGGAAATTGAAGCTATGGGTATTTATGAGGAACTGGTGGCCCGCGGTTTGATCGCACAGGTCACAAATGAAGAAGAGATCCGCGAGATGGTCAACAACGGCAAGGCCACGTTCTACATCGGCTTTGACTGCACGGCGGACAGCCTGCACGTGGGCCACTTTATGGCGCTGTGCCTGATGAAGCGTTTGCAGATGGCGGGCAACAAGCCCATCGCCCTGATCGGCGACG